>ERZ772974.2840-NODE-2840-length-10393-cov-3.151287_pt1 | contig 10393 bp, 23 predicted proteins | sample MGYA00580671_ERZ772974 | MGnify/ENA primary metagenome ERZ772974 (study PRJEB29015, sample SAMEA2738065) | human oral metagenome | biome: human oral; feature: human-associated habitat; material: saliva | place: China | collected 2218 ... | reverse complement strand
TTCTTTGCGATAAGGCGGACGATGTGTACGGCGGAAGGCTCCCCGTTCATGTTCGCTGCCTGCTTGATGAGTTTGCAAATATCGGGCAGATTCCAAAATTTGAAAAGCTGATTGCCACCATCCGAAGCCGTGAAATATCGGCTTCTATTATTTTGCAGTCCCAGTCCCAGCTTAAAGCAATCTATAAGGAAAATGCGGACACCATCACAGGAAATTGCGACAGCTTCCTCTTTCTTGGAGGCAAGGAAAAAACAACGCTAAAGGACGTATCTGAAATACTCGGTAAGGAAACCATCGACAGCTTTAATACCTCTGAAACAAGAGGACGGGAGCTATCTCACGGACTGAACTATCAAAAGCTTGGAAAGGAACTGATGAGCAGGGATGAACTTAAAGTGATGGACGGTGGGAAGTGCATACTGGAGATAAGGGGAGCAAGACCTTTTTATTCAGATAAGTTCGATATTACAAAGCATAAAAATTATAAGCTGCTTTCAGACTACAACAAGAAAAATGCCTTTGATATAGAAAAATATTTAAAATAATTTTTGATGAAGAAATTTTTAAATTTTTATTAAATTTAAAATACAAAGGTTTTGAAAAAGAAATATTTCAAAGTTTTTTAAAAAATAGTAAGATTAAAGAAGTTATAAAAAAATTAGCTTTATTGTCTATGTTAACGATAGATAACAGTTTTATTTATAAAGATACAATTTTAGAAAATACTTATTTTTATTTTGAACAATTTAAAGATAAAATGAATATTGAACTTAATAACAAACTTTCACTAATAGAAGCATATGGTAACTATTCATTTGCACTTAAAGCTAAAAAAGATATACTTAACCTTCCTAAAGTATATTCACAAAACTTTATTAAAACATTCTTTACTAAGATAAAACTTCTTATTGATCTTAGATTTAACTTTTCTAGAAGTAATGATGAAACATTATATGAAAACGAAATATAGCATCAAAAATCAAAAAACAGGCATCATTTGATACCTGTTTCTTTTTTTAATTAATCTTTTGCCTTGTTTTTTTCTTGGTCTACCAACTTGTTGACACCGTCTTGTATTTTTTTTATTTCTTGGGAAGTATATCCCATTTCTTTCAATTTACGAGTCCTTTCGGGGTTATCGCCATAAACCCCTTTGTAAACTTTACTAATTATTTCTGTAATACTTGGCCGCACATTATTTTTGCTATTCTTTTTCGCTAGCTCTTGTTGTAGTTCCTTGTTACGAGCTTTCAATAGCAAGTTTATCTGTTTTGTTTCAGACTCTGCTTTGGCTTTTTCAAGACTAAGACGTCTTGATCTTTCTAAAATCTCTTTGTAATCACTAACTGTAAAATTTTGTTTTACAGCTTCTTCAGTGATTTTTCCATCCTTTAATAATCTGGCTGCATCATCTAAAGAATCTGCAAAGCTGAAACTAGTAGCTCCTAAAATTAAGATTAATAGTATTTTTTTCATTTTACATTCCTCCTAAAAAATAAAATTTTATTTTTTAGTATCCCCTCTGGTGTATTTGTATATGTTATCATACTATTTCTATTTTTGCAAGTCCACATAATAACTTTTTTAATAACATTATATCAAAAATACATTATTTACTATTTACTTTTAATTTTACTATATAATACATAATTTTCTATCTAAGCCTATTGTATATATAAAAAATACCCTTAAAAAGATTACTCTTTCTAAAGGTATTTTTGCAATTATTGATATAATAATTATATTTTTCTTATCTCTTACTAAATTGTGGAGCTTTTCTAGCTTTTTTAAGACCGTATTTTTTTCTTTCTTTCATACGAGAATCACGTGTTAAGTATCCTGCTGCTTTTAATGTTGGTCTATATTCTTCTTCATCTGCTTCTATTAAAGCTCTTGCTATACCATGTCTTATAGCTCCTGCTTGTCCTGAGAATCCTCCACCTATAACTTTAACTATTACATCATAGTTTTCTGTTTTATTTATTGCTTCTAAAGCTTGTTTTGCTATAACTATTAATGTTTCTGTTCCAAAATATTCTGTTATATCTTTTCCATTTACAGTTATTTTACCTGTTCCTGCCATTAATCTTACTCTAGCAATTGATTTTTTTCTTCTACCTGTTCCTAAGAACACCTTATTTTCTTGTTTTGCCATTTTTATTATTTAACCTCCCAAACTTCTGGTTTTTGAGCTGTTTGCATATGATTTTCATCTGCATATACTCTTAATTTTTTAAGTTGTGCTGCTCCTAATTTTGTGTGTGGAAGCATACCTTTTATTGCTAAATACATTGCTTTTTCTGGTGTTTGTTCCATCATTTGCTTAGCTGTTTTTTCTTTCATACCACCAATATATCCTGAATGTCTTCTATACATTTTTTGGTTTAATTTATTTCCTGTTAAAACTATATCTTTACAGTTTATAATTATAACATGGTCTCCTGTATCTATGTTAAACATAAAGTTAGGTTTGTGTTTTCCACGAAGTAATGTTGCTGCTTCTGTTGCTACTCTTCCTAATACTTTATCTTTAGCATCAATTATATACCATTTTTTTTCTATTTCTTTCCCTTTTGGAGTATATGTCTTATTCATTTACTTCTCCTCCTTCTTCTACAACTTCTTCTGTTACTATTTCAACTACTTCTTCTGCTGTTTCTGGAACTAAAACTTTTTCTCCTTTTATAGTTATTTCTTCATCAACTATTCTAGCACCTACAACTTCTTTAGTCTTAGCTTTTTTACCTAATCTATCTCTTAAGTATGTAAGTTTTGCTCTTCTTGCTTTCCCTACTCTTACTAATTCTACTTTTTCTACATTTTGTGAATGTACTAAAAATGTTTTTTCAACACCTACACCATAAGATATTCTTCTTACTGTAAATGTTTGGTTTAATCCACCATTTTGTATTTTTATTATTGTTCCTTCAAATACTTGGATTCTTGATTTATTACCTTCTGTAATCCTTACATGTACTCTAACAGTATTACCTACTTTTAACTTTGGAACTACATTTTTCATTTGTTCATGTTCTATTGCTTTAATTTTGTCCATTTAAGGCCTCCTTCTTTATATTTTTATTTTTTATTAAATCTGGTCTTCTTTCTAAAGTAATTTTTAAAGACTCTTTTTCTCTATATTCTCTTATTTTCTTATGATTTCCGAGATAATAATACATCTGGTACTTTCATTTGTTCAAATATTTCTGGTCTTGTATATTGTGGGTATTCTAACATTCCGATTATTATTTGAAAAGCTTTCTTCTTCTAAAGAATCTTTAGAAATCACCCCTTCAACATTTCTTGAAACAGCATCAATAACTATCATTGCTGGAATCTCTCCACCTGTCAATATATAGTCACCTACTGATATTTCTTCTACTTCTAATTTATCAAGTACTCTTTGATCTATTCCTTCATAATGACCACATAAAAGTATTATATTTTTTTCTTTTGATAAGTTTTTTACTTTTTCTTGTGTAAGTACTTTCCCTTTAGGTGTTAAATATATTATTCTAGAATTTTTTAGGATTTCTTTATCTATAGAATTATATGCATCATATACCACATCTGGTCTTATTACCATTCCGAGCACCTCCTCCATATGGCATATCATCAACTTTTTTATGCTTATTTTTACTAAAATCTCTAATATCTATTAGTTCTAATTCTATTAACTTTTTATCTATTCCTCTTTTTAAAATGCTTGTATTTAAACATTCAAACATTTCTTTAAAAAGTGTTAATACTATAAACTTCATTTTGTGCCCTAATATCCTAATTCTATTATTTTTCCTATATTTTCTTTTTGAACATATATTTTCTTATTCTTAATATCTATCTTCTCTATATATTCATCAATTATTGGAATTAATAATCTTTTTCCTATTGTTTCTCTTCCGATCAACTTCTAGTGTTTCTGTTATATTATTATTAAGTATATCTGTAACTTTTCCTATTAACTCTTTTTCTTTATATACATTACATTCTAAAAGATCTAATATATAATATTCTCCATCTTCTAGTTTTTTTAAATCTTTTCTTTGAATATATATTTCTTTTCCTTGAAGAATTATATCATCATATATGTCATCTTGAAAATATATATTTGCAATTATCCTATTTTTTAAACTACCAGTTATTTCCAAATTAATTTTAATATATATATTATTTCCTTTAACATATATATCATTATATTCTTCTATACTATATATGTCATCACTATATATACTAACTTTATATTCTTCATAATTCCCGGTGTTTTTTATCAATCTTACCTATTACAATATATTTACTATCTTCTTGCTGTCTTAATTTTTGTAAATCATCTTTTAAATATATTTTCATATATCAATTATTTTGCCTTTTCATTATATTCTTCTTCTGTTTCAAAACGGATATATACTTGTTTATTTGTATCTTTTAAGAATCTCACTAAATTTCTAATATTTTGTGCAACTCTTCCGATTTCTACCAATTACTCTTGGCATATTTTCTTCTGATACAATTACAACTAATTCCATCTTTTCTTCAGAAATTGATTCTATTACTTTTGATTCTTCACCTGTTATTGCTTTTACAAGTGCTTTTAATAATTCAACAGTTTTTTCCATATTACACCCTATCTTTTCCTAAACACTATTTTCCAGCTTTTTCTGCTATATCTATTAATTTTTTAGCTGTTTCTGTAGGTTTTGCTCCATTTTTTATCCATGTAGTTACTTTTTCTAAATCAATATTTATAGTAGATGGTGTTGTCATTGGATCATATGTTCCTACTTTATCTATTATCTTTCCATCTCTTGCTGTTCTAGCATCTGCTACTATAACATGATAAAATGGTTTTCTTTTCTTTCCCATTCTTTTTAGTCTTATTTTAACCATTTTTTCCTCCTTTAAATTTTTCCATATCCGCCTGATTTAAGTTTTGACATTATCTTATTTAAATCTTTTGGATTTTTAATATCTTTCATGACTTTTTTAAATAAGTCAAATGATTTTATAAACTTATTAACTTGTTCTACTGAAGTTCCGCTACCCATAGCAATTCTTTTTCTTCTAGAACCGTTTAATATTTTGTGATTTTGCCTTTCTTTTTCAGTCATTGACTGTATTATGGCTTCAATCTTAACAATTTCCTTATCATCTACATTTAAATTTTTTAAATTTCCCATTCCTGGTATCATCTTAAGTAATGATGATAATGAACCCATTTTTTTAATTTTTTTCATTTGTTTTAGATAATCATTTAAGTCATAATTTTCTTTTCTTATCTTTTCTTCTAATTCTCTAGATTCTGCTTCAGAAAATTCTAGTTCTGCTTTTTCAATTATTGATAAAACATCACCCATTCCTAAAATTCTTGATGCCATTCTATCTGGATGAAATTCTTCAATATCTGAAAGTTTTTCACCTACTGATGCAAACTTAATTGGTTTTCCGAGTTATTTCTTTAACAGAAAGTGCTGCACCACCTCTTGTATCTGCATCTAGTTTTGTAATAATAATACCATCTATATCAAGTTTTTCTGAGAAGCTTTTTGCAACATTTGCTGCATCTTGTCCTGACATTGAGTCAACTACTAAAAGACTTTCTGTAATATTAATATTATCTTTTATCTTTTTAAGCTCATTCATCAGTTCTTCATCTATTTGAAGTCTACCTGCTGTATCTAGTATAACAAGATCATTCATACTTGATTTTGCTTTTGTTATTGCTTCTTTTGCAATCCTAAGTACATCTTTCGTATCTTCTCTTGAATATACTGGTATATTAAGGCTTTTTCCTACAACTTCTAATTGTTTTATAGCTGCTGGTCTATATACATCACATGCTACAAGTAATGGTTTTTTACCTTTTTTTCTAAAGTGGTTTGCAAGTTTTCCTGCAAGTGTTGTTTTACCTGCACCTTGAAGCCCCATTAACATTATTATTGTAGGTTCTGTTGGACTATTTACAAATTTTATCTCACTATTTTCTGCTCCGAAGTATTGTAGTTAATTCATCTTTAACTATTTTTACTACTTGTTGCCCTGGTGTTAGTGATTTTAAAACTTCTTCACCTAGTGCTTTTTCTTCTATGTTTTTTATAAACTTTTTAACAACCATAAAGTTAACATCTGCTTCTAATAATGTAAGCTTTATTTCTCTTGTCATTTCTTTAAGGTCTTTTTCAGTTATTCTAGCACTTCCCTTTATCTTCCTTATAATATTTTGTAATCTTGATGAAAGTCCTTCAAAAGCCATATCTTCTCCTTAACTTAAATTTTCTTTAATGAATCTACATTTTTAATTATTTCTTTTAATGTATTATCTAATTTTTCTTTTTCATACTTATCAATAGAAAGAGTAGTTATTTTAGCAGTTAGATTAATTATATTTTTTTCTAGTTTTGAAACTATATTATCTTCTTTTTTAAAGTTTTTATACAATTTCAATTTACTTTCAAAAAATTCTAATTTTTCTTCTGCCTTTTTAATATTGTCCCTAACAGCTTGTCTTGTTATCTTATCTTCTTGTGCGATTTCTGATAACGATAAGTCCATATTATAGTACTTGTCTATTGCTGAATATTGTTTATCTGTAAGGAGTTCTCCATACAGTTCTAATAGTGTACCATAATATATTATTTTTTCTTCCATATTCTCTCCTAATGTAAGTCTATTTAACTTTACACTAAAAACACTCATTTGTCAATACTTGTAATGTATTTTAACTTTACATCAAAACATCACTTAAAGTATTGATTTGAATAACTTTTTTATTTTTTATTCATTTGCTATATAATATAAAATTATATAAAAAACTATCTCTGATTTTATCAGAAATAGTCTAAATTAATTATATTAATATTATAATTTCTTTTTTGCTATTACCACATATATGTGCCAGTGCTTTTCAACACCTAATGCTGTTTTTCTATCTTCCTCTATTTCTTTAAAATGGATTATATCAAAGTTTTTAAATAATGCTAATACTTCTTCTTTTAATAAGAATACCACTTTAGGTTTTGTTTCTACCCATGAATCTTTTATTCCGAAAAAAGTTACCAACAAAATATCCGTCCTTTTTCTATACTTTCTTCAATTTTGTTCCAAAACTCTTTAAAATATTTCTTACCACAAAAAGGTATACTAAAATTAGAAACTAGTAAACTGTTATTCTCTAATTCTACATTTTGAAAATTTTGTAAAGAAAATCTAAAATTTTTCAATTCATTTTCATTTAGTTTTTCTTCAATTAACCCCTTTGTATCTTCCTTATCTATAGCAAGTACATTCCATCCATTTTTTATTAAATATATTGTATCTCTACCTGCTCCACAACCTAAATCAATTGCATTTCCTGGTATAATATCCATTTCTAAAACTTTTTGTACATTTTTATGTGGTAATGCATTTTTTGTATTTTCATAATATTTATATATATTACTCATCTTCACTCCTAGTCTATATAAAATCATAATCTATAAAAATATAGAAGAATAAATTGTTTATCATTCTCCTATGTAGTTTTAAGATTATTTTTAATTATTATTCCCATTATATCTTATCTGTATACCCATAATATCTAAATGCCCTATATATCTTTTTAATATATGTTTTTAAATAACATTGGTTTAACATATATTCTCTATGACATCTATTTTCTTTTAATAGGTCTTTTTCCATATTTACTAGATTATCTGTATGTACAGTATATATTCCGTTTTTTCTTAAGTATTCATCTATTTCTAGTGTCATGCCTCCATATGGATAACAAAATATATATGGTCTTTTTGATATGTTTTCTGATAAATAATCTATAGGTTGTTTTGCATATTCTAATATTGTTTCTTTAGATATATTATTATTTAAATATTCTCTTCCATAATTAATATGTTCTTTTCCATGTGAATATACAGATATATATGGATCTATTTTTTTTAATGATTCTATATTCATAAATCCATATTTTCCTATAGTATCTGTATTTACAAATATGCTTCCTACAATATTATTTTCTTTAAAAAATTCTAAAACATTTTCTTCTATATCTGTATATCCGATCATCAAAAGTTATACATATTGCTTTTTTAGGAAACTTCTTATTTCCTTTTTGTATATTGTATATGTCTTCTATTTTTAAAAATGTATATCCTTTATTTTTATAACTTAAACATTGTTTTTTAAATATATCTACATTTGTACACATTGATTCATCTGTTATATTTTGTCTTTTTTGTTCTTCTTTTGTTAATATATGATGATATAAAAATACTTGTACTTTTTTTTCAAACATTCTTCTTATTTTATCAATTAATTCCATATTCCACTCTTTTATATTTATATTTTAATCTTTTTTTCTTTTACTTCTGTTTATAAGTTCGTCTAGTTTATCTTTTAACTTTTGACTTCTACTTACTTCTTTTCTTTTTTCTTCATTGTATATATTTTGATAATTTTCATTTGATTCATATATATCTACATTTGAATCATTTTTATTATAATCCTTGTTTTTATCTACTACTTCTATACCTAAATTTGTATTTGTTGTAAACACATTATCTACATTTGATATATTTATTCCTAGATTATTCATATCCTTTATATTTTCTTCTGTTTCATTATCTACTATATATTTAGAAGATTTAGATATTGTATCAGATATATAATCTTTTATATTCCTATTTCTATTACTATCTTTAACTCCTAAATTATCTTTATTTGAATAATATATATCTGCTATTTCCTTATTATTTTTAAGCATTAACTTTGTTTTTATAATCCCTGGAATATATAATAATATTAAAAGTACTTTATTCATAAAATTATATACTTTACTTAAATCTAGTCCATTACCTGTTAAATATGAATATAATATGTAATGTTTTAATATATACATTCTTTTTTTCATAGATACTTGTCTAAAATCAAATTCAAGTAATTCTTTAAAATACATATAATATCCTTTTGGATAACTATATAGCATCTTATTTATATTTTTAGAATATCCGGTCTTCTTGATATTCACAAAGTTGTACTACTTCATTAAAAACAAACACTGTATTTGTTTTATCCATTTCATGATATAGTCTTGCCTCTGTAACAAACTTTTCATCTCCTTCTAATCTATGTTCATATTCTTTTCTAACACTTGAGATAAATACTATACATTTTTCTCCATCTATACATTCTTTAAATGAAACTTCAAACATTGTTCTATTATATTCTGTATTTTTAAATTTTTCTCCCATTAGCCTTCCGGTCAGGATAAGCTTTTAAAAACACAAATCCGATATGTAAGTGGTACTTCAAAAACATTACTTCTTATTATATCAATTGCATTTTCTGATAACATATCATCAGAATCTAAATCCATCATATATTCACCTGTTGCAATACTTGTAAGATGATTTATTGCTGCCATTTTTCCCATATTTTTTTGATAATAATAATTTATGCTTAAATTTTCATTTCCTACCATTTTTTCTACAACTTCTCTTGTATTATCTGTTGACCCATCATCCATTATTAGCCATTCTATCTTTTCTCCAAATTTAGAATTAGCTAGAATACTTAAATATGCTCTTTTTAAGTATTCTGCTCTATTATATGTTGCTGTCAATATTGATATAAATGGTTTTCTTCCTCTTTCCATTTTTTCCCCTTATTTTTCATCAAATAATTTTATAATATTATATATCTTATTTATATTTTTTTCTCTATATCTAATTTGTTCTGCTTTATTATTTCTAATATTTTTCTTATGTTTATTTAATATTACCATTTTTATACCTTGGTATATTCCGTTCTTCACTATTTTCAAATATATATGCTTTATCATATCCTTCTGCCGCTTCCCTTGCTGCAGTATTTGTAAGAAGTATTGTTTTATTAAGTATTTTTGCTTCATCTAATACAAGTCCGATATCCTTCTGCATATGAAAACAATCCGAAATATTTTGCTTTTAATATATATGGATATGGGTTTTCTCTTTTTCCGAGTAGTATAAAAGATTTTTTAATTCCATATTCTTTTATTTTTTCTTCTAGATTTTTTCTTTCTTCCCCCTCACCTATTATATATATATTATGTATTATTCTATCTTTTATAAGTCTTCTATGTACTTCTATTAATCTATCTAAACCTTTTGCTTTTGTCAGTCTTGCAACAACTACAATACTTGGTATATTAGGTTCTATTCCATATGGTTCTAATTCTCTTGATTTTCTTTCTATTCTTTTTTGATCTATAAAATTATATATTACTCTTTTTCTAATCTTATTATTTGGAAATATTTTTATAAAGTTTTCTTTACTATCTCTACTTACAAATATTATATTATTATACTTGTTATATATTTTTTCATCTATTTTTTTCTTTTGATTACTATATCTTGTTGTTTCATAA
>ERZ772974.2838-NODE-2838-length-10399-cov-10.387374_pt1 | contig 10399 bp, 14 predicted proteins | sample MGYA00580671_ERZ772974 | MGnify/ENA primary metagenome ERZ772974 (study PRJEB29015, sample SAMEA2738065) | human oral metagenome | biome: human oral; feature: human-associated habitat; material: saliva | place: China | collected 2218 ... | reverse complement strand
AATGTTTATGGCGCAGGGAAAGACACAGTGAGACACCTGCAACAATTAACACCTAATCGTTACACTATAAAAAAGAAACGTGTTAATCCGTCTGACTTTGAAAAATTGGACGTGTGGGATAGTGATAGATTGAAATTGAAGTCACCCCAACACTCTATCACTAAGAAAAATTAGTGTGACGTTCTTTAACGCTTGAAAGTCTTGATAATACTGCATTTTTTAAAAAATGTGTGACGTTGTGTGACATTGTTAAAAAAGAAGGTCACATACCCTAAAGCGTTGATAGTATTGGCTTTATAAGGATACCCGTGACGTTGTGACATTCTTTTAAACTCTTATAAATAGAAAATAAGTAATTTCTAAAAATAAGAACGGTATAACAAAAGAAGGTCACATGGTCACAAGAATGTGAAACTCCTAGAACCACAAGGATTTCAAGGTGTGACGTTCTTTGTCACAAGAAGGTCACAAAATGACCTAATCAATGATTTGAAGGATAAACAATATGAAAATTAAATTATTTCACTATCGAAGATGGCAGAAACCATTGGAGGATTTTGAGAAAGAAGTCGATTACTTCATGGCAACAGTTGAAGTGGTAGATGTGAAGTATTCATCATCTAGCTTTGGAGATAGTAGCAGTATGGATATAATTGATGGAGTATTGGTGTTTTATAAATGAAAGGATAGAGACCATGAAAAATACTGATTTTAAAGCATTTTTGGAAGATAACTTTATTATTTTTAATAAAAATGATATAATAGATATGAAGAAGTTACCACAGTTTGGTAGTGTAACATTCACAGTTCAAGATGGGAAAATAATCCAGATTGAAACTACAATTAAAGAAAGATAGCTGACTAGACAACTAGAGGCGTAACATTAAGTGAATTACTTTGTGTTGCGCCTTTTTTGTATTTAAAACGAGGTGAACAATGAGTATTAGAGATCCAGTGATTTAAGTTTTAGAAAATCAAATTTGAGTAATTAGAAAAGAAAAAGAGGAATTTTAAACATGGAAACATTACAAACTATCGAAACTAAAATTAATAAATTGATCGAACAAAACCAAAAGGATATTACACAAGCTGAAGCAGAATTGGCTAAGAGTTTCCAAGCGATTGAAAAAGCGAATGAAGAAATTTTAAAAGCACAGAAAGAAATCAATTCTGAAAAGTACACGAAAGCTAAGACAGATCTATGGACTGCTGAACGTTCTAAAGAGTTTTATGAAGAGCGTTTACGAATGCTAACCAAAGAACCCTTGATGGAGTACGCAGAGTTTCATGAAATGGTAAATAATCTTGAAAGACTTGCTGATGAGGAACAGCGTGCATATTTTGAACCATTGGCACGTCAGATTGAAGAAACATTAAAGATTGGAGATGAAGCATATCAAAAGGCACAAAAAGCTGATACCTTGATGAAGAAACTGGATAAAGATATTTCCAAAGGTGTAGATCGTTTTCGTAGAAGCCCAGATGGAGGAATTTACAGCCACTTCATGAATGGTTTAAGTTATCAACCCCGATACGCAGTTTATCATGAAGAAGACGGGCTAAAAGAATTGATTAAGCGTTATAAAAAAAACTGCTGATATTCATTGATCTTGGATAGAAAGATATTGGTAACAGTAATGGAAAACAAATTTGAATTGGGTAGTTATTGGAATAAGCTACAACAAGGTGCAGAGATTGAACGTCAAAAGCGTGCAGAAGAAGATACTAAGCGGTGGCAGGAAGAACATGATAGGCTCATGGAACATCAAGCAGAAATGAACGCTTGGTCACAAAGGCTAAACTATGCTTTCAAAGAGAAAAGAGAGAAAGCTAAAGAGGAAGAGATGAAGCGATCGTTAGAAGAACAACGCCAAGAGTTGGACTCTAAACTTAGTAAGAAACATTTACTATACAGTGAAGAAGAACAGAAAAAACGTGATCAACAAAGAGCAATGTTGAGTGAATTATTTAAATAATAGTTACTCTCATGGATTGGAATTTTAGGAAGGGGGGCTCACCCCCTACCCCTATGGGCGAATGTGCTTCACACCGTCACTGTACATTTTTTCTCGCGCCAAATTTAAAAAATAGGAGTAGTTGTTTAATGACTAAAGAGGAAATAGTTGAAAGACTGAAGAATTTAAAAAAGATAGACAAGGCTATTATAATTCTACAAAGAAAACTGAAGGAGTTGGATAATAACTACAATCATACTTCGCTTAGTTTTGAACAAAAGATATCTTCCAGCAAAGTAAACACTACTGAAAAAAAGTTAATCAATACCTTAAAGAAAAAAGATGATATCACACGTAAGATTATGACCTTAACAGAAGAAAAATTTGCAACAACTGATTTAATAAATAAATTAGAAGAACCAGAGGAATGGTTATCTTTAAGAATGCTTTACTTACATGGTTATGCAGCGGCAGAAGTGTGCAAAGAAATGAAAGTATCTAAAGCGACATTATATAGAGCAAGAGATAGAGCAATCGAACACTTGGAAGCTGAGGTAAACAATTCTTACGACAGGTTAGGATTTGATTGAGTATGTACTATAGTGAGTGTTGTGGTTAATACATTGCAAAAGACAGAGGAAAAAGTTATAATCAAGGTGTAGATAGAAAAAAGGAGTTTAAGAAACATGAAAAATAAGATTATTGCAGTTTTTAAAATCGCAAACCGTCTTGTTTCTATCACTGTTGAAAATCCTGATTTCTCAAACTTGAAGATAAACCAATTTGTGGAAATTGGAGAAAAAAAATACAAAGTTAATAGTATTCCATTTGTCAGACCTACACCACCTAAAACCGTCTTAGAACAAGACACTTTTGCAATTGATTACACCGAGGACGATCTACTTGGTAAAAGAGTAATAATTAAATAATAATTAAGCACCTAGAATTTTCTAAGTGCTTTTTTCTTTTCTTTTGCGAATAATAAAGTAGGAGGTAGAAAATGAAGATTTTAAATATTGAACTTATGAGCATTGACGAGACAAAACTAGGCTTTGAACATTGGGTAAACGTAACTTATAGTGTACCAATACTTAAAAATGAATACACAGTTAAGTTATTGCTCCTATTGGATTTTAAAGTAGATGATAAAGAGTTACTAGATTACTTGGTATCAACTTGGAAGTATCGGGATTTGGTGCTTCATTCAGTGGATATGCATAAATTGGAAAGGAATGAGGTATAATTTTTTTGTAACTTAAATACACTATAAGTTTTTAAAATAAAAATAAAGTTTGGATACGATTAGAACAAAAAAAGTCCTGGTGCTTGACAAAAAATTCGAAAAAAGATACATTTAATACAGTTGAATAATAATCATAAGTAACTGAAGTAAACATAGATAACAGACATGATGTTTGTGTTTATTTTATTTTTAAATAGGTAGGAGATTGTCTAAGTTGGTAATAGAATCTTATGATTATAAAAGTGTTGTTGAAATTATTACACGGATCAATGCACTACACTATGACTTTTCCTGTAAATTGGAACCTGACTTGACTTGCAATTTAAGACAAACCATTGATAAAGTGGCAGATACGACAGGTGCAAAGCCTGATTTTCAAAAACTTATTGATTTATATAAGGCAGAGTTAACTCAATTTGCGGCAGAGTTGGTAAAATTTTCAACAGAATATTCTGGAGTTAGATATAGAGTTAAGCAGTCAGAGTCGATTAGTGAAAAAATAAGGTATTATTTAGGTGACCAACATGAGAATGGTAAAGTGCCTATAATTAAATCTCTCAATGATTTGTTGGGCTTTAGAATATTTGTACAAGATGTAGACTTGATTTACAATAAATTAAAAAATGATACAAATATTAAAGTTCATATAGATAGAATGTATATGAGAGACAAAGATGGATACGTTGGATTACATATATATTTTAAAAATCATAACAATAATTTCTTTCCGTGGGAATTACAGATTTGGAATGTACATCATGCTGAATCAAATGAAAATCTCCACAAAGAACACAAACAAAAACGGAAATATATTTTATTTGCAAAATATTACTACCAAGCGGATTTAGAAAAGGAGGGGTGAGAGATGTTTCAACATTTTATTATAGTTGCCAGCTCATATACTGCAGGTTCAAGAGTTGGTTTTCATATAACTGCTCCAGAAGGTAAGTTAGAAAACGATAAGATTCGAAGTGTTTTAGACCGGCTCAAAGAAATTAAGCGGGATGATGTCGGAATACACTCGTTTACATCTGATGATAGTACGTGGGAGAGCGTGCTTAAGTTCGATTCTTTCTTTGAAGATGTAATGATTTGTGATGATTTTAAAGAATTTGAAGAGATTGTAAAATCAGACTTAAAACTTTCTGCAATTGACATTGCAAAGTTTTTCTTGGCAATTCAAGCTACCTCACATTTAAAATTACAAAAACTAATTTATTTAGCATATAAAAAATATCTATTGAAATATAAGGAACGGCTATTCCCTGAAAAAATAATCGCTTATAATTATGGACCAGTCGTGGAAGAGGTTTATCAAAAATTTAAAAAGTATGGTGCAGATACTATAGCAACTGATAGTGGTCCAAACTATATTTTAAAGGATATCCATCTTTCCCAAGCTCTTGGCAGGATGCTCCTTGTAAAAGAATCTGATAAGGTAGTACCTATTCTTTTAGAAACATTTGAAGAATATGGTGATTTAACAGCACATGAATTAGTCGATTTAACTCACTCAAAAAACGGCCCTTGGCATTCTGTATTTAAAAAATTTCAGAATTGTGAGATAACAGATGACATAATTATTTCACATGCTAAATATGAAAGATAATAAAATGAGCTAGTCAAAACTAGCTCATTTTTAGTTTTCATTAGTTTTCATTATAGGTGTAATAATAAAAAAGTCTATTCTTATTCATGGTATAATCAGTTGGGAGAGTTATTATATCTTTTGCTTAATTAGAGTAGTAGTTAACTTTTAAAATGTAAGGTTACACAACATAGGTCTTTAAAAGAGTGTAAAATGTTATTTAAACATGAATCTTTAAGTAATCTAGTAGAATTGAATTATTAATCACAAAGTAAAAAAGCACGTTTTACCGTGCTAGTTTCTTGCCTGCTGAACTCATAAATGATACGCCCTTTTTAAGGGGCTTTTTTTGTGGACTTTTTTAGGAACTTTAAAAGATTTGTAATAACCTCTAAAGACTTATACTATTTTTGAAAAACCAATGAACTAGCTAATTCAGAGGGATAAAGCTATCAAACATTGTTCTAGGGATATTTTCCGACAATGTAAAATAATGTAGGATGAAGAAAAATTTTACAGAAAATGATATAATGAAGAGAAGCTTTTTTAACGCGGAGGAGACCTTGGATGAATTTCCAACAATTATCTAATCCCCAATACTGGTCTAGTTTATTTTCCAGTCCCTGGAGTATAGTGATCAATCTGATAGATATTCTGATTGTTACTTACATCTTATATCAATTTACAAAATCAATCGCAGGAACTAAAATCATGATTCTAGTTCGTGGGGTATTAGTCTTTATTTTAATTCAAATATTAGCTAATTTTTTGGGTCTGACGACTATTTCTTGGTTGATTAACCAATTGATTACCTATGGGGTTATTGCAGCAGTTGTTATCTTTTCTCCTGAAATTCGAACTGGTCTGGAGCGATTGGGTCGTGCAACAGAATTCTTTTCTAGTACTCCAATTAGTTCAGAAGAACAAATGATCCGTGCTTTCGTTAAATCGGTTGAATATATGAGTCCTCGTAAAATAGGAGCCTTGGTAGCTGTTCAACGTGTCAGAACCTTACAAGAATATATTTCGACTGGAATTCCTCTAGATGCAAAAATTTCAGCTGAACTTTTGATAAATATTTTTATTCCTAATACTCCTTTGCACGATGGTGCAGTAATTGTTAAAGGAGAAAGAATAGCAGTAACCTCTGCCTATTTACCTTTGACTGAAAATACAGGAATTTCAAAGGAGTTTGGTACTCGTCACCGTGCTGCTATTGGTTTATCAGAAGTTTCTGATGCCCTTACCTTTATTGTTTCAGAAGAAACTGGTGGCATTTCTATTACTCATAACGGTGTCTTTAAACACGATCTGACCATTGAAGAGTTTGAAGCAGAATTGCGAAAAATTCTTGTCCCAGTAACCACACAAGAAGCAAGCCTGATAGAACGTGTACTAGGAGGTTGGAAACATGAAAAGGAATAGTCTTTACATTATCTCTTCTTTCCTATTTGCATGTATTTTATTTGTATATGCGACATCTATCAATTATCAAAATAATAGTAATGCTAGAACTACGAAGACAGAAACTTATACAAATACAGTTTTAAATGTACCTATTGATATTCAATATGATAGTGACCAGTATTTTATCAGTGGCTTTAGTTCAGAGGTTACCGTCTTCTTATCAGGTGCTAATCGAGTAGCTTTGGCTAGTGAGATGCAAGAAAGTACTCGTAAGTTTAAAGTAACAGCCGATTTGACTCAAGCGACAGAAGGAACTATCGAAGTTCCATTAACTATTGAGAATCTTCCGAGTGGATTAACAGCAGTTGCAACACCACAGAATATAACTGTGAAAATTGGGAAGAAAGGCACTCGAGATGATGTCCCAGTTATTCCACAAATTGATTATAGTCAAATTGATGATAGTGTAGTAATTGATAGTGTCGTTATTTCTAATGAACGGGTCTCAGTAACAAGTGATACAGATACCTTAGCTAAAATCGATAAAATTGTTGCGATGTTACCGACTAGTGTGAGAATTACTGGAAACTATTCAGACTTTGTGACTTTACAAGCTGTAGATAAAAACGGAAAGGTTCTCCCTGTTGTAATTACTCCGTTTGAGACAACAATGAAGGTTGTAACAAGACCAGTTCGAAATACAAGCAGTTCGACTTCCACAACAACTCATTCGTCTACAACGAATTCGGATGTAAATACAGATACTGCAAAAAAAGAACAATAAAAATTTCTTAGAAAAGGATAATAATCATGGGTAAATATTTTGGAACGGACGGTGTCCGTGGAGAAGCTAATGTAGAATTAACGCCAGAATTGGCTTTTAAACTAGGTCGCTTTGGAGGTTATGTCCTCAGTCAACACGCGACAGAGGCACCAAAAGTTTTTGTAGGGCGTGATACACGTATTTCAGGTGAAATGCTTGAATCAGCTTTAATTGCGGGTCTCCTCTCAGTAGGAATCCATGTATACAAACTTGGTGTTCTTGCCACTCCAGCAGTTGCCTACCTAGTTAAAACTGAAGGAGCTAGTGCGGGTGTTATGATTTCAGCCAGCCACAACCCAGCTCTTGATAACGGTATTAAATTCTTTGGTGGTGATGGCTTTAAGTTAGATGATGATAAGGAAGCAGAAATCGAAGCTTTGTTGGATGCGAGTGAAGACACTCTTCCACGTCCAAGTGCAGAAGGTTTAGGTTCTGTTGTGGATTATCCAGAAGGACTGCGTAAGTATGAAGGATATCTAGTTTCAACAGGAACTCCACTTGAAGGAATGAAAGTGGCCTTGGATACTGCTAATGGTGCAGCTTCAACTAGTGCTCGTCAGATTTTTGCAGATTTGGGAGCTCAATTGACTATTATTGGGGAAACTCCAGATGGTCTTAATATCAACTTGAATGTTGGTTCGACACATCCTGAGGCTTTGCAAGAGCTCGTGAAAGAAAGTCAGTCAGCTATTGGTTTAGCTTTTGATGGGGATAGTGACCGTCTCATTGCGGTTGATGAAAATGGAGAGATTGTCGATGGTGATAAAATTATGTATATCATCGGGAAGTATCTTTCTGAAAAAGGTCAGTTGGCCCAAAACACAATTGTGACAACAGTCATGTCTAACCTTGGTTTCCATAAAGCCTTGGATCGAGAGGGGATTAACAAAGCTGTTACTGCAGTTGGAGATCGTTACGTAGTTGAAGAAATGAGAAAGTCTGGCTACAACCTTGGAGGTGAGCAGTCAGGTCACGTCATCCTGATGGATTACAATACGACTGGAGATGGTCAATTATCAGCTGTTCAATTAACTAAAATCATGAAGGAAACAGGTAAGAGCTTATCTCAATTGGCTTCAGAAGTGACTATCTATCCTCAAAAGCTAGTTAATATTCGTGTAGAGAATGCCATGAAGGAAAAAGCCATGGAAGTACCAGCTATCAAGGCTATTATCGACAAGATGGAAGAAGAAATGGCAGGAAATGGCCGTATTCTTGTACGTCCAAGTGGAACAGAGCCACTTTTACGTGTGATGGCAGAAGCACCTACAACTGAAGCTGTAGATTACTATGTGGACACTATAGCTGCGGTCGTTAAAGATGAGATTGGAATTTAGATAATTCAGCAGAAAATTTGGAAATATGATACAATGTCAAAGTAAATTGTATCAATGGAGATAAATATGAATTTAAAACGTGAACAAGAATTTGTCAGTCAGTATCATTTTGATGCTCGTAATTTCGAATGGGAAAATGAAAATGGTGTCCCTGAAACAAAGGTTGATGTCAATTTTCAATTACTTCAACATGATCAAGAAAATCAAGTAACTTCTCTAATCGTTATTTTGAGCTTTATGATTGTTTTTGATAAATTTGTGATTAGTGGAACAATTTCTCAAGTAAACCACGTAGAAGGTCGTATTGTTGATCAACCAAGTGAATTTAGCCAGGAAGAAGTTGAAAAGCTTGCACGCCCATGTTTAGACATGCTAAATCGCTTGACTTATGAAGTAACTGAAATCGCCCTAGATTTACCAGGAATTAATTTGGAGTTTTAAAAAATGAAATTAGCGGTCATAACAGACTCATCTGCTTTTCTACAAGCGGAAACCTTGCGGAAAGAAGATTTATTTGTGCTTGACATTCCTGTGAATATCGACGGACAGGAGTATGTTGAAGGTGTAAATCTAACCGCTCAAGAATTTTATGAAAAAATGGCTCGTTCATCTGAACTACCTAAAACCAGTCAACCAAGTATTGCAAAGCTAGATGAAATACTAAGTTCTTTGAAAGGACAAGGTTACACTCATGCTTTAGGACTCTTCTTGTCGTCTGGTATTTCAGGATTTTATCAAAACATTCAATATATGAAGGATGAATTTGAAGGGTTAACCATTGCTTTTCCTGATACACGAATTACGAGTGCCCCTTTAGGGTTTATGGTTGAAAGTGTGTTTCAATGGGTAGAACAAGGTGAAGATTTCAACTCTATCTTGGAAAAACTGGATATACAAATCACTAAAACTTCTGCCTTTATTATGGTGGATGACCTTGACCATCTGGTCAAGGGTGGACGCTTATCCAACGGAGCAGCTATTTTAGGAAATCTTCTTAGTATCAAGCCTATTCTTTACTTTAATGACCAAGGTGTCATTGAAGTTTATGAAAAAGTTCGTACGGAAAAGAAGGCAACCAAACGTTTGGTAGAAATTATCAAAGAGTTGACAAAAGATGGAGACTACCGTATTACGGTCATTCATGGAAATGCTCCTGAAAAAGCAGAGGAATTGCGTCAGCAGTTACTTGAAAGTGGAGTAACAAGTAATATTGAAATAGCGACCATCGGTAGTGTGATTGGAACCCACCTTGGTGAAGGTAGTATCGCTCTGAGCTACACTCCAATTGTATAGTCTCGTAATGTGGGCAGCTAACGCCCTTTGTATCTTAGATAGGAGTAAAGATGAGTATACGAGTGATTATTGCTGGATTTAAGGGAAGAATGGGCCAAGCTGCTTGTCAGATGGTTTTGTCTGATCCTGGACTGGAACTAGTAGCCGTTTTGGATCCTTTTGAATCTGCATCTGAGTGGCAAGGAATTCCTGTTTTCAATAATAAAAATGACTTGGCAGGTTTTGATGCCCATGTTTGGGTGGATTTTACAACGCCAGCCGTTGCCTACGAAAATACACGATTTGCTCTTGAAAATGGTTTTGCTCCAGTGGTAGGAACAACAGGTTTCACGACAGAAGAAATTGCAGAACTTAAAAATTTATCTCGCAGTCAAAAGCTTGGTGGCTTGATTGCTCCAAACTTTGCCTTGGGTGCTGTCTTGCTCATGCAATTTGCAGTACAAGCAGCTAAATATTTCCCAAATGTGGAGATTATTGAACTCCACCATGACAAGAAAAAAGATGCGCCGAGCGGGACAGCTATTAAAACAGCTGAGTTGATGGCTCAAGTTCGTGAGTCTATTCAACAAGGTGCTTGTGATGAGGAAGAACTCATTGCGGGAGCACGTGGAGCTAATTTTGATGGTATGCGAATCCATTCGGTTCGTTTACCAGGTCTGGTAGCTCATCAAGAGGTCATTTTTGGAAATCAAGGAGAGGGATTGACTCTGCGTCATGACTCCTATGATCGTAGCTCCTTCATGACAGGGGTGA
>ERZ772974.2832-NODE-2832-length-10419-cov-66.598514_pt1 | contig 10419 bp, 7 predicted proteins | sample MGYA00580671_ERZ772974 | MGnify/ENA primary metagenome ERZ772974 (study PRJEB29015, sample SAMEA2738065) | human oral metagenome | biome: human oral; feature: human-associated habitat; material: saliva | place: China | collected 2218 ... | reverse complement strand
CGGGGCTGTTGAGCGCGATGAGCTTCTCGGCGTTCGTGAAGTCCTTGCGCACGTCCTGCGAGGCAGCGCGGAACTTGGTGGTCTCGTAGTCCTCGGTGACGAAGGACTTCACCACGCGAATCGCCGCAACGTTCTCCTGGACGGAGTTGTTCAGGGCATCGTACTTCTTGAAAATACGGCGGAAGATCGGGAAGGCGATGAGCACGATGGCTGCCAGGATGATGGCGAGCACCGGCACCATGCCGAGGAAGATGAGGGCCATCTGCACGTTGATACGCCACGCCATGACGATCGAGAAGACGATCATGAGGGGCACACGCACGGCGATGCGGATGAGCATGCCGAAGGCGTTTTGCACGTTGGTGACGTCCGTGGTCATGCGGGTGACCAGCGAGGACGTGGAGAAGCGGTCGATGTCGGCGAAGGAGAAGTCCTGCACCTTAAAGAAGAGATCCTGGCGCAGGTTCTTCGCCAGGCCCACCGAGGCGGTCGCCGCGAAGCGTGCGGAGAGGATACCGCAGGCAAGCGAGGCGAAGGCCAGCCCGGTCAGGATCAGTCCCAGGCGCATGACGGGGCTCAGGGATACGCCGTCGAGTGCATCCACGAGCGAGACCATGGTGAGCGGGATCAGGCACTCGAGGATCACCTCCCCGATGATGAACAGCGGGGTCAGGATCGAGGCGGTCTTAAATTCGCGTAGCCTCCCCACCAGTGTGCGGATGGTTTTCATGTATCTCCTCTTCGTTCCCTCCGGGCGTCCGATAGACGAGGCCGGGGCGGCTTTCAGCGCCCGTGCAGCCTGCAGATGGTGATAATTGCTTTTTCGATAGCGCGTTGCGGGTCCCGCGACGCACCCTTTGTTTCGGCGTCTGCCGTGGCGATGGCGCCGAAGGCCCCTGCCAGCGAGGCGTCGGACCAGCCTCGCAGCTCGCGCCGGGCCCGATCGACCTGCCAGGGCGCCATCTTGAGCGCGGAGGCGGCCCCGCCGATGGATACCTTCGCCATGGCGCGGAACTTCATCGCCAGGGCGGCGACGAGCACCTGCGGGGCGATGCCGGTCGCGAAGGCGTGCCGGGCGAGGGTCAGGGCTTTCGCGGAGTTGCCGGCGACAGCGGCGTCCGCCACGTCGTAGCCGGTGGCCTCGACGCGTCCCGCCTGGTAGCGGCGCACGTCCTCGAGTGTGATGCGCCCGCTCACGTCGGAGAGCAGCTGGGACAGGGCGCCCGCCATGGCACGGGGGTCGTTGCCGAGCGCGTCGACGAGGGCCTGCTGCGCCTCGGTGTCCATCTGTCGGCGGGCGGCCCGCACGTCGGAGGCGATGAGGGCCAGCTTGTCGCGGTCGTTTTTGAGCGGGTCAGCGGGGATCACCGGCCACTTGGCCTTGGCGATCGCGTCGGTGACCTTCTTGCCGCGGGCGTTGCCGCCCGGGTGCGCGAGGAACAGCCATACGTCGGGCGCGGGGGCGGCCGCGTAGGCGATGAGGTCGGCGGCAAGCGCGTCGCTCATGGTCTCCAGGTCCCGGATGATGACCATGCGGGATTCGCCGAACAGGGAGGGCGAGGCGATGACGTCGATCTGCCCCGCCTGGTAGGTGGCGGCGTTGATGTCCGTGCGTTCCAGGTTCGGGTCGGCCTGGTAGGCCAGGGCGCGCAGCCGGTCGAGGGCACGGTCGACGAGGAGCCCCTCGGGCCCCTTAATCAACACGATGGGCGCCAGCGTGATCTGGGCTGGTGCCGCCGGGCGCGATCCGCGTGCTGCCACGTCTGCCTGCCTTTCGACGCGATGGTAACTCCCTAAGTCTGCCACCGCGGGCGCTCATCTGCGTCCGCCTTTGCCCTGGGCGGACACAAGTCGTGGCAGGTGTCACCGACTGGCGCCCCGTGCGCGATGACGTCCCGCCGCGACAGCGGGCCACGCGGGCTGGCCACCGCTGACTCACAGTCGTACCCCGCGCGGGCTGCGCCGAGCCGCTCACGGGTCCCGGGCCTCGTCCGTGAGGGGCAACACCCAGCGTTTCCACGCCCGCCACGCCGCCCATCCGAGTCCCGCGCACGCGTAGATGCTCAGGAGTGTCGCTCCCCCGCCGGGCACCCGAAGCCCCGCTCCGGGCATACCGGCGAAGAATCGCGCCGATCCGGCGATCCAGCCGGTCGCCCAGGAGGCGACGCGCGCGCAGGCGCTCGACGTGGGAGGGCTGATAGGAGCGAGCAGGGCGCCCGACAGGCCAGCGATCGTGGCCACGGGCACCGCGGGCTCGGCGGCGACGTTGGCGGCAATTCCCCACACGGGGACGGCGCCGGACAGGGAGACGATGAGGGGCGCGGTGAACAGCTCGGCCAGGGCGGGCACGCACACCAGTTCGGCCAGGCGACGCAGGGCTTTCCCGATCCGTGTGTCTCCCCTGACGCGCCGCTTGGCCCCTCGTGCGAGAGCGGCGGAGGGCCCCACGACGGCCAGGGCCGCGAGCGCGGACAGCGCGAATCCGTAGGATCGGGAGGCCCAGGGGTCGATGAGGAGTGTCGCGGTGACGACCGCGCACAGCGCCGCGATGGCTTGTCCCTCGCGCCCGAGCACCAGGCCCAGGGAGGCGACTGAGGCGACGCAGACGGATCGGAGCACGGATGCTTCGGGGCCGACGAGGATGACGATGGTGGCCAGGACGAGGATCGTTGCTCCGACGCGCAGGGGCTTGCGCGCGGGCAGGAGGAGGTTGAGGGTGGCCAGGATGATGACGATGTGGGAGCCGGACACGGCCGTCAGGTGCGTCAGGGAGGTGGCTGTCATGGCGTCGGCGAGGTCGGAGGGCACCAGCCGGTCGTCGCCGATCGCCATGCCCGGGACGAGTCCGCGGGCGTCGCGTGGCAGGGGCTGGCAGGCGGCCGCGAAGGCCCGGTGTGTGTCGCGTCTCCAGGCGTCCGGCCCGCCGGGGCGCTCGATGAGCTGGGCGCTGCGGGCTCGGATCGCGCCGACGGAGGGAGGCTCGGCGGCGAAGGTGGTGTCCAGGCTCCCCTCGAGCTCGTACACGTCGCCGCGCGCGGCGTCCTGCCAGGAGGGAGAGCTGACCAGGGCGGTGGCGTGGGAGGTCTGCCACCGCTGCCCCACCTCGACCGCGAGTATCCTCACGCGTGCTCGGCGCCTCGTCGACAGTCCCGAGGAGGCCGGGGCGGGGTCGCGCAGGAGGAGGACCCTCGCGTGGATGGGCCCGGAGCCCGTGTGAGCGGGATCGGCCTGGTAGGAGCGGCCAGCCGACGACGAGACAGCGAGGGCGCAGGCGCTGGCGGTGAGGAGGAGGGCGGTGGCCAGGCGGAGGGATCGAGGTGGAGTGAGGGCGTGCCGGGGAGGTCGGGCGTGTCGGTGGGTCCGCGCGTAGGAGGCGGCGCATGCGGTGGCGGCGAGCACGCAGGCGACGATGGGTGGCCAGGGGACGGGGTGGGCGGTGGCCCACCAGCTGGCGGCCCAGGCAGCGACGGCTGTGGGCATGAGGCGGAGGTCGACCATGCGTGGGGCCCTGGCGTCGGTCATGGGCAGACCCCGGGTCGTATTTTTTCGATGAGGCTGGGGCCGATGCCGGGCACCTCGTCGAGCGCGTCGACGGAGGAGATGTGGGGGTGGGTTGTGCGGTAGTCGATGATGCGGGCGGCCAGGGCGGGGCCGATTCCGGGCAGTGTTTGCAGGTCGGTGGCGGTGGCGGTGTCGAGGTGCACGCATGCCTGCGTGGGGGCCTGGCCTGGCTCTGTGGTTGTCTCGGTGTCCCCGATGAGTCCGACGTGGATGTGTTCGCCGTCGACGAGTGGGCGCGCGAGGTTGATCGTGTCGAGGTTGGCGTCGTCGCGTGCTCCGCCGGCGGCGGTGATCGCGTCGACGACGCGGGAGGATGCGGGCAGGGTGAGGACTCCGGGGTTCGTGACAGCCCCCGTCACGTAGACGATGACCTGGTCGGTCGCGGGGGTGTTGGTCGGCGCGCTGGCGCCTCGGCTGGTGGGGGTTTGGGGCCCCTGCTCCTGCGTGTCGGCTTCCTGCTGCGCGGATTGCTCGGCCTCCTGCGCGGCCGCGTGTTCGGCGGCCGTCGCGTGGCGCCACACGCCGATGCAGGCGAGGAGGACGAGGACGATGAGGAGGGCGGCCGCGGTGGCTCCTCCGGGTAGGAGGCGCAGGGCGGTTGGTTCGGGTGGTTCGTCTTCTTGCAGCGCGCTGTCGTAGACGGCCTTGGTCAGGGCCGCCATCCTCCGGCGCGCGAGCCATCGTGGAGGGTTCATTCGTCGACGCTATGCCTGTTCCGACGCCGGTGTCGCGCCGGATTCGTGCCCCTGTGGATAACCGCGACGCGGCCAGTGGGCCTGTGGATGGACGCCACAGCGCGATGACCTCCTTGAGCGAGCGTGAGACAGGCGTCCCAAGGGATACTGTTCCGGTAACGACGAAGCCCCGGGCGCGATGCGCCCCAGCCCCCGAAAGACACCACCATGAGTGAGAACATCGAGGATCTCAAGGCGCAGCTCGCCGCAGCGGAGGCGGCAGCGAAGGCCGCCGAGGCCGAGGCCGCACGCGCGAAGGCCGAAGCCCTGCGTCTCCAGCTCGAAGCCGCCGGATCCGCAGCCGCGCAGGAACCCGCCGCACAGGCCGAGGCTCCCGCCGCCCCGGCCTCGACGCCCGCGGCCACCCCGGCCTCGTCCCCCAGCGGCGACCTGTCCGCTTTCGCCACCCAGATTCAGGCTGCCTACTCGTGGGATGTCCCGGCCATCACGATCGGTACGCTGATCGACGGCGGCGCGCGCGTGCCCGGCGTCAGCGCGGCGATGCCGGTGCCCATGTTCAACCGCCACCTCCTGGTCGCGGGCGCGACGGGCACGGGCAAGACCCGCACCCTGCAGCTCCTGGCCGAGGGGCTGTCAGCGGCGGGATCCTCCGTGCTCCTGTGCGACGTCAAGGGCGACCTCACGGGCCTGGGCGAGGCCGGCGCGAGCTCCGAAAAACTCCTGGCCCGCACGGCCGCCAACGGTCAGGAGTGGGTGTCCTCGTCGTTCCCGATCGAGCTGCTGAGCCTGGGTGGCGCGGACTCGCAGTTCCCGGGCGTGCCCGTGCGCGCCGAGGTCTCCGACTTCGGCCCGATCCTCCTGGCCCGCGCCCTGTCCCTGAACACGACCCAGGAGCAGGCCCTGCAGCTGATTTTCGCGTGGGCGGACGGCCAGGGCCTGGAGCTCGTGGACCTGCCGGACCTGCGCGCCGTCATCTCCTTCCTGACGTCGGATGAAGGCAAGGACGAGCTGGCCACCATCGGCGGCGTCTCCAAGGCAACCGCCGGCGTCATCCTGCGCGCCCTGACCGCCCTCGAATCCCAGGGCGGCGGCCAGTTCTTCGGAGCCCCCGGCTTCGACACAGCCGACCTCATGCGCATGGATTCGACCGGCCGGGGCATCATCTCCCTGCTGGGCGTCGGCGACATCTCCTCGCGCCCGGCCCTGGTCAGCGCGGTCATCATGTTCCTGCTGGCAAACCTCTTCGCGACCCTGCCCGAGGTCGGCGACGCACCCCGCCCCAAGCTCGTGTTCTTCTTCGACGAGGCCCACCTGCTGTTTGCGGACGCCACCAAGGAGTTCGAGCGCCAGGTCGTCCAGACCGTGCGCCTGATCCGCTCCAAGGGCGTGGGCGTCGTCTTCGTGACGCAGACCCCCAAGGACATCCCCTCCGACGTGCTGGCCCAGCTGGGCTCGCGCATCCAGCACGGCCTGCGCGCCTCCACGCCAGACGACTTCAAGAAGCTCAAGGCCACGGTTCAGACCTTCCCGAAGACGTCCCTCGAGCTGGACGAGGTCCTCACGACCCTGGGCACGGGCGAGGCCGTGGTGACGGTGCTGGACCCGAAGGGTAACCCGACGCCGGTCACCCCCGTCGGCATCTGGGCGCCCGCCTCCGTCATGGGCCCCGCCTCCGCCGACACGATCGCCCGCGTCAACCAGTCCAGCACCATCATGGGACGCTACCGTGACGCCGTGAACCCGGACTCCGCCGAGGAGAAGCTCGCGCGTCGCGCCGAGGAGGCCCAGGCCGCCCGCGAGGAGGCAGCCGCGCGGGAAGCGGCCGCCAAGGAAGAGGAGAAGGCCCGCAAGGAGGCCGAAAAGGCCGCCGAGAAGGCGGCGAAGGAGGCAGAGAAGGCCGCCGCCAAGGAAGAGGCCGCCCGCCAGAAGGAAATGGAGAGGCTACGCCGCCAGGCCGACAAGCAGGCGGAACGCGAGGAGGCCGCGCGCCAGCGCGCCGCCGAGCGCCGCGCCCGCCAGGTCGAAAACGCCCTCGGGTCGGTGCTGCGCACCGCGGGACGCGAGATCACCCGTTCCATCTTCGGCACGCGCAAGCGCTGAGGCGCGCGTTCTCACGGTTTTCCCCATCACGAGGCCGGCGCAAAGGTCGCCGTTTCAGGTGCCTTCGCCCCGGCCTCGTCTCACAGTGCGACCACTGCACCAAGCGCAGGCAAAATGCGGGTAGGCTGCGTGGCAAGTGACCAACACACGCGGGGAGCCCCTCATGCGCATCGGATTTATCGGGACGGGAGCCATGGCCCAGGCCATCGCTCGCGGTGCCGTCGCGTCCGGTGTCGATCCCGCGACGCTGGTGTTCTCCAACCGCACGCCCGACAAGGCCTGCGACCTGGCCGACGAGCTGGGCGCGACCGCCGCGTCCTCGAACGTGTCCCTGGCACGCCAGGCCGACATCGTCATCCTGGCCGTCAAGCCCAAGGATCAGTGCGCGGTCATCAAGGAGATCGCCCCCAGCGTGGTCTCACGCCCCGACGCGTGCGTCGTGTCCCTGGCCGCCGGGCGAACCCTCGACCAGATAACGCAGGACTTCGGTGCGGGTATTCCCCTCATTCGCGTGATGCCGAACGTGGCGGCCACCGTCAGGCAGTCCATGACGGCCCTGACGGCCACCCGCACCACCGACGATCAGGTCAACGCCGTGCGCGAGCTCATGAACTCGGTCGGGCGTACCGTCCTCATCGACGAGGACTATTTCCCTGTTTTCCAGGCCCTGGCCTCGTGCTCGCCGGCTTGGTATTTCCAGATCATTGATTCTTTCGCCCGCGCGGGCCTCAAGTATGGGCTGTCCAAGGACAGCGCCGTCGAGATCGCGGCGCAGGCGATGGCGGGGTCAGCCGCGCTGCTCCTTTCCGAGCGCGAGGCGGGCACGATCCCCGCGCAACTCATTGACCGGGTGACGAGCCCCGGCGGCACCACGATCGCAGGATTGCTGGCCGCCGAGGAAGGTGGTTTGTCGAGTGCACTGGTGGGTGCCGTCGACGCCTCCATCCACGCCGATTCCCATCTCGGCTGACACTACCCCCTGCCGCGACGCGGCTTATCTCCCCCTTATTTGGCGCTTTCGCGCACCCTCAACACAGGAACACTCATGTTGCTTTTCAACGCAGTCGTGCTCTCCGTGATTGTCATGCTGGCCCTCAGCATCGCTCGCGTGCACGTCGTCATCTCTCTTTTCGTCGCCTCCCTGGTGGGCGGCCTGGTGGCCGGAATGGGTATTTCCGGCACGATGGTCGCCTTCCAGGAAGGCCTCGCCGGCGGTGCCAAGATCGCCCTGTCCTACGCCCTGCTCGGCGCGTTCGCGATGTCGGTGGCCCACTCGGGCCTGCCGCGCCTGCTGGCTAACTGGATCATCGCTAAGCTGCGCAACGCTGACGAGTCTAACTCGGCGCGCGTGGCGCGCTCCGCGAAGTGGGGCATCCTCGGCGGTGTCCTCGTCATGGGCGTGATGAGCCAGAACCTCATCCCGATTCACATCGCGTTCATTCCGCTGCTGGTGCCCCCGCTCATCGGCGTCATGAACGAGCTGAAGATGGACCGTCGCCTGGTCGCCTGTGCGATCACCTTCGGCATCGTCACCACCTACATGTTTGTGCCGATTGGCTTTGGTCGTATCTTCCTGCACGACATTCTCTACAAGAATATTGAGGATGCGGGCCTGCAGGTCGAGGGCGTCGTCAACCCGATGGCCGCCATGGCGATCCCCGCCGCCTCGATGGCCGTGGGCTGTGCCATCGCCCTGCTGGTCTCCTACCGTAAGCCGCGCGAGTACGAGCAGCGCGAGACGGAATTCAGCACGAGCGACAACAAGCCCGTGGACATGAAGAAGGTCTGGGCGGCCGTCGTGGCCCTCGTCGCCTGCTTCGTCATCCAGGCCGTCATGACCAAGATGGATTCCGAGGCCGACCCGCTGCTCGTGGGTTCCCTGGTGGGCCTGTGCATGATGCTCGCGATGCGCGTCGTTCCGTGGCAGCAGGCCGACGACGTGTTCAGCGGCGGCATGAAGATGATGAGCCTCATCGGCCTGATCATGATCACCGCGCAGGGCTACGCCGCGGTCCTCAAGGCCTCCGGCCAGATCGAGCCCCTCGTCCAGCAGACCTCCGCGATGTTCAATGGGTCGAAGGCGCTGGCCGCCATGATCATGCTGCTGGTCGGTTTGATCATCACGATGGGCATCGGCTCGTCCTTCTCGACCCTGCCGATTATTTCGGCGATCTACGTGCCGCTGTGCGTGGCGCTCGGCTTCTCCCCCATTGCCACCGTCTCCATCATCGGTACGGCAGGCGCACTGGGCGACGCCGGTTCACCCGCGTCTGACTCGACGCTTGGCCCGACAGCCGGTCTGAACGTGGACGGTCAGCACGACCACATGCGAGACACGGTCATCCCCGAGTTCATCCACTACAACATTCCGCTGCTCATCGGTGGCTGGATCGCCGCGATGGTTCTGTAATACCGTCGCTCTCATTGACGAGGCCGGGGCTGGGTTCACCGTTCAGGTGACCTGGCCCCGGCCTCGTTATGCATCCAGGTAGGTGGTCGCGACCTCGCAGAGCACCTCGGCGGTCGCGCGCACGTCTTGCAGGGCGATGTGTTCGTCGTGGGCGTGGAGCTGGGAGTAGACGTGTCCCAGGCTCGCCCCGCTGTCGTAGGCCCCGAACCCGTATCCGATGCCCCCACGCCTGCGGGCCACGCGCAGGTCGGTCCCACCGGGCATGAGGACGGGCACGACGCGCGCTCCAGGGTAGCGCCGCTTCAGCGCCGCTTCGATCGCTCGGTACAGGTCGGTGTCGATCGACGAGGCCGTGGCAGGCTCGCTGAGGAGGCGCTCGATGGTCACGTGCTCGGCGAGGTCGCCGAGGGCAGCCGCGATGGCGGCGTCCACGTCGTCATCGTCGATGCCGGGCAGCGTGCGGATGTCCAGCTCGAGGGTGGCGTGGGAGGGCATGACGTTGATGGGGCCTCCCGAGCGGGCCACGGTCTGGGCGACGGTCACGTGGGAGATGGCGTGCGCGAAGGCCGCCAGGTCCCCGAATTCGGCGTAGTCGCCCTCGTAGGTGCCATCAATCAGGCTCTTCTCGGTCGCTTCGTCAAACTCGAAGGCGCGCACAAAGGAGGCCCAGACCTCGTCCGTGGCGGCGGGCCAGCGAGCGGAGGACAGCGCCGCGCTCACCTGGGCGAGCCGCTCAACGGCGCTGGTGCGGCCCAGAGGGACAGAGCCGTGGCCCGCGTCGCCGCGGATGTGCAGGCGGCGCTGAGCGGCACCCTTTTCGCCGACGAACACGACGACGCTGTCGCCTCCCCGGCGCCCGCGAATGTGTGCCCCTCCCATTTCGGACAGCGCCGCGTCCCAGGGGAAGGCCTCCGGCCTGTTCTCCCCGATCCACGGCACGCCCAGTCCGCCTCGCGCTTCCTCGTCGGCGGCGGCCACGAACACGAGGGGACGGGCCGGAGGCTCACCAGCGTGGGCGCGGCGCGCGACCTCGCGGGTGACGACGGCCATCGCCGCGGTCAGGTGGAGCATGTCGACTGTGCCGCGCCCCCACATGACGCCGTCCTCGATCTGCGCGCCGAAGGGATCGCGCGTCCACTTGGCCTCGTCGACGGGCACGACGTCCGTGTGCCCCATGAGGGTCAGGGGCGTGCCGCCACCGTGCGGGTGCGCGCCCTCCACCGTGACCACGAGGGTGGTGCGCCCAGGGTGCGGGCTGATCCGCTCGATAGACACCGGCAGGCCCGCGAAGAATTCCTCGAGGAGGTCGGCGGCCCGCTCCTCCCCGCCCGAATCGGCGGTCAGGTCGTTGACGCAGCCCAGGCGCACCAGGCGCGCCAACAGGTCCACGGCCTGCTCCCCCAGCGATTGCGTGCTCACGGTTGATCCCCTTTCCCGAGGAAGCCTCGTCCCGGCTCCTCTGCGCGCATCCACGGTATCCCCGCGCGCGAGCGCTCTCCCGGGGAGAACGCACAGGGGACTTTTGTAACGGAGCGTGTGAGCAACCCGCACCCGCCGCGTCGGCGCTGCGTTGGACCGGCACACCTGCACAAAAGTACGCTAGTGGGGCAAACAGTCCACGACTCGGATGGAGACAACTCAATTATGGCCATG
>ERZ772974.2829-NODE-2829-length-10425-cov-10.481485_pt1 | contig 10425 bp, 9 predicted proteins | sample MGYA00580671_ERZ772974 | MGnify/ENA primary metagenome ERZ772974 (study PRJEB29015, sample SAMEA2738065) | human oral metagenome | biome: human oral; feature: human-associated habitat; material: saliva | place: China | collected 2218 ... | reverse complement strand
TACTAAATCTCGAGAATCAAAACGGCCAGATTATTGAAAAAGGCTTAAAAAATCCACCGAAAGCCATTTACTTGATTTTACAAAAACAATTGGCCTTAAAATTAATCCTCTCTGACCGTCATTACACGAGCCAGCTGGGATACATATTAAATAAATATTACACGACAAAAATTCGCTACCCATTAATGCCAACGGATTTCACACCGCCACCGAAGGTGCCGATTGTCTTATTTGAGGCTAAAATTCGTCCAGAATTCAGCGAACTTGAATAAAAAGAGACCGAAGCTTTGGTCTCTTTTTTGTTTAAACTCAGTTTTCTCGGTCTATTTTCGAGATATTGCTGGATTTAGAGTTCGGCGATTTTAACACGAGTTTGAGCCATAGTGTCGCGATCACGAACCGTCATGGTATCATCTTCAAGGGTATCAAAATCGATAACCACACATTTTGGCGTACCGATTTCATCCTGCTTGTGATAACGCTTACCGATATTACCAGAGTCATCCCAAGTGACATTGCCATATTTTTCACGAAGTTTAGCATAGACTGCCTTGGCCTTCTCGACTAGTTCTGGCTTATTCTTAAGCAAAGGCGAAACGCAGAAACGGTATGGGGCAAGATGTTCTGGAAGTTGCAAAACGATACGCTTTTCGCCATTAGTCTCATCTTCATGATAAGCACTCGAAAGTACAGCCATAATCAAACGCTCGACACCGAAAGATGGCTCGATGACGTGAGGCACAAAAGTTTCACCAGTGTGCTTGTCGCGGTAAACCATACTTTTCTTCGATTCGCGTTCAATATTACCAAGGTCAAAATCGGTACGATAAGCGATACCCATCAATTCTTCGCAACCAATTGGGTAATCAAACTCAAGGTCGATGGTGCGCTTAGAGTAGTGAGCACGATCAGCGGCTGGGACGTCGTATTCGTGAATTTTCTCAGCTGGAAGTTTCACGACATTCTCCAGGAAGTCATGTACGTCCGCCAGCAATTCGTCGAAGATACGTTCCCAATCTTTTGGATTGACGAAATATTCAATTTCCATCTGTTCGAGTTCGCGGCAACGGAAAATAAAGTCACGTGGCGAAATTTCATTACGGAAAGCCTTACCTTGCTGAGCTAAACCGAATGGCATATCTGGATAAATCGTGTCGACCACGTTCTTATAGTTGGTGAAGATCCCCTGAGCGGTCTCTGGGCGAAGATAGGCGATCGAACTACTATCCGACACTGCCCCGACGTGGGTCTGGAACATCATATTAAATGGTTTCACTTCACCCCATTCAATCTTGCCGCAGGTAGGACATTTGATGCCGGCTTTAATAAGTTCTTCCCCAGTGATTTCAGTAGAGAGGTCATGACCTTCGGCAGTTTTAGCTAATTTATCGGCACGAAAACGACCGTGGCAGGACTTACATTCAACCAAAGGATCCGAAAAAGTAGCAGCGTGGCCAGAGGCGACCCAAGTACGTGGATTCATAATAATAGCGGCATCGACACCGTACATGTCATTACGATTTTCCACCCAATATTGCCACCAAAGATCCTTGAGTTTTTTCTTCAAACTAACGCCGAGTGGGCCAAAATCCCAGGTACCAGCCATACCGCCGTAGACATCGGAGCCTTGGAAAATAAATCCTCTACGTTTACATAAGCTGACAATATCTTCTAATTTTGTCATAAACACTCCTGGTTAGTTTTTCTTTATTATACCACAAAAATAACGTGGTGACCTCTGGACTTCTGGGTCTCTAGAGTCCTGAATAACTCAAAAAGACAGAGATCTTATTTTCTTATGCAGGATAATTAAAATACTCTATTTCTGAGTAAAATAACCTGGAGCGCCTGGACGGTCGATACGAAGCCAAGTAAGATCAGCCTTAGAAGGGTCTGATTTAAATGAACCATTACCACCACGAAGTATTTCTTGCCTTTCGAAAAATCCTTCATCTGGTAAATTATTTTCCTGTATGTATTTTTTCGCCTCAGTAATATCGAAATCTTGATTAACATAGATTTTTTGAAGCTTAGAATGTGGGCCATAAGAATCACCATAGCCAAATATCCCAGAAAATTTTATAACTTTTGAAGTATCAAATATGGCATTTGATAAGTCTAGTTCGGTAACATTAAACATACGGTAAAACATTTTTGTCATATCAGTCACTTTAGTAGTATTAAATTTATGACTTAAAATTATTTTTTTAACATTGGTCCCCATAAACATTTTACTCATATTTATTGCCGATGATGTATCGAGATTGCTTAAATCCAAATCATCATCAGCCTGCATGCCAGAGAATGTACCTCCAAAATTCGTAACTTTCGAAGTGTTGAAATTTGCTATGTCTAGTTTATTATAGCCAAAATGATTAAAAGTATCTTCCATATTAATTACATTATCGGTGGTAATATTCGGTATTTTAAAATCAGTTATCTCAGCACAATGTGAAAACATCCCCTCCATATTTATGAGGTTTGGCGTATAGAATGAAGACAAATCAAGTTTCTTGGTGCCGATTAAAAACTTGAACATATTTTTTGCGTTTATTAACCTTCTGGTATCAAAAGAGGACAGGTTTATCTTAAAATTACGAGTACATTCCCCATCACACTCGAACATACCCTCCATTGTCGTAACATTGCTAGTATTAAAATTTGATAAATCCAATTCATGATCACCAAATAATCCTTGTTCAAAAAACATATAACTCATATCTGTTACCATACTAGTGTCGATATATTGGGCGTCAAGTCCTTTTTTCAAATTAAAAAAAGCAAAGAGAGCTCTTGAGTATGGATTTAAATATATTTTGTTTGCTAATGAATAAAACTTGATTACTCCATTGTTTTTATCGACCCATACGGAAATTGAAAAATCAGACGACTCATCTTCAACTGATATTGGATTATCGCTTGAGAGAGGCGGCGTATTACTTTTTAAGAATCCAGAGATGGTTTGTATCCAGAAAAGATAGTCTTCCCCCAAATGAAAAATTTTTTTACTACACCCCTCTACTTCTTCAGATAAATTTATTTCTGGGTGATTTCCTTTCTCGTCGGTTATATCATTGTAGAAATCAATGCCATATTTCTTTTTAGCATAACAAGCGTTTATACCCACAACGGTATTTAATTTTTCATTAAAAACTTTGCTACTAGATAATATAGCTTTTTCTTCATAATAATTTGTCACCACGGAAAAGATTAGCTTATTTTTATAATTTCCGGATTCAAGATTATTACCTAATTTTATCCCCAAATCTATATTATTAACCTCATCACCATTAGTCTTAGCGGTTGTTTGGACAAGATTCGCTGGACTAGAAAGCGCGGGGATTGGATTATAGTTTGTATCATTACTAAGCTTATAACCCCAAGTATTGGCGGAAAAACCATTCAGTGAGGTAATATCGGAAATAGAACTAATTTTATCTGTTCCACCTGGACTCGTATTCATAAGAGCGGTATTTTCTGTTTCTGAACTAATAGTAGTAGTGTAGCCAGTTTTATTATTCGTATTAACTTTAAGGTTTAGAATTAAATTCGTACTCTTACTTGTTGAATTTATTATTTGATTTCCGTTTACTGTAAGCTCAGATTGATCGATTGAAGCTGAGAGGGTTGGCGTATAAACAGCAAAAGCATTATTGGATAAAATATTTAAGGAAACAAAACTAAAAGTTAAAATTAATGCGAAATTGCAAATAATTTTCTGCTTCCTTTTAAGAAAACATATTTGCTGTAAAAATATCTCCTGCATTTACCTTATTTTACCATAAAAAGTTTGAGTTTTTAAAAATTATAAAATCTTAAAACATTTCACGCAGAGTGTGCAAAATAATATTCAATGCATTGAGATGAGTATGAATGTCTTTGATTTTCAAAATAGTGGCGACCGGCATGGACGTCATAAGACGCAGAATTTTGATTGTATCGGCATTAAATTCTCCGGCGCCGTCTGCCGCGAGCACAAAACAACGGTCAAAGCTATGCCAATTATAAGAACCATCGAGCGTGAGGCGGTCGCCATTCGAGTCGGAAGCGAGATTAATCATTTCACCAGAAATAAAAGCTAAATTAAGATAAAAATGCGTCTCAACGAGCGGAATTTGGTATTTTTCTGCCGTGTTTAGTGCCGAAAGGGCATTTTTTAGAAGATGGAAAAATTCCTTGGAATCAGCGTCGTTGGTTAGATGATTAATTACTTTGAGAAAATTCGAAGCAATCGTCAAAGTATCGAGGTCGGTAATGATATCTTGATAAAACTTCAGCATGGTGGCGGAAGTTAAAATTGCGAGACCACCCGAATCAGTGTTTTGCGACTTAAAATGCAAGACCACGTCAGAAACCGTGAAAGGTTCAATACTGCCGGCTAATTTAGAACGCTCCTTACGGACACCACGCGCAATCGCCGAGAAACGACCTTCAGGAGTAAGTAGAGTGAGGATACGATCGGACTCTTGATATTTAACACGCGAAAGCACAATCGCCTCAGTACGCAGATCAGGCATGATTTCCCTCCAAGCCGCGCATCGACAAATCGTCATTTCGAGATGATGAGTGGTTGGTCGATTTTAGGATATCTTGAACTTGATTAACAAAATCCGCCGGCGTAAAAGTTTCCTTATTCAGAATCGCACGGACATTATAAGCATGCAGAGACATTTGACCGAGATTTAATGAAGAAATCAAAAGTACCGGGATTTGACTGGTTTCTGGATACGAGAGAAGTTCGTTTAATAACGTAAAGCCGTCTGGACCGGTGAGTAAAACGTCCAAAATAATTAAAGATGGCAGTTCTTTCTCACTAAGCTCTGAAAAGGCCGCATTTGCCTCGATCGCATTATAAAAAATCTGCAGCGGAATTTCCGGAAAATTGTGCTGCAAATGTTTCTGATAAATTTCCGCAAAGTCCGGATCGTCCTCGATAATAAAAATCGGTTGCTGGTTCATTTTCCTCCTAATCAAACATCGGTAAAATCGCCTGATGCGAAACTGGTAAAATCACTTGAAAACTCGTGCCGTCACGGTGGCGCACGGCGGAGACTTCCGCATTAAGATATTTCGCAAATTTCGAAGCGATATAAAGACCTAAACCGGAGCTTCCGGGACGCATCGAAATGCTGGTGGGAGCGGTGAGGCCGGCCTTGATTTGGCGCCAAACCGTGGTAGGGAGACTCGGTCCGAAATCCCTGACATCGACCACGATTTTATCCTTTTTGTCTGAAATAATTAGGCAAGACTCAGTTTCGACTGTCGAATAATACATGGCATTGGCACAAAAATTATAAATTACACTGAAAATTAAATCGTAATTGCCAATCACCAGACGGGCTTTATTACGATACTCGAAACGTAGCTTGCGTTGATTAAGAGCGAAGAGCTGTTCAAGTTCAGAAATTACATCATCACAGACGGCACGAATCGAAACTGGCTCCAAGGTAAATAACCCCTCCTCGAGGCGAGCGATTTTAGTCAGATCATTAACCTGACGCATGGCTCGTTCGGAAATGCGGATAATTTTATTACGAGATTTTTCGAGTTCGGCGGTGCTGTCTTTTTGAAAATCCATAGCGAGAGCCATTTGGCGCATTAGAGTAAGCGGACTTTTCAAGTCATGCGCAACCACGAAAATGCCATTTGCCTCACTATTCATAAATTAATTATAGCACTCATTTTTTAGGCAAAATGCTTGAACAATCCCCCGCAAAGTGGTGCGGGGGTTGCAGATTTTTCGGATAAATTTAGCTATTAAATTTGACGGTTTTGAGAATGCGGTAAAAGTCGTCGCTAAAGACACTGGTGGAATCAGTTTGAAGTATGACAGTCTTGTCGCGGAGCTTGAAGACACAGATAATACCCTGATATTCATTATTCATTTTGCCAGTGTAGACATTGACATTGTTGCCATTTACTACGGTGGTCGAAAGGGTCATATCGCCAGAGCGCACTTTTTCAGCATACTCACTAATCGCCTGGTCGAAGAGAGTTCCCTTAATACTCACACGAAGTGCCATTACGGTATCTTCCTGAACTACGTTCACCTGACCTGGATTAAGATAGGCAGCGTAGTCACCGCCACGGTTGGCACTACTTTGCACGTAGAGACTCCAAGTTTTTGGATATTCGAAGCTGAGTTCACCGAGATCGGTCGGACCAGTGAAAACTTTATATGGGTATTTTTCTTTTTCCTCAAACTCTGATTCGAGCTTGGTCTGAAGTTCATTCTTAGCTTCGGCTACCGCCACATCGACTTTGCCCTTAACATTAGTACTAGCGTCGTTCCACTTCACCCACATCCAAATAAAGAGTCCGATGAAGAGCACTGCAAGAAGAGAGACTACGATGAGCCCGACGGTTTTCATGAGATCAATACGGTTCTTGGCCTTGGCGATACGACTAGCTTCCTTGCGCTCTTCGCCAGTCATGTCGGCATAATTTTTGTTCAAAGGATTCGCGGCTGGCATGCCAGGAGTGAATGGGCTTTGATAAAGATTTTGATAAATGTCACCGGAGTTCGCGGAAGTGGTAGGGTTTACTGGATTGGCTGAAGTAGTAGAGCTTACTGGGTTTGATAAATTCGTTGGATTCGCCTGGGCGGAATTATCTACAGATGTAGCAGTATCCTGAAGGAACGGGTTATTCCCTGAAGGATTATTGGCACCGAAATTAGCTGGAGTTTGACCAGAATTATTAAATTGATTCGATGCAAGGAAAGGATTGTTGTTTGAATTATCCATAACTATATTTTACTAGGAATTAGGTTTTTTACAAGTTAGCTTAAGGATTTTAGTGATCGTTTTTAACGTTTTATTCAATGCTAAAATCTTTTGAGATGACTTCGATTTGATTCTTCAAAGTTTCGAGCTCCTTTTCAATATCTTTGGCTAGTTCGGCAGCTTCCTGATATTTTTTGGCGGCTTCCTCGAGCTTGAATTCATCGCCATAAAACCATTCGAGATTTTGGTTGAGCTGTTCGATTTTGGCGCCAACGGATTTTTTAGTCATGAGTTTTCCTTTCTTTTGATTTAATTTGAGTAATGCGCGCGGAGATTTCAGAGTCGAGAGTTTCCAGAGAAATCTCGGAATCAATTCTTAACTCACCCTTAAGGATGGCGTAACCTTTTTTCAGAATAGTTTCGGGATTGAGGTTTTCAATGACTTTTTGGGTGGATTTTAGCTGGTTTAGTTCCCGCAAAATTTGATTTAAGATTTGCTGTTTGGCACGAAGTAAATTTCGCTTAGTTTCGAGCTTTGGCGCGTCGAGACTCCGTTCAATTTGTAACTTAGCACGAGAGAGCAAACGGCAGAGATTGGCGATTTCGAGTTTCTTGTCTTTAGATAACATTTCAGCAGTATTACTTGGAGTAGAAGCCACCACATCAGCGGCGAGATCCGCCAGCGAAGTGTCAATTTCATGACCGATACCGGTAATGACGGGAATTTTACTAGCCGCAATGGCACGAACGAGTTTTTCATCATCAAAACAAGCAAGGTCTTCTTTTGAGCCACCACCACGAATGATGGCGATAATCTGGACTTTATTTTCTTGATTAAAAAATTCGAGAGCACGAATCACCTGATCGGCCGCGCCGAGACCCTGGACCTTAGTATTAGCTACGCGAATTTCTAAGCCGCCCCAACGGGCATTGATAATTTTAATGAAATCCGCATAGCCGGCAGCCTGAGTGGAAGAAATCACACCAATACGTTCGAGATTAGCCGGGATACTGCGCTTTCTAGCAGGATCAAAGAGGCCTTCCTTGGTAAGTTTGGCTTTGAGTAGCTCGTAGGCTTTTTTGATATTACCCTCGCCGATCAAGGCATATTGTTTAATCGTCAAAGTAAAACGACCAGAGCGATTAAAAATCTTCGGAGTAGCCTGAACGGCAATTTTCATACCATTCTCGATTGGCGTGCGAAGACTCGAAGTCACCATAAAACAGTTGATCACCGATTCTTGATCCTTAAGATCAAAGAAAATCCAACGATTTTGGCTGACATTAAAATTCGCCACCTCGCCGTAGACGACACAATCCGGAAAAGTGTAATCTAAGGCGTGGTTGGCGACGGCAATAAAATCAGAGACGGAATATTTTGGCGATTCGGCCATTACTCCGCAGATTCCCCTTCGAAGATTTTTTGTTTCTCTTCTTTACCGATCTTGGAGATGGCATTTTGATAAAAACCATAGCCAGAAACGATAGTATTAAGCAATACAATCATACGAGTGACAAGGACCGTGGTACTAGCAACGGCGAGATCACTACCAAGTACGGTCATCACGGCAACCATTGAACCCTCATAGCCACCGACGCCACCAGGGGTAGGAAGGACCGCACCGACGACCGATCCGAGAGCTTCTGCGACCATAATCTGTGGGAAGATTTCTGGGTGACCGATAGCGATGGCGACAATTTCATAAGTGGCAATTTCGAGGAAGTTATAGAGGAAGCCCCAAAGCACTGGACCGACCAAGATTTTCTTATCACGCTTCGCGGTAAGGAAGTCCTCATGAAGATCTAAGAAGTATTTTTGTACCTTTTTGGTCTCAATAATTTGCTTTTTCTTACCAAAAGTAACGGTGCGAACCAATCCGTTAATAATGGCCGCCACCTTCTTGGCGGTAAAGTCGATAAGTTTACGATTCGAGACAATCACAATCATCAAGACGATACCCAAAATCACCCCGACACTCATAGCAGCTACAGCCCCGACCATCCAAAGTGCGGTATTTGGCACACTATTAGTGACCAGTAAAAAAATAATCGCCAAGATAGTTTGAGTTTGGTTAGCGAGAATAGTAATCACGTAGCGCAAGAGATACATGAAGCTAACCTGACCTGCGGTAGCGCCAAAATTCTTTAAGCGCCAAGTAATGTAACCAAGACCAGAGACACCACCAGAAGGAATGGCGTGGTTAACGAAGTTTAGTTCGAAGGAAATACGGGCGAGCTGCCAGGTGGTGAGCTTTTCGAAAGCTTTTACATCAGCATTGGCATCGGTATCGGTTTTTTCGGATTTAGTTTTTTCAGATTTGGTAGATTTACCGGCGGAAATCTTGGTGATATTTTTCTGAGATTTGGCTTTCCCTGCCATGTAGGAGAAGAAAATTTTACCGGCACTGTAATACATGAAGAGTTGTTCTGGAACTAGAAGCAAAACAATCCAGAAATTAATGGAGAAGTGCGAACCATCCATACATTGACCACCAAAAATACATTGGAAGGCCGAAACAATTTCATTACGAGCGCCATAAACAACAACACCGACTAATAATAACGTGACAATACTGAGAATCTTTTTAAACATAGCTTTTTTATTATACATGATAAAATAAGATTATGAAATATATTGCAGTGCTGGGACGACTTCCGAAAATTTCTTTGGCGGAAATCCAAGCGATTTACGACTCAAATGCCAAACTGATCGGGCCAGAACTCGCGGTTTTTGAAACTAATAAGATAGTCTCGATTGATCGGCTAGGTGGTTCCATTAAATTGGGTCAAATTTTCTCTGGGAATTTCCGAGATCTTGCCGAGGCTATTAATGCCAAAAAGCCTGAGGGCAAAATCACCATCGGTGTTTCGAGTTATGCGCTGAATTCAAATCATAAGAACAAAAAATCAGAAGTAGAAAATCAAGTACGTCGTAAGGCGATGGAGCTGAAGAGTCTACTCAAAAAGCTCGGCCGCAATGTGCGCGTGGTAGAAGCCAGAGGACCTGAAATTTCTTCAGCTACGGCTTTTCATAATCATCTAGGTGAAAAACCGGGTGCCGAAGAGATGATTTTAGTCGGTTCGGAAACTTATCTGAGCCTGGGTGTGCAAAATATCGATAAATATCGTGAACGCGACCAAATGCGCCCAGCGAGAGATGCTAAGGTGGGAATGTTACCGCCGAAGCTAGCCCAAATCTTGATTAATTTGGGTGGTGAGATTGATGAATCGAAAAAAGTACTCGACCCATTCTGTGGCACCGGTGTGGTCTTACAGGAAGCACTGATTCTCGGCCAGCCAGTGATGGGAAGCGACTTAAATCCACGAATGGTGGAATATACTCAGAAAAATTTAGATTGGTTGCTTGAGAAAAAAGCCCGTTTCTTCCAGATTAAACCAGAACTTATCGAGCAGAAAAATCAATTCTTAGACTCTATCTATACTGGTGATGCGACAGATTTTGTCTGGCCAAAAGCCTCGGAAATTGGCCTAGTGGCATGTGAATGTTTCCTCGGCTCACCAATGTCAAAACCACCAGTCGAAATTAAATTAAAAGATGAAAAACAGAACTGCAAACGCATTATTCTCGGCTTTTTAAGGAATCTAGCTAAGCAGATTGAGGATGATACCCCTGTGGTGATTGCCGTGCCAGCTTGGTTACGTGAAGATGGCTCATACTCAAGGCTTTCAATTATTGACG
>ERZ772974.2824-NODE-2824-length-10430-cov-13.467952_pt1 | contig 10430 bp, 10 predicted proteins | sample MGYA00580671_ERZ772974 | MGnify/ENA primary metagenome ERZ772974 (study PRJEB29015, sample SAMEA2738065) | human oral metagenome | biome: human oral; feature: human-associated habitat; material: saliva | place: China | collected 2218 ... | reverse complement strand
CAGTTTATTTTCCAAGAAAATGAGCAAACGCAACTTTTGCGCCAAGAATTGGATTTATACTTCCAAGGCCGTCTGAAAGTTTTTGCGACGCCTTTGGAAACGATAGGTACGGCCTTTCAGCAGCAGGTATGGAATGCGCTGCTGACCATTCCTTACGGCGAAACGCGCAGCTACAAGGAGCAGGCGCAACAGTTGGGTAATCCTAAGGCCATTCGTGCCGTTGCCGCTGCAAACGGGCAGAACAAAGTGTCCATCCTGATTCCCTGCCACCGCGTTATCGGTAGCGACGGTAAACTGACTGGCTACGCAGGAGGTTTGAACCGCAAACAATCGTTGCTTGCCTTGGAGCGAGGCGAAGTTCAGACGGCCTTGTTTTGAGTTTTGATAGAGGATAAGGGGCCGCGCTACGGGTAGGCTTCGCATTCTGAAAAATTGAGCAGCAGAAGGTCGGGGAAGTCCGGCAAAATCTGCACGGATAAAAATGTTGGGCAACGCCCACGCAAGAAAAGAGAAATACGACATGAGCCTGAAAAACCGCCATTTCCTGAAACTTTTGGATTTCACGCCCGAAGAAATCACCGCCTACCTCGACCTTGCCGCCGAATTGAAAGCCGCTAAAAAAGCAGGAAACGAGGTGCAGCGGATGCAGGGAAAAAACATCGCCCTGATTTTTGAGAAAACATCGACCCGCACCCGTTGCGCGTTTGAAGTGGCCGCACGCGACCAAGGGGCAGGGGTAACTTATCTGGAGCCTTCTGCCAGCCAAATCGGGCATAAGGAAAGCATTAAGGATACGGCGCGTGTTTTGGGGCGGATGTTTGACGGCATCGAATATCGCGGCTTTGGACAGGATGTGGTGGAAGAGCTGGCCAAGTATGCAGGCGTGCCTGTGTTCAACGGTTTGACCAACGAGTTTCACCCGACCCAAATGCTTGCCGATGCGCTGACGATGCGCGAGCATAGCGGCAAGCCTTTGAACCAAATTGCGTTTGCCTACGTCGGCGATGCGCGTTACAACATGGCCAATTCGTTGCTGGTGTTGGCTGCGAAACTGGGCATGGACGTGCGTATCGGTGCGCCGAAAAGTTTGTGGCCGTCTGAAAACATTATCGAGACGGTGCAGGCTGTTGCCAAAGAGACGGGCGGACGGATTCTGTTGACGGAGAATGTGAAAGAAGCCGTAAAAGGCGTGGATTTTATCCATACCGATGTGTGGGTCAGCATGGGCGAGCCTAAAGAGGCTTGGCAGGAACGTATCGATTTGCTGAAAGATTACCGCGTTACGCCCGAATTAATGGCGGCGGTGGAAAATCCGCAAGTCAAGTTTATGCATTGCCTGCCTGCTTTCCATAATCGCGAAACCAAAGTTGGCGAATGGATTTATGAGACATTCGGCCTGAATGGTGTGGAAGTAACGGAAGAAGTCTTTGAAAGCGAAGCCAGCATTGTGTTTGATCAGGCAGAAAACCGGATGCACACGATTAAAGCGGTGATGGTAGCGGCATTGGGCGATTGATTTTGCGCTCAACATTGCTTACCGCTTCATTTAATAGAGATTAAATAAAGGCCGTCTGAAAGAAAGAATTTCAGACGGCCTTGTTGTTGGATTGGGGTTTATTGCCAAATCAGGACTTTGGGTTCGGGCGTCACTCGATAGCCTTCTTGACGCAATAGTTCGATTAATCCTTTTTCGCTGGGTAAATGGGCAATGCCGACGGCAAAGATGGTGCTTTGTTTGGCGGATTGCTTGCGGATTTTAGGCAGCCATGCCTGGTTGCGGCGGATCAGGAGATCGTTTTTCAGCCAATCGGACATGGCTTTGGCGTACTTAGTATCAACACGTTTGAGGGTGCGTTGTTCGGTTTCTTCCAAAAGTGGAATGAGTTCTTCAAAGCGGCCGTCTGAATAGGCTTGATGGAGTTTTTTGACATCTTCGGTTTCTTCTTTATTGGTTTTAATGCTGGCTTTCAGAAAGTTGATCATGGTTTCTTCTGGCTGTGCTTTGAAGATTGCGGAAACTTCGTCCAAGCTTTCTAATGAACCACGCGGTTTGTTGATATTGACTGCTGCGTTGGTCAGCAACATATCTGCACCGGTTTCTGAGCTATATCCTTGGGGAAATGCGCTGCCGGCAAAAACCAATGCTGCCCACGGGTGGAGTTTGTCGGCAATTTTGGCGATGGGTCGGCTTTCTTCATTTTGTGAATAGATTTCTTGTAAAAGACGGAAATCTGCTTTTCCAAGCTTGCGGCTGAGCGGTTCGGTACTCATGACTTCTTTGAAGTATTTTTGATACATTTTTTTTGTTTCCGGACTGCTGTCCGGCAATGCGTCAACTTCTGTGGTCAGTTGGTCGGCGGATTGCAACAGTTTGAGGGCATCGGAAGACAAGGTTTGATTGGTTTGCCCCATGTGGATGGTGCCGAGCAGATAGGAATCGGGTTGGCCTTCTTTACTGATTTTCCAAACATTGCTGGTGAGTTTGGGCTGCTGCCAGTTAAGTTCGGCAGGTTTGCTTTCGGATGAGGTTGCGGCGGATTTGCAGGCGCCCAGGGCAAGGGCGGTCAATGGTACAAGCAGGCAGGTAAGCAGTTTCTTCATGTTTTTCCTTTTGGTGTGTGCGGTAAGAGCGGTTTAGAAGTCGAGCAGGTTTTGAACCGGTTGTTCGCCCGTGTCGGGCTTTTCTGTTTTGCGGTTGCGGATTTTGGTTTTTCTGAGGGCTAGGAGGTGCATGACTTGATGTTTTTGGCTGTCGGTCATCTGGAGCCAGTACAAGCGCTCTTCCCGGCTGCGCAGGCAGCCTTTGCAATAACCTTTGGCATTGGCTTCGCAGACACCTATACAGGGACTGGGGATGGGGAAAAAATCGGGTTGTTCCATATTTTAAAAGCGTTTGAGACAAGAGACCGGACAAACCAAAATTGTAGACTGCATTCGTATTTGTCTAAACACGATCGGTGTATTCAACAGGGTTCCTAATATCCAATTGAGTTGATCATTTCAATAAGTTTATATCTGCCACCCTAGGCATAAAAAACCTAAGAGAAACCATAAATATATCGCAGAAGAAGTCAGTATCTTCCCTATCGTCAGATTTTTCCAATAAAACCCAAGTAAGAACATTATAAAAATTAAAGGAATTCCAATATAAATATAATATTTAAGCGAACCTAATTCACTGAACACGTTTATAACAGAATAGAGACCGATAAATCCACCTGACCAAAAAACAATTATTGTCGGCCCTAAAAAAATAGCCGTTATTAAATGAGGGAGCAGTATGATTTTTATCCATTCTTTATATTTGTTGTTCATTTTAATCCCAATTACTGCAATGGTATCGTATCAATTTAAATGAGGGGAGCAAAGTGTACAGTAACGTCACCAAGAACAATTACGGTATGTTTGGCAGAATCATGTTTTAATACATATCTGGCGTTCCGCTATATTTTGATTTTCAGACGACCTACGTTCATCCCCAACTATCTACATTTTATGACTTAATCAGTTTACGCAAAGACTGATTGTTGTATTTGATACCGGCAATCAGCCGGTCATATTGGTGCATTCTACGGAGCGAGCGGGTAATCAGATAGACTGAGAAAATAATCAAGCTGATGTTCATCAGACTGACCAGTACGAGCAAAGGCCAAACATCAACGGCCTCGTACCATTTCGATGTCGCAATCAGCGCACTGAAAATAGACAAAGGGAGTGCGAAAACAGCAATGCCCGTACGCATGACAGCAAGTGCCGTGCGTTTTTCAGCAAGGAGAAGCTGTACTTGATTGATGCTGAGGATATCGTTTTGCTGTTCGGTAATCATAGGATACGCGCCTATACAAATTAACTTTGAATTCTGATAAAGCGGAAAATATGGTTTTATGTTACCCGAAAGTATTGAAAATAAAAACAAAGGTCGTCTGAAAATTTTCAGACGACCTTTTCCATTCCTGTTTATACGGTTTGCGAGTATTTGGCTTTGGTTTCTTTATGGCGCAGATGATAGTCGAACACCATGGCGATGTTGCGGATCAGGAAACGTCCCTTCGGCGTAACGGTCAGGCCGTGCGGTTTGAGGCGGACCAGGCCGAGGGTTTCCAGTTGTTTCATGTCTTCCAGTTCGACCGCGAAATAACGGCTAAACGGAATGCCGAACACGCTTTCGTAAATCCGATAGTCGAGCGAGAAGCGGCACATCAAATCCTGAATGATGTTGCGGCGCAAAATGTCGTCTTGATTGAGCTGGTAGCCGCGCATGATGGGCAGGTGTCCGGCATCGAGTGCGGCGTAATAGGCATCGATGTCGCGCTCGTTTTGGGAGTAGGTGCTGCCGATTTTGCCGATAGAGGACACGCCGATCGCTACCAAGTCGCAGTCGGCATAGGTAGAATAACCTTGGAAATTTCGTTGCAGGAAACCTTCTTTGAGGGCGATGGAGAGCTCGTCGTCAGGTTTGGCAAAGTGGTCCATACCGATGAAAACGTAGCCGCGCTCGGTCAGGGTTTGGACGCAATATTGCAGCATATCGAGTTTTTCTTCGCTGCCGGGAACGACATTGGTGTCGATACGGCGTTGCGGTTTGAAGATATGCGGCAGGTGGGCGTAGTGGTAGAGGGCAAGGCGGTCGGGATCGAGGGATAAGACCGTATCGATGGTGGTTTTGATGCTTTCGGTGTTTTGGTGCGGCAGGCCGTAAATCAAATCGACGCTGACCGATTTAAACCCGGCTTCACGCGCGGCATCAATCACTTCTTTGGTTTCTTCGTAGCTTTGAATGCGATTGACGGCTTCCTGCACTTTAGGGTCAAAGTCTTGAATACCGACACTCATGCGGTTGAAACCGAGTTTGCCCAGTTTGAGGATGGTTTCGCGGCTGACTTTGCGCGGGTCGATTTCGATGGAGTATTCGCCGTTGGGAATCAGCTGGAAGTATTTACGAATCATGTCGAAGACGCGTTCGAGTTGGTCGTCGCTCAGGAATGTGGGCGTGCCGCCGCCGAAGTGGAGCTGCGCGAGCTGGTGTCTTCCGCCCAAATGCGGTGCCAGCAATTCCATTTCTTTTTCCAGATACTGGATATAGGCATCGGCACGGCTTTTGTCTTTGGTAATGATTTTATTGCAGCCGCAGTAGTAGCAGATGGTATTGCAGAAGGGAATGTGGATGTAGAGCGAAAGGGGTTTGTTGAGCGCGCCCATGTTGCGCAGGTTTAAAGCTTGGATATATTCGGCTTCTTTAAAGCCTTCATGGAAGCGGTCGGCGGTCGGATAGGATGTATAACGTGGACCGCTTGATGGCAAGCTGGCAATCAATTCGCGGTCGAATTCCGGTAATTCATTGTTTGTGTTGGTGTTATTTGAGATGGGGATGATTTTCATGGTCGGGGCTTGTAGTATGAAGTAAGGAAATTAGGGAAAATTTTAGTCAAAATTTCGATAGTTTGGTAGAATGCCTCATAATGATATGCCGACTTTGACATGGGTCAATAGTTATTCGGCTTAATCAGGGATTGAGAGAACTAAGCAAATTAAAGGTGCGTTATGGCTACACACAATGCAACACATCAAATGAAAACCTTGTGTTCCACATGTTCTTTACGCGAACTGTGTTTGCCTGTCGGACTAATGCCTAACGAATTTTTACAATTGGATGCGGTGATCCGTCAAAGCCGCCGTCTGAAAAAAGGCGAGTACTTATTTCGTGCCGGCGAGCCGTTTACCTCTTTATTTGCCATCCGTGCGGGCTTCTTTAAGACAACAGTCGCCAGCCAAGACGGACGGGATCAGGTAACCGGCTTTTTTATGTCGGGCGAGCTGATCGGTATGGATGGGATTTGCTCCCATATTCATAGTTGCGATGCTGTGGCTTTGGAAGACAGCGAAGTATGCGAGCTTCCGTTTACGCACATTGAAGAACTCGGTCAGGATATTCCCAGTCTGCGCTCTCACTTTTTCCGCTTGATGAGCCGTGAAATTGTCCGAGATCAGGGCGTGATGTTGCTTTTGGGCAATATGCGCGCCGAAGAGCGCTTGGCCGCATTCTTGCTCAACCTGTCTCAGCGTCTCTATTCCCGAGGTTTTGCCGCCAACGATTTTATCCTGCGGATGTCGCGTGAGGAGATCGGTAGCTATTTAGGGCTGAAACTGGAAACGGTCAGCCGCACCTTATCCAAATTCCATCATGAAGGCTTGATTTCGGTTGAACACAAGCACATCAAAATCCTAGATGCGACAACTTTGAAGAAAATGGTTTCCGGTTGTTCGCACGCTATCTGAATCTGAGGCCGTCTGAAATTGTTCAGACGGCCTTTTTAACAAAAGTTAAAGAATAATTGTTAAGTTACGCAAGTGATAGTTAGATGTTAAATTGAAAAATCTTCAACGACCGGCGTGTACAGAATACGGTCAACCGCTTCGCGGGTCAGTTTTGGTGCAAACATCTGTATAAAATCATAGGCATAACCACGCAGGTAGGTGTCGGTGCGTAAGGCTATCCAAGTGGGCGACGGCTCAAATAAGTGCGCCGCATCTATCAGCTGCAAGTCTTGATCGACAACGGGATCGTAAGCCATTTTGGCCATCAAACCCACGCCTAAGCCTAAGCGTACATACGTTTTCAATACATCCGTATCGGCAGCCGATAAAGCAACGTCAGGTTGCTCGATATGCGCTTTATTAAAGGTACGCGCAATGCTGCTGCCGGAGTTGAACGCAAATTCGTAAGTAACCAGCGGAAAAGAAGCCAAATCTTCAAGGCTTAAAGGATTGCGGCAGTCTAAAAGCGGGTGGTCGTGCGGAACAATGACGGCATGGTTCCATTCATAGCAGGGTAGTTTGCCCAACTCGGGATGATCGTCAATGCGTTCGGTAATAATTGCCAAATCTGCTTCTCCGCTGCTGACCATTTGGGCAATAGCGGAAGGGCTGCCTTGTTTGATGGTCAAATTGACCTTAGGGTAGTTTTTCACAAATTCTGCAACGATTTTAGGCAATGCATAACGCGCCTGGGTGTGCGTCGTGGCAATGGTCAGGGAGCCGCTGTCATGATCGGTAAATTCGCTGCCGATATTTTTAATGTTCTGTACATCACGCAAAATCCGTTCCGAAATCTCTAACACGGCTTTGCCCGGTTGCGAAACGGAAACCACACGCTTGCCACTGCGGATAAAAATTTGGATACCCAATTCTTCTTCAAGCAGGCGGATTTGTTTGGAAATGCCGGGCTGGGATGTAAAAAGCGCATCGGCAGCCTCGGAGACATTCAGATTGTGCCGGTAAACTTCAAGGGCGTAACGTAATTGTTGCAGTTTCATGGTGGCAGTATCGGATACGTTGTTATTGTGGATTTTGTGCGACAAACGGTCTGTAATTTAACATATTTTGCCCGGTTTTGCCCTGAGTTTTGAAAACGGTTGTTTTTAATGAAAATATCTTTTAATGATATGAAAACAGGAAATCTGTGAATGAAAGGGGGATGAAGTTTTGTTGTTTTTGTACAACTTTGAGCGGATGAATTGGCTGATTTTGCCCTAAATTAATGACACAAGATTGATTTTTCGGCATGATTAACTACTAGGAAGCAGGCACTTCATAATTGTTTGAAGGCATCGAGTATTGACAGTTTGCCTTGCGCTTCTTTATAGTGCAACCTGATATATCCGATTTGCCGCTGTTTTGATACTGCGGCCTGTATATTGGTACTTTGCAGCGGTTGCTTTCCTAGTCCGCCGCATAACAATTTGATGAGGGAATAAAATGACCAAACAGCTGAAATTAAGCGCATTGTTCGTTGCCTTGGTTGCCTCTGGCACCGCAATGGCCAGCGAAGCGCATACCAAACATGGTTACGTTGTAAGCAGCCAATCTCAAGAAATCGTCCGTAACAACTACGGCGAATGCTGGAAAAACAGCTACTTCGACAAAGCTACCCAAGGCCGTGTTGAATGTGGTGACCGCGAAGCAGTTGCTCCTGTACAACAAGCTCCTGAGTATGTTGATGAAACTGTTTCTCTGTCTACTAAAACTCTGTTCGGCTTCGACAAAGATAACCTGCGTCCTGAAGCTCAAGAAAACCTGGACGCTTTGGCCCAACGCCTGAGCAACGAAAGCGTACAAACTGTACGTGTTGAAGGTCACACTGACTTCATGGGTTCTGAGGAATACAACCAAGCTCTGTCTGAGCGTCGTGCTAATGTAGTTGCTAACTACTTGGTAGGTCATGGCGTTGCTTCTAGCAAAATCTCTGCAGTAGGTCTGGGCGAATCTCAAGCTCGCATGACTGCTACTTGTGAAGCTGAAGTTGCTAAACTGGGCAAAAAAGTTTCTAAAGCTAAGAAACGTGCTGCTCTTATCGCTTGTATCGAACCTGACCGTCGCGTTGATGTTAAAATCCGCAGCGTTGTTACTCGTCAAGTTGCTCCAGGCCAAACTATCGAAGGTCAAGGCGAATTGCCTGCTACTGATGAAGGTTGGATCCCAGCTCCTTACAATGGCGTTCACGGTTACGCTAAACCTTAATCGGTTTGTGAAAAATGCCCTGCGATATGCGGGGCATTTTTTTATGGCTTGTATTTGAGTAATCAAGATAATTCGTGATTTCAAAATAAGAAGGGCCGTCTGAAAGATTTATTTTCAGACGGCCTTTTATTAAAACAGTTTAGTTTGGCCCGGGCCATTTCCATACGCACATCGCTGCCAGTATCGTACAGATTAAAAAAATAATACTGGATAAACCATGCCAAATGCCGAATGTTCCGCCTACTAGGGACAAGAGCCAGTTATCCAGTCCGTACTTGTGCGCCTCGATAACCGGCGTAACCAAAAGATGATTACAGGCTAAGAGTAGCCAAAGTACCAAAACCCACCAAGAGAGGGAGGCCAGTTGCCGTCTGAAAAAGGCATAGGCTGCGCCAAAAATAACTAAGCCGCATATTGCGGTAATGGCAAACAAAATGCCGGCGATTTCGCCTGCCAGCATCTTAGGCAGGAGATGGAATAGGATGGGGGCGACAATATAGCCTGCTGTCAGTTGCATGCCTAGCCAAATGGCAGCAGCGGTTTGAGTGATTTTGTAGGGTAGACTCATCTGGTTTCTCTTTGGGAAATTCTGTTTTAGTTGTGATGGTGTAACAAAAGGCCGTCTGAAAACGTTTTCAGACGGCCTTTTGTTTATTTAGATATATTGTACGGCAATGATGTCATATTCACGCACGCCACCGGGTGCTTGAACTTCTGCAACGTCGCCTTCTTCTTTGCCGATTAGGGCGCGGGCAATGGGGGAGCCAACGTAGATTTTGCGTTCTTTGATGTCTGCTTCATCTTCACCGACGATTTGGTAGGTAACCTGTTCTTCGGTTTCCAAATCTTCCAGTGTTACTGTTGTGCCGAATACGATTTTTCCTTCAGCATGGATTTCGGCAGGATTGATGATGTGGGCCATAGAGAGTTTGTGTTCCAGCTCGGCAATACGACCTTCGATAAAGCCTTGACGCTCTTTGGCGGCTTCGTATTCTGCGTTTTCAGACAAGTCGCCGTGTGAGCGTGCTTCGGCGATGGCTTCGATGACTTCTGGGCGTGCTACGCTTTTGAGGTGTTGAAGTTCTTGTTTCAACAATTCTGCACCACGGACGGTCAAAGGGATTTTTTGCATTGAGTTCTCCATGAAAGCATGATGATGCTTTTAAAATTTTATCCGGCCACGCGCGGGAGCCGGATTGGAAATAAAAATACAAGCCGCCAAAGCTTGGCGGCTTGATGAATAAATAAGTAATGCCTGTATTCTACCAAATTCTGCCGAAACCGCAATGATTAAAATGGGTTTTCAGTAAAGTGTTGTTTTCTGTCTATTTTGTTTTTTCAGACGGCCTGCAAACTAAATGTTGAAGTATTTCAAAGCTGCGCTTGAAAAACGGTTTCGTAAATGAATGGTTTTGATTAAAATGTTTGCTAATAATCCTTAAGGATTAGTCTACTTTAATTATATAAAGAGAATATATGGAAACAAAACCAACTTCCCAAAATGAACAACAGGCTAACCGCCGTTATTTGACTGTTTGGCGATGGCATTTTTATGCCGGACTTTTGGTTGCACCGTTTTTAACCCTGCTGGCTGTTACAGGGTTGGGAATGCTGCTATTTGCCAATATCACCGGTAAAGAAGGCGAGCGGATACATGTTACGCCGCAAGCAGTGGTGCAGCCTTTGTCGGCTCAGGCTGAAGCCGCCAGACAGTTTGTGAATCCGGAAACTGCTTCTGTGGTGCAATATATTGCGCCGCGCGCAGATGATATGGTGGCCGTATTCCGCGTGAACAACGACGATAAAGCCACTATGGTTGCCGTTGATCCTTATGCGGCAAAAGTCGTGAATACGATGCCGCGCGGTCAAGGCTGGTATCACACGATGGACGAAATCCACGGCGATATGATGAT
>ERZ772974.2819-NODE-2819-length-10450-cov-4.027802_pt1 | contig 10450 bp, 16 predicted proteins | sample MGYA00580671_ERZ772974 | MGnify/ENA primary metagenome ERZ772974 (study PRJEB29015, sample SAMEA2738065) | human oral metagenome | biome: human oral; feature: human-associated habitat; material: saliva | place: China | collected 2218 ... | reverse complement strand
CAGGCTGCTGCAATCAATCACAAGCGCCTTGCCGATAAACTGCGATGCCGGAAATTCATCCAGCGCGGTGCGCCCCGGAAAAAGATGCGCCGGCGGGTCCATATGCGTGCCTGTGTGCGTGGTCATCCTTAAAAGACTCTCCCGAAAGCCATCTTTTTCATATGCGCTCACCGCTGTGAGAGTCGGTGTCTCCGTGCCGGGATACACCGGCATGTTTTCTTTAATCGTGTGACTTAAATCAATGACTCTCATTTCTTTTCCTCTTAAAGTTCCAAGCGGTTCTTTTATTGACGCAAGCGAGCAATTTGACTGCTGCCTCTCCTAAACTAAAGCGACAACGTGAACTGTCGGAACTCAGCTTAGCTGAATCTGACAAGAGCGCAGAGTCTCCAGTGCCGCCGCATGTTTTTCCGGCGTCACACCGGCGCAGCAGGCGGGATCCACGGAAATCTTCACTTCCGGAAGCGATGCCTTTAAGAGCAGCGCGTTCGAAACCACGCAGATGTCCGTGCAGAGGCCGATGAGCTCAAGTTCCACACTCTCCCGCGCCGCAATCTCTTTCACAGCCGCCGCGAGTTCCGTCGAGCCAAAAGTACCCTTGTCAAAGATATGATTTTTCGGAATCAGTGCCGCAATCTCCGCATCCAGCTCCCAGCCGTCCGTTCCGCGAATGCAGTGCTTCACCGGAAGATAGTGCCCTTCCTGCGTATTCAGATAGTCCTCGCCGTGCGTATCCCGCGTCGCAAAGACATTCTCCGGCGCATAGCCCTTGATTTTCTCGATAACCGCAGGGACAATGGCGCGCGCTTCCGCCGTTCCGAGTGCGCCGTCAATAAAGTCGCGCTGCATGTCAATGACCACTAAGATTTTCCGCATGATTCTCTCCTTTTATCTGTTAAACCCATCTATGGAATCGGCTATCCCGATGCCTAAAAAATCTCGTTTCTTGCCGTAACACACAGCGGTTCCGGCAAAACATCTGTCTTCCGAAGGCCTGTTATTCCGTTCTCCACTCCGAACTCTCCGAAAGGGCGCGCCGCGGCCCGGCAGCCGGTGCTTCCGCCGCATAGCCGAGCGCCAACAGCGCGTAGAGCTCGCTGTCTCCGCCCGCCTCCGCTCTTAACTCCGCCTGCGCAAAGAAACTGTCGCAAATCCAGAGGCTGCCGATGCCAAGTGCCGTCGCCTGCAGACACATGTTCTCGATGGCCGCACCGACCGACTGCGCCGTGCAGATTTCCGTGACCCGCTGGTCAAGCGTCATAGTCGCAGAGAGCGGCCGCGCAATCGGCGATGTGATCAGAATAAGCGCTGCCGCCTCCCGCATCACCCGCAGGGTCTCAAATGCCCCGTCCAGATAGTGGCGCGTGTCCGGCAGCATGGGGGAATGCCGCTCCCGCCCGATTCCCGCCTCCATGGCCGCACAGACTCTCTCCTTTGCTTTTCCCTCGGTCACGACAAAGTGCCAGGGCTGCAAGTTCTTCGCGGACGGCGCCGCCATGCCCGCCCGCACAATTTCTTCCAACTGCTCCTTTGAAAGCGGTGTCGGCAAAAAATGCCGTATGCTGCGCCGCGCCTTGATTGCCTCAATCATATTCGCGCCTCCTCAAAGGAAATCATAGCATAAAGTGAGCCCTTCGCGCGTCCGGATTGACAGCAGATCGGTGCTTTGCTAGACTGCTAAAAATTCTTCCAAGAAACGGAGCTGCCATGATAGAACGACACAAAATCCCGCTCTTTGAATACGATGCGACTTCTCCCGAAGTGATTCCTCCCGCTCATGAATTCGGCGACTGCCGCTTTCCGAAAAAGTGCCTCTTTGCCTTCCTCGGCGATACCATCCACCGCTATGCCGAGGCAAAGCATGCGGAAAAACGCTGCGAATTTCGCACCGTCTCCGCCACCTACCCCATCTATGTATTTGAGGAGAACGGCGAAGAAATCTGCCTTGCGCAGGCGCCGGTCGGTGCGCCGCCCGCAAGTTCCATGCTGGATGCGCTGATTGCGAGCGGCTGCCGCAGCGTCCTGGCGCTCGGCTCCTGCGGCGTACTGGAAAAGCTCCCGGAAAATGCTTTTCTGGTGCCGACCCGCGCGCTTCGCGACGAGGGCAGCTCCTACCACTATCTGCCCGCTTCCCGCTATATCGAACTTGACAGCGAAGTCCTTGCGACCATAGAAAGCGTACTGAAGACAGAAGGCCTCCCCTTTGTCCCCTGCACCAGCTGGACCACCGACGCCTTTTACCGCGAGACCAAGGATATGGTCGCATACCGCAGAAGTGAGGGCTGTCTCTGCGTCGAGATGGAGTGTGCGGCGCTTGCCGCCTGTGCCCGCCTTCGCGGCGCTGCTTTTGGACAGCTGCTCTTTACCGCCGACTCTCTCGCCTGCATCCATGACTACGATGCCCGAAACTTCGGGCGGGATGCGCACGAAGACGCCCTCTTACTCGGGCTGCGCATCTTGCGGGAGATGTAAACCGCGCCCCTATTTCGCTGACACAGAAAGGAATTCCATGTCCGAGACCGCCGCGCTGAATGATGACTTTGCCTATGCCGTGCTCTCCGCCGTCGCGGAAATTCCGGAGGGATGCGTCGCGACCTACGGACAGCTTGCCCGCCTGATCGGGTATCCAAAAAACGCGCGCCTCGTGGCGCGCGTTCTCTCGCATGCGGAATATTACGGCGACTATCCCTGTCACCGCGTGGTAAATGCAAGCGGCCGCCTGGCCCCCGGCTGGGCAGCGCAGGCCACGCTCTTACAGGCAGAAGGCGTTGCGCTAATCGACGCAACACATGTGCCTCTCAAAAAATATCAGTGGGATATGTGACCCTTGTTATCCTACTTTCTGCATACCGGCAGACAAACACTTGCCTCAGTTCTTTCTGCCGAAGTTCTGAACCCAGTGCGGCGTTCCGTCCTGTGCCGAATAGCCGACACCAATCGAATCATAATTCGGATCCAGAATATTGGCTCTGTGTCCGCTGGAATGCATCCACGAATCCATGACCGAAACCGGATCCTGCTGGCCCATGGCGATATTCTCGCCCCGAGCACTGTAGCCCCCCGGAAACGCCGTATAGCACTTTGTGCCATCCGGTCTGTCATGCGAGAACAGCGTCTCCAGTTCCTCCGCGCGCACATCTGCCGTACTCATCAGAGCTGTGTCCTTTTTGAGCGGCGAAAGTCCCTGCTTTGCTCTCTCCTGATTCACAAGCTCGATTACCTGATCCTCGTATTCTTCCGGAGAAGCCGCATCGTTTCCCGCATTCGAACGCTGCCAAGTAGCTGCATCATCCGCGGTCGTATCGGTATTGTCGGTGATGGTGCGATTGACAGTCGTAGTCTGCCGTTTCGACTGCGGCTGATATACGCCGTTGCCATCGACATAATAACCGTCCGGCGTATAGCTGTTTGCGAGCATGCGGCCGCCGTCTGCGGGATTCAGGTAATACCAGTTACCGTTCACATTAACCCAGCCGACACGCATCGCACCGCTCTCGGTGTCCATGTAGTACCAGCCGCCGCCATCCCGCACCCAGCCGGTCTCCATGTATCCGGCGCTGTCCATACTGTACCAGGTGCCGTTGATCGAAAGCCAGGAAGACTTCACATAGCTACCGTTCGAGAGCTGATACCACCAACCGCGGCCGTCCCGATTCCAACCGTAGTTGCCGGCAAAAACAGGCGTAGTCATCAGCATGGTGCCAAGTGCCACTGCCGCCGCAAGGAAAACTTTCTTCTTCATCTCTGCCCCCGTTCTGAAATTATCGATTAATTTCAAGTAACCTTAGTAGTTATCATTCTACTCACGAGCCGAACAAATGTAAAGGCAGGCTCCCCCGGCATCAGGAACACCTCACAGATGCATCACAATGAAAGTCCCAAGCCAAAAGCAGAAAAACGAAAGCAGCCCTCTGAGCGCGATATTGCGATTCCTTCTATGGCCTGTCAGCTTATATTCGATATCCGAAAGGTATGAGCTTATCCCGGCGCCGATAAACAGGTAAAAGCCGATTAAATAGATAATTACCGCATATCCCATAGTGCTACCTCCTTAGACTATCCCAACGCGTTTCTATGTTGAGAGTCTACCACAGGACCTGTCCCAAATTTCGGACGCGATGGGCTTTTGTATTCTCTCCTAAGAATAGCTCCTGCCTATTTCAACTTCTCGGATTTTTGTGTGTGAATACATCAGGACTCATTTTTAGCTCATTCCGCGTGTGCGGGGAAAACCGGGCGGAGATACAAGATGTCACGGCAAGCATGGGATCACCCCCGCGTGTGCGGGGAATACTTCAGTTTGATTTTAATATCCATAAGAAAGCGAGGATCACCCCCGCGCATGCGGGGAAAACGGCTTAATCAGCTGATTGATGCAATGCATACGCGGATCACCCCGCGTGTGCGGGGAAAACAGCCCCAGCCCCTTCAGCATTATCTCTGGTCAAGCTCCTCGCAATCTATGGCTTTTTCAAGAAGAAGGACCCGATAAATTGTGCTAAAATTATCCTTTCCAACTCCAGCCATACGTGTCTTCGAATGCTCTTCGGTAGCTCTCTTCGAATAACGCGTCGTATCGCTCTAAAGCTTCTTTTACCTCTTGTGGTGCGTTTTCTTGTAGCTTTCCGGCTACCAGGTAGGGCTCAAAAACAGCTGCTAATTTGAGCTCCTCTTCTGTATGTCTAATCAGCATCCCCGTCTCCTTTCTTCTGCCTCATCTCTTGCACTCGTCGCGAGGCCTCATGCCCTCTTAACGCATCAGTACTATCTCCGTCCTGAAATCTCATCCGCACTGACTTCAATCGTTTCCCAGTCAGACCCTTCCAGATCCACGTCTACAATGTACTCGACATTTTCCTTTAGAATTTCTACGATTGTAGCTGTTCTGCCATCTTTCAAAATGACTTCAAAATACTGCGGATACTGTTCCATTATTTTGCTCCCTATTCGTGACTTATATACCGGTCATACGGTAGATCCCTACGTCCCGGATTCACGAGGCCAGAAGCACTCGTGTGTGCGGGGAAAACTGCTCTTAATCATTCAACTCCATTTCAGACGGCACAGAAAACAGATCTTCTCGGCTGTACTCGCCCTCTTTGATTTTGCCTTCTTCCAGCAAAATTCTTATAATTTCATCCTGCATCTCCTGTCGGGTCATCTTTTTTATCCACTCCGGAAGTTTGAAATCGTCATGAATTACTTCTACAACTTTGCTTCTTTTCCTCATCTATCCTCCTTCCCTGTCATGTTGTACGCATTACTTAATTGCAGAAGTGCCGCCTTCCGCGAATCTACTGTAGCCCCCTTGTTTATTACACTCGCCAATGTACAGATTGGGATCACTCCTGCGTGATCGGGGAAAACCATTCAACTCTTTCTTTGTTTTGATTTTATCATATTACCTGTCCTAAATTTTGGACTCAATTAAAACTTCTATTTCCTTAATTCCAAGCAAAGAGAAAGCTTTCAAATATGCAAGCGCGCAATCAACATATGGAGATGACGGGAGTCGAACCCGTGTCCAAATACCGGTTCGATAAGGTATGGTTAGTTACGCAAGTTGAGAATCACAAAAAGAAGACATGATTAGCGCTCCTTTGAAAGAATGAGGTTGCGAAACAACACTCAGAAAGAATACTACAAAGTAGTGCAGCGCTCAAAAGAGACCCCTTTTGAGACTGCTATCAAGGTAAAAAGCGAAAGCAAATTGATATCAGCAGCAACGCACATCGCATCGGCGATGTGGTTATTCCCACACTACATACACATTTGGGTTATATGCATGATGGAAAGACGCGAAGTCTATCAGTGAGAGAGCAAAAAACACTTGACACTATTTTAAGAGTGTGGGACATTAGGAGAAGCAAAGACTAGCATACGAAGGAATGCCATTGGAGCCCGGTGCGAATCCGGGGATTTGCGTAAAGGATCGCAGAGATGCGGTCCTTTTTGTCGTGCAGAAAAGAGGAAAATATGGGGTACAGATAACCCGAGAAACAGAGAAAATGAACTGGTGAGAGGATGAATAATGAAAAGAACATGGGCCCGGTTCGAAGCAGTGATGAAGCAAGGAAGCGAAGGCGAAATGGCGGCATTGCCTCCGGGAAATCCAGAAGGCGAAAAAAGAGGTCCGGGAGCGGTTAAAAGAAGCACTAAACCGTGCAGTGGTGAATCCCAAAGTGAAAAGCATGATGAAGCAAGGGATTACCCCCGCGCATGCGGGGAAAACGGCAGAGCGCAAGAAACTTCTGACAATCTACAAAGATCACCCCTGCGCATGCGGAGAAAAGACAACTTAGACTTTTCCGCCAAACAACATAGACGGATCACCCCCGCGTGTGCGGGGAAAACCATTCACAGCATCTTTCCCAGCCCTTGCCGCCGGCATCACCCCCGCGCATGCGAGGAAAACATCGACAGGGACACAGACGAAGAGCTCCGCGAGGGATCACCCCCGCGTGTACGGGGAAAACGTGTCTGCCTCATCTAGCCTCGGCAGACACGGTTAAAAGACCCTCTGCAGCCGCCTGCGCTTCAAGCGCGGCAACTTTTTTCCTATACGTCTCCTCAAGGGATTTGAAAAGAGCCCGATTTGAGTCAAGACCGGGCTTCCATGTGCCGTTCTTCATTGCCTTGGCGACTATAGCGGCCTCTTCATCACAACATTGTATAACCAACTCCAGCCTTTTAGCCTTGAACTCATCTACAGTCATCTCTTGACCCTCCTATAGCCAAGGATCACCCCCGAGCATGCGGGGAAAACAGGGGAGACCGACCCGACCGCTCCACTTTTCAGGGATCACCCCCGCGTGTGCGGGGAAAACGCGGCAACCTGCGTCCCTTTTGACGGAGCCCGCGGATCACCCCCGCGTGTGCGGGGAAATTCCACAACTTTTCTATGTACTAAGTCTATCACATCATCTGTCCGAAATTTCAGACTCAATCAGCACTTCTGTTTTCTCCATATCCAAACAAAGCAAAAAGTCTTTCGGGTAAACCGGCGCGCAATCAACACATGGAGATGACGGGAGTCGAACCCGTGTCCAAACACCAACTCTTATTTATATCAACTATGGAAAGATTAACTGCAATAAGAGATGCAAAGTTGTGAAAACTGAAAATCATATAAAGAAGACATGGTTTGCAGTCCTCTGGTAGCATAAAGTTGCGAAACAACACGCAGAAAGGAGACTACGAAGTACTGCAGCGCTTAAAAGGGATCTCTTTTGAGAATGCTATTCATTGAATGCTTCGGTTGAAGACGTCACTGCAACAGGGATATCCATAGAGGTTGAGAGGTACTAGAAGCTCCCTCGAGTGCGTGGAATTCCGCATATATCTATAAAATCTTTCTCAGTCAGAAATCTTGCCCCTCTGCTCCTCGTCCGTTCCTTCGTTTTTCCTTTCTCTCTGCATCTGTGCAGATATTGCGCGTTTTATGTAAGCGTTGACCGACTCACCCGCCTCCTCCGCGGCCTTTTTTATCCCGTCCCGCTCTCCGCGCGGCAGGTTTAGTACAATCCTATCGTATGCTTTCGCTATGTATTTATATGTCGCACGCTTGCGTGCCTCGCTAACAGCCACACTCTCACCTCCTGTCTCCATTTTGTAGTATTTGTTATCCGGATAGGATCACCCCCGCGTGTGCGGGGAAAACGTTGACAAGCTCATGAAGCGCTACCCCGACGGAGGATCACCCCCGCGTGTGCAGGGAAAACTAACGCCCCTCTGGTCTACCCCGATCCGCCGTATCGCCTATATGCTCCGCGAGCACGCGCTTTATAAAGCCGCTCACCGTCTCGCCCGCCGCGTCAGCCGCGTCGCGTAGGCGCTCATAGTCTGCGATTTTTAGCTCTAGCGGCACGCGCTTGTATGTGCGTTTTTTGTATGTGTTAATCTTCTGCGTCCTGCTCGCTCTATCGTCCATGCCGTCCCTCCTATCTCCTCATATATAGTAGCACACGCCGCGCCGTTGTGTCCACAGCTCAGAATCACCTCCCCCCGCGCATGCGGAGAAAACTCGACAAACGTATTACAGCACTCTCGGACAAGGGGATCACCCCGCGCATGCGGGGAAAACTCTTATCCTACTATCATAACCGGTTCACAGCAAAAGATCACCCCGCGCATGCGGGGAAAACTCCCCGCAGCGCCTCTCGGACACTCGGCGGAAGAGAATCACCCCGCGCATGCGGGGAAAACTTTGGCAGCAAGTTGGGGGTTGGCGGCGATAAGGGATTACCCTCGCGTGTGCGGGGAAAACTCGAAATACCTCGTCGCGCGCATCCGCGCCCAGGGATCACCCCCGCGTGTGCGGGGAAAACCGATGTGGTATCTCCATCCAGAGCGTGTGCGCGGGATCACCCCCGCGTGTGCGGGGAAAACCGACCACGACCCGACGCGGGTCAAGGCCGAGAGGGATCACCCCCGCGTGTGCGGGGAAAACTAGTTACGGAATTAGAAGCGTTTCCTTCAATCGGGATCACCCCCGCGTGTGCGGGGAAAACCTCCGGCCTCCGATGTCGGCTCCCGCGCGGATAGGATCACCCCCGCGTGTGCGGGGAAAACAGGCGGAAAGCTTCACGGGAATCACATTGTCGAGGATCACCCCCGCGTGTGCGGGGAAAACCAAATACGAAAATGGCGCAACGGTAAATACAAGGGATCACCCCCGCGTGTGCGGGGAAAACTTCACACCGTTACCATTCCCCATGATGGTCGTGGGATCACCCCCGCGTGTGCGGGGAAAACGCAGCACATTTCCGTATAAGAAAACGGTAGCAGGGATCACCCCCGCGTGTGCGGGGAAAACCCGAAGCGCAACAGGGTAAAGACGCCCAGGCCGGGATCACCCCCGCGTGTGCGGGGAAAACATTCTGTCAACTTCGAAGCGTTAGACGCGTCCGGGATCACCCCCGCGTGTGCGGGGAAAACCTCATCCGCGCCCAGTTTGTCCCCGCGTGCCCGGGATCACCCCCGCGTGTGCGGGGAAAACGTGCTGTGGGCTTTGCCCTTCTCTGTGGTACGGGGATCACCCCCGCGTGTGCGGGGAAAACATGATGTAGTCCGAGGTGGTGCGCGTGATGTGGGGATCACCCCCGCGTGTGCGGGGAAAACCTCAGGTCTGCTCCGCAGCTATGCTCGCCCCCGGGATCACCCCCGCGTGTGCGGGGAAAACGCGGCACAGCCGGAGGACGGCGCGCTCGCGAAGGGATCACCCCCGCGTGTGCGGGGAAAACTTGATGCGGCGCAGAAGGCACTGGAAGGCGAGGGGATCACCCCCGCGTGTGCGGGGAAAACGGTTTACAAGGCATAAAGTAGGTCATGAACCGGGGATCACCCCCGCGTGTGCGGGGAAAACAGCGCCGCAAGCACGGCGCACACACGAAAGGAGTCCACTATGGAAAACCTCTTTACCGATCTCAACTCTTGCGCATGGTCTCTCTATGACGGCGGCTGGCGCTCTGCTGACCGCGAGCAGCTGCAGGCTGACTACTCTCTGACAGACGCAGAGGCCGACGCACTCACCGATGCACTGCGAGAGTGCGAGCGGACACTGCAGGACTAAAAGAAAAAGGCGGGCACATGCCCGCCTTTTTCTTTTATATCCCCTTTTCTCTTTTCTTACTCTCTCCCTTTTCAGTCTTGGCTTGCGCCATCTAAACCCCCCTCCGGTCCGCCCTTATCCGCCGTATCCCCTATATACTCCGCGATCACACGCTTTATAAATCCGCTAACCGTCTCGCCCGCCGCATCAGCCGCGGCGCGTAGGCGCTCATAGTCGGCTTTTTTCAGCTCCAGCGTAAAACGCTTGTATACACGCTTTTTATATTCATTAATCTCCTGTGTCCTGCTTTTGCCTTTTTTACCGTCCATGCTGTCCCTCCTATCCTCTCATAGCATATATATAACACATCCCCGGCGCGTTGTGCATACAGCACTTTTCACAATTTTGGGATCTTCAGTTTGTTAGTTTTTCCGGCATTGCGTTGTCCATACAACGGAGGTATCATGAGGCCATCACAAGCAAGCGCCGCAAGCACGGCGCACACACAGGAGGTATATCATGACTCGCTACTTTGACACCTGCGCTACTCTCGACGATCTCAAGAAAGCCTACCGGACGCTCTGCAAGGAGCTTCACCCGGACGCAAACCCCGGCCGTGATACTACGGCGCTTTTCCAGGATCTCGCGGCGCAGTACGAAAAAGCTTTTGAGCGGCTGCGTTATATCCGGACGCGCGCCGACGGCACCACATACACACGCGACACCACCGAAACCGCGCAGGATTTCCCGCGTGCCGTGTCCGCGATTATCTCGCTCGCCGGTATAGAGATTGAAATCTGCGGTTCTTTCATCTGGGTTTCAGGTGATACCTACACGCATCGCGCTACGCTGAAAGCGCTGCAGTACCGCTACTGTGCAAAAAAGCGCATGTGGTACTAT
>ERZ772974.2818-NODE-2818-length-10450-cov-8.782973_pt1 | contig 10450 bp, 10 predicted proteins | sample MGYA00580671_ERZ772974 | MGnify/ENA primary metagenome ERZ772974 (study PRJEB29015, sample SAMEA2738065) | human oral metagenome | biome: human oral; feature: human-associated habitat; material: saliva | place: China | collected 2218 ... | reverse complement strand
CGCGCATGATGTGGGTGATGCCGAGCGCGGGGACGGAGGAGGTGCCGGCGCGGCCGCCCGTGGAGTCGGCGGTGACGGTGTATGCAATCTTGCTAGGAGTATCCATACCCCCATTCCACCACTAGGACTTCAGTCCCGCAAGGGGTTTGACACAAAGACAAGAAATTTTGCGGCTGCAGGAACGAGGCCGGGGCACGCGCGCGGGTCACACGTCCTCAGGCGGTGAGGAAGTCCGCGTCGGGGCGGGCACTCAGCGCCTTGACGATGGCGCGGCGGAAGCGGTCGTTCATGGGCGGAAGCTGGTCGCCGCGGAAGAACGCGGTCTCGCTATTTTCGCCGTCGGCGGGGGTAGGCTCGCCGCTCACCCACTGCGCGACGAAAGCGACGTCCAGGTAGGTGGTGACGTCGCCATTGTCGTAGGTGACGGGGCCGACGACCTCGACGGAGAGGAGGCGGCGCACCTCGATGCGCACGTCGGCTTCCTCCAACGCCTCGCGGGCGGCTGCGACGGCGGGTTCCTCGCCCGGATCGACAATGCCCGTCACCGGCGTCCAGGTGCCGTTATCGGAGCGACGCACGCACAGGATCTCGACGGCCTCGGGCGCGATGGGCCGCTCCCAATCGATGGGTGCACATCCCGGAGCGGGGCGTGCGATAACGACGGTCGTGCCGGGCATCCACAGTGGCGCGTGGCCGACGTGTCGGCGCAGCTCGAGGACGAAGTCGGGGGTAGCCATGACCCTAGTCTACGGCGCTCACAGGAAGGAGGTGATGACCGGCAGGAGCAGGATTTTGATGATGATTGCGAAGGCGAAGAGCGTCGCGTAGGCGGCCTCGATGCGCTCGTCGGTGACGCGGGCGTCGGCGGCCTGCAGGACGGCGGGCTGGCCGAGGAAACCCGCGATGCCGCCGGCGGCGCGCGCGGAGGACAGGCCGATGAACTTTGCGCCGATCGCCTGGACGCCACAGCACACAACGACCATGACGGCGGCGAGGAGGGCGGCGCGCCAGCCGTCGGGGCTGCCGAGCAGGCTCGCGAACTGCGGGCCGGCGTTCAGGCCGAGCGCTGCGAGGAAGAGCATGAGGCCGATCTGTCGGATCGTGAGGTTCGCGGCAGCGGGCAGGGTCCACACGAGCGGGCCGGTGCGGCGCAGGGCGCCGAGCAGCATGCCGACGATCAGGGGGCCGGCGGCGGCACCCAGCTGGAAGCCCTGGCCGCCGGGCAGCGGGAAGGAGACGATGCCCAGGAGCAGGCCGAGGACGAGGCCGATGCCGAAGGCCATGCCATCCACCTCAGCGACGCGGCGCTCGGAGTCGCCGAGCCACTCGGCAACGTCATCGAGCTCGTCCGTGGGAACGACGACGGCGACGTGATCGCCGAGCTGCAGGTCAAGGTCGTCGCGGGCCAGGAGGTCCAGGTCACCACGGCGCACGCGCGTGATGACGGCACCGAATCGCTTGGTGACATTGAGTTCGCAGACGCTGCGGCCGGCGACGTCGGGGTTGGACACGACGATGCGCTCGAAGGCAAGGTCGGAACGGTCGTCCTCGAGGTTGTGATCGAGGATCTCGCCGACGAGTGGTGCCGTCTCCCTGATGGACTCGGGGTCCCCGACCATGACGACGTGGTCACCCGGCAACAGGTCCTCGCCGGCCGCGGTGACGCGGGTGCGCCCGTCACGACGCAGGTAGGACAGGCGCACGCGCTGGTCGCGCCACGCGTCGATGTCGCGCGTGTTGATGTGCTTGGACACGCGAATACTCACGGCCTCCAGGGAGGACCCCGCGAGGGAAGGCGTGTCCTTGGGGCCGACCCACTTCCTCGTCACGGTGATCGTGACGACGAGGATGCCGCCGATGACACCCACCGGATAGCCGAAGGCGTAGCCGACCGCCGCGTGCGGGTCCCCCGTCAGGCGGGTAGCCGTATCGAGGGCGGGAGCAGCCGTCAGGGCGCCCGTGAAGAGACCCGACGTCAGGCCGGATGACAGGCCGAGGAGGCGGCCTCCCACGAGCGCGATGACCGCGCCGACGATGCACACGACCGTGGTGAGGGCGAGGAGGTTCGTCTGCTTACGCAAATTCTGGAAGAAGGTCGCGCCCGCGGAAATGCCGACGCAATAGACAAAGAACGCCAGACCCATCGGCTGGACGATCGACATGTGGTTACTGACAACCTCGGGATGCAGAGCCGAGACCGCGAGGCCAACAAAGAGCGCTCCCGCCGCACCAAAACGCAGGGGGCCGATACGTATCGCTCCGATCGCCGCACCCAACGCGACAACGAGAAAAAGCGCGAGCAAGGGTGAGGACGAGAAGAGAGCAGCCATACCTTTCAGGGTACCTGTCACGCGCAATACCAGGCGTCACGACCTGTGCGATACGCGCGTTATAAGGCTCACGCGTTAGGTATAGACTGCACTCAGTAACCGAAAGGATGGTCATGTCTCAACCAGTTCCCGGATGGTACCCAGACCCCGCTGGTAGCCCGCGTCTGCGCTGGTGGAACGGCGGCATCTGGACCGATCAGTACCTTCCCATGCCCGGCACTCAGCCTCAGCAGGGCACGCCCGCGCCCATGCGTGGGGTACCTCTGCCGTACAACGCCGCCATGCAGCAGGGTGCCCCCCAGGCCCAGGGCGCATCCTACCCCCAGGTAACGCCCACCCAGCAAGGCACGAGCTCCCCCCACGTTCCTTCCTCCCAGCAGGCACCGAAGGTTCACTCCAATCCCTATCAGAACACCGGCATCACGCCGGTCTTCTCAGACTCCGAGGACTCAGCGAACGAGGCAGACGACGAGCAGGAAAACAAGCCCCGAACCGCGAGCGGCTGGTTCATCGGCTTGGTCGCTGCGTGGATCGCGGTCGTTCTCTTCGCCGCGTCCGCCGTGTACGCCGGCATGGCCTTCACACGCGCAAGCAAAGAACTTGCCGACGCGGAATCCGAGCACGCCAGTGCACAAAGTGAGTACAACGAGGCGCAGTCAGGCCTCGACAAGGCGAAGAAGGACCTTGAGGAGACACAGAAGTGACCATGCCCGCCGCAACGAACAAGCCCGCAGAGTCCTCACCGGGCACCTACAGGATCCTGACGCTCGTCGGCGCATTCCTCGCCGCGTGTCTACTCGTGACGACCGCTGCCCTGGGCTACGCCAGCTACTCTCAGAGTGCCAAGGCGGAGCAAACACGCACCGACGCTAATAACCTGCGGACGCAGAAGAAGGATGCCGAGACCGAGACCGCGAACGTACGCAACGAGATCAACAACGCGAAATCCGACAAGTCGGCTCAGATTTGGTGCGATGAGTTCACCTCCGCCTACTCGAGCGTTTCTCTGCTGCAGGAGAAGGCAAGCGAACTCAGTATGAAGCCGACGGCTCAGCTCGACGCGATCACCGAGTACTGCCCCAAGAAGAAGGAACTCGTCGACGCTCTCGCGTCGGCTCCTCGCCAGTCTGTCGGCTCGACGGATACCTGCGAAATCTCCGACGACACTGTGACGTTTTCGGGTGATGTGTGGTTTGACTATCAGCCTCTGTCTGACGTGGGCGATATTGATCTGACAGTCAGTGTCTATATGAAGAAGAATGGTAAACCTACCATTAGAGATAAGGCACTCGGTCAGACGACCGTCACGATTCCGTCGGGCGGTACTACCACCTACAGCGTGACTATCCCCAACCCAGGCCTGGAGGGCGCTGACTGTTACACGGCTGCGACAGGTTTCTGGCCGACGGGAATCTAACCGGATAGTTGCCCGCCATCCCTCCTACGACTAAACTTCCTGACCAAGGAAATAGTTTTATTCGTAACGGGAAGACAACAACGATGAGCGAGCCCGCGCAAGGCTGGTACCCCGACCCGAGCGGTACCTCCCATTTACGCTGGTGGAACGGCCATTCGTGGACCAACTACGTCATGCCCTACGCAATGCAGAACCAGTCGGTCAGTAAACCTCGCCTTCCCGCCCACAACGAGGCCGTAGCGCCCCGAGGCGGGCAACGCCTGGGCACGCGGACCGCCGCCATCCTCGCTCCCAGGGCCGGGGCCTCGGCTCCTCGGAACACCAAGGCTCACCCCCCCCCGCTCACCGCCAAACGAGGGGCCACCCCCTCCCCCACAACGGAAACTGACTCAGCACCCTCCCCCAGGCCCACCCTAACTGCCGAGGCCACCCCGGCCTCGTCGATGGAGAGCACCAGCGCGACCAGCACCCAGGAAGCCCCCAAGAAGCACACCACCGCTCGCTGGGCGCTGGCCTGCGCCGCCTCCTGGATCTTGGTCATCGCTTTCATCGGTGTCCTCGTGTTCACGTGGTCCCACCTGGGCGACTCCAACGCGATCTATGAGGACTCCAAGGAGAAAGCACAGCACGCACAAGAGGAACGCGACCGGGCTCAATCCACGCTCGACGACATCAACCGCCAGATCGAGGAGGCCCAGCAGTGAGCACCGCCCCCACTCCCCTGCGCGCCGCAACCGTCGCAGGCGCCATCCTGGCCGTCATCTTCATCGCCCTGTCCGCCACCGTCGGCGGGATCAACGTGTGGCGCACACACGCGGCAGAGACCTTCATATCCCAGGCCGAACAGGCCCAGTCCGATAAGGCGTCCATCGACCGGGCCATCAAAGACGCCAAAACGCGCCTTGATTCCGTGAACGTAGACGCCAGCGCCGCCGCCTGGTGCGATTCGGTCACGCGCGGCAACGCCTCATCAATGCGCGACATCATCAAGACGTACGACTCCTCGACACAAGCCGTCAAGGACTCGATCCATTCTCAATGCTCGAACAAAGAAGCGCTGGCAAACACGCAGCGCACCCTGTCCAATGCCGACTTTACGATCACCATGACTGAGTGCACGGCCAACAAGGTCACCACGACGATCAAAGGCACCCTCGCTGTCAAGCAGTCGAGTACCATTACGATGTTTGGTCCCCTGAACGTGGCCATCATCGGTTACACCACGGAGAAAAACAAGAGCTTCAACCCAACGTCCCCCTACCAGGGGACCACGACAGCGACGCTGACACCCGGAACACCGCTCACCTTTTCCGTGACAGTCCCCTACGATCCCAACATGACAGGCAATACGGAGTGCGGGGCCACGATGACAGCATGGTGGCCCTCGGACATGTAACACTGATGAGTCCGGACGTCGGCCTCGCCGACCCATTCCAGCCATCCTCACCGATGGCGGAATACCACGAAAGGAGCCTCCTGTGAACAACCCCATCGAAGGCTGGTACCCAGACCCAGACGGAACCCCACGGCTGCGCTGGTGGAACGGTTCGGACTGGACAGAGAGCTACATCGTAGACGAGCGGGCCAGCAACGGACCCGTCACCGGTTCCGTACCTCCGCCTACCACGGGTCCCATCGACCCCATTACCGGCACCATCGCACACGCTACAACCGGCCACATTGACCCCTTCACAGGCTCTATCGCCCGCCCCGTCGCGGGGACCACTGCCCAGCCCTTCACCGCAGCACAGTCCATCACCGGTACTGTCGATCCGGTCACCGGTCGTATCGTACGCCCGGGAGAAGAACCCGACGGACTTCATCCTGCTCCCGATGTCCCCACTCACCCCGCCGTTGCGCCCGTGCAACCGCCCAGGAAGTCGCCCAGGTACTCCAACGGGCCAACCATTCAGATCCCAAAGAATCAGATCATCACGGCGATCATCACAACGCTCCTCGTCATCGGATTCAGCGCTGGCCTGGCCCTGACGGGCCGGATGTACATGTCCGCGACCAGCGAGTACGAGCAGGCTCAGCAAAGCTTTCACAATGCGAACAGTGATCTTGAGAAGGCGAAGGAGGCAGCAAAGTGAGTCACAATCAGCCCACCTCTTCGGGCACACCCCCCAAGAACAAGAAGCTATCCATCTACAACGCCGCTATGGCGATCCTTCTCATCCCAGTCATGGGTGCGACAATCACGCTCGGTGTTTTGTCAGGTGTTCGTCTCAATCAGGCACGCGACCTCACAGCTCAGACGAAGCAGATCGCAGCGCAGACCAAGGCGACGCAGACCACAAACTGGTGTTCAAGCGTGAGAGCTGACAATCGCGCGGACATGGACGAGATCTACAACGAGTACCGCACCGCCACCGATGAACGCAGGCAGGCGATCGACGCAGAGTGCCCAAATAAGGTCGTCATCGCGAACCTGATCTCCACCTACACCGCGGAAGATGTCTTCAAATTCGATCAGACGTGCTCACTGAACGACAACAAGACTGCGGCGCACTGCACCGGATCCATCGAGGTTCTGGCAGATAAGAAGCCTGCCCTGAGCGTCTATCCGAGCGTCTCTGTTACCCTCGTTTTCACAGTCACCTACGACACGGCCGCAACTCAGGTGGGCCACACCGAACCTAACGCCTATACGTTCACAGTCCCCCGCGAAGGCAAGGCGGATTTCGAGTTTGATACCGCGTACGACGAAAAATGGGGATCGTACTACAAGCTGTACCCCGACGCGTTCTACCCGGACGAGTAAGCTCATACGACTGGTTCCCGGTCCCGTCGCCTCTCTCAGGCGGCGGGACCTCATGCATAACCACCGCGCGCAGCTCAGCCACGGCCTCGTCAAAGAGGGTCAGTAGTGCTCGTGAGAGTCGTAGCCCCGCAGGCGGTCGAGTTCGCGTCGTTCCTTCTTCGTCGGACGCCCACTGCCCTTCTCGCGCATGGCGACGGGGACGTGAACGCGCGGACGCTCGGGCGTGCGATCGTCGTAGGCGGTGCGTGCCTGCGGGTAGGAGACGCGCTTGGCCAGCAGCAGCACGACGCCGAGGACGCGATCAAAGCCCTCGATGCGCAGACGCACCTCGTCGCCCACGTGCAGCTTGTAGGCGGCTTTGACGGGGTCGCCGTTAACGCGCACGTGCCCGGCGCGTACGGCGGCCGTGGCCTGGGAGCGCGACTTGAGCTGGCGGGTTGCCCACAGCCACGTGTCCACGCGCACGGAGGACGAGGCCAGGGCACCTGGCGGGATCACAACCGTCTCGGGGGCGTCAGTCATCGCGGAGCCTAGTTGATACGGCGGATACGCTTCTGGTGGCGCGGCGTGAGCACGATGGCGACGAGCGCACACAGCAAGGGCATGCCGATCAGCATGCCAAGCAGTGCTCTCCACGGCACGACCGGCCACAGCGTGGTGAGAGTCGGGAAGATGCCCGATCGGGCGAACGTGATGACGGCGAGGACACCGACGACGAGACCCGAGAGGACCGCCGTCGGAATCGCGTTCAGCGCGAGGACCACGCCCTGCCAGGTCGTGACGTGACGGCGCATCGCGGGGGCAGCGCCAATCGCATCGAGAGTATCGAGGTCGGGGCGCATGTCCGAGGCCGAGAGAGCCACGACGAGGGCGACCGTCGCTGCCGCGGCGACAACAGCGATGAGGGCAGCAATGTAGGGCAGGATCTGCGAACGCATGGTCGGCGTGATGACCTGGGCGGATGCGCCCGGAACCTGACGCGCAATGGTCGCCTGGAACGCGGGCGCATCCACCGTACTCACGGGCTTATCCACCGAGAGGAGCTGTCCGAGCGGCACCGCCTTGAGGCCCAAGGATGCTGCGGCGCTCGGGGAGAGCACCATGACGTTGACGCGCGTCAGCGGTGACGCAGGGAAGATCTGCGTGCCCATCACGCGCGCGTCCGGCAGTTCGTTGTCGGAAAAGCCGGCGGCCTTTGCGTCCGCAATCGCCTGCATATCGAGGCTGCGCAGCTTCACCTGACCCGCGCCGTCAATGTATTTCCTGTCGGGAATGAGAACGCCGCCCGAGTTCAGCGTCGCGACCGCGCGCACCATGTCGTTCTCGTTCAGGTAGCCGGCCTGGCGCAGGTAGGTACCGTCGTCGACGATGTAGGCGACGTCCAGCTCCGCCATGGTACCCATGTCGGCTGCCATCGTGAAGGTGGACTTTCCGTCCGGGGAAATCGCTTCAACCATGGTGACCGGCCCACCGGGACCAGAGTTCCACGCCATGCCGCTGAGTTCTGCGGATGAGGTGACAGTGCGCTGGTTCTTCACGGCCTCCGTCGCTGCCTTCATGAGCGCACGCGAGCGGGTATTCGAATCCGTCTTGTCGACCGTGGACACAAAGATCTGCCCACGCTTGCCCACGTGCGGACGCGAATTCCAGCCGGCCTCGTTCGACGAGGAAAGCGTGATGAGGAGGGCACAAGCGACGAACACGGTCGTCAGGATCGAGGCCATGGCCGGGAACGTACGGTGTCCGTTGCGGACAGCATCACGCAGGGCCAGGCGCATACTCATGGATGCGCGGCGTTTGGGCACGCGCCAACGCGTAAAGATGTAGGGGATCGAGCCGATGAGGCCGATTTCGAGGAGAGCAATACCGACAACGAGGGCAAGGACTGACCCGTACCATGCGGCGACGCCCAGCACCGGCAGGCCAGTCAACAGCGCAATCGGGTAGATCATGCGGCGACGCACCAGACGCGATGGCTCCCAGACGCGTCCGCCGATGACTGCGGAGGTGTCGATGTGGGAGGAGGTATGCGCCGGTGATACCGAGGCCATCAGCGACAGCAGAATGGGCAGGAGAGCGGACAGGCCCAGCGGCCACAGCGGCACAATGCCGAGGCCAAGGCCGGACCACAGTCCGATCCCCAGCATGGCGCAGGCAGACAACACGACTGAGAAGGCTGCTGAGTACGCGCCGATGATGAGACCGTGCGCGATTGTGAGGCGTCGCCCGTCGGAGCGGTCGCCGCCGTTAGCAACGATCATCGCAGCTGTGCGCATCACGGAGCGTTGCGCGACCGTGTAGAGCGGCGAGATGAGCAGGATCATCTCGGTGAGGATCAGGAGAACACCCGCGACCAGGAGCAGGTATTGCCACGGGTTCGCGTTGCGCAAGGCCTCAGGGACCTCGTACTGGGCGATCTGTGAAGGAAGCGCCGAGGCATCGGGCGGGTTGGCGAGTACGTGGCGCGAGACGACCGAGAAGCCGGACGCATTGAGCTCGCGAATCTTCTCCCATGTCACGGGCGCAGGCCCCGTCACATACCAGGCCGTCTGCGTGCGTCCAGCGACAGCTAAACGATCAATGTCGAGCGTGCCGTCGCCGACGATTGCGCGCCCCTCACCCTTGATGATCGCGTCGATAACAGCGCTGCCTTCGATGGACTGCGCCGCGCGTTGCTTCGACACCGTCACGGAGAGCGCGACCGTGTCTCCGGCCTCGACGCCGAGGGCACGGGCGACGTCGTCGGAAACCACGGCATGCTGAGCGGGGAGAGCCCCATGCTTGTTACCTGCCTCGACGCGCGGCGCGTCCAAGGAGGCGGTCTGCGTGCCATTGTCTACCGTGTACCCGGTTCCATCCGGTGCCGTCATATGGAGCTGATAGAGCGTGTCAACCGCGACCAACTGGTCTCCGGTCGGCGCCCAGTCGCTGAGGGTCTCCATAGTGACGTCAACATCGTCATCCGACGCCGTCTTTGCGAGGCGGTCCGCGGTGAAGTCCTGGTCGAGAGCCGTTGTCGAACGGCGCAGCGTCACGGCCTGGGAGTCGGAGTTGTGTCCCAGCCAGGAGGAGGCCTGGTAGCGCTGGGACGTCGTCACATCCCAGAACGTCAGCGATCCGATCGCAATGATAATCGGCAGGGAGATAAGGATCACGGCAGTGAAGGTGCGCCCAAGACTTTGGCGTGCATCACGAGAGGCGATGCGGAGTACTACTCCCCATCGCCTCATCCGTGTGTTGAGTCGGCTCATCAGGTCCTTGGTGCTGCGTCGGCGAGCAGGTCCCTCAGAGAATCCCCGCGCGAACGATCAACGATACGACCGTCTCGCAGGAACACTGTTCGGTCTGCCCATGCGGCCATTCTGGCCTCATGAGTCACGAGAATACCCGCTGCACCAGCATCTATGTGGTCACGCAACACCAACATGATCTGTTCGCCAGTGTGAGAATCTAACGCGCCGGTCGGCTCGTCGGCAAGAATGACCGACCGGTTACCAACGAGGCCGCGAGCGATGGCTACACGCTGACGTTGACCACCGGAGAGCCTCTCGGGGAAGCGATCCGCGAGTTCTGCGACACCGACCTCGGCGAGAGCGGCCATCGCGGCCTCACGTACCTTCGAAGGACTCACCCCGTCCAGCTGCAACGGCATCTCGACGTTTTCGAGGGCCGACAGCGACGGAATCAGATTGTAATCTTGGAAGACGTAGCCAATCGAGCGTCGACGCACTTCAGCGCGGTGAACGCTATCCAACGAGGCCAGATCGATCCCGTTGACGTAGACGCTTCCGCGTGTCGGCCGCTCAAGGCCGCCAGCGATTGACAGCAGCGTCGACTTGCCGGATCCAGACGGTCCCATAACAGCGAGAAGCTCGCCGGGCCCAACCTCAAGGTCGATCCCGTCGAGCGCTCTCACTCGGACGCCGTTTGCGCCGAACT
>ERZ772974.2812-NODE-2812-length-10476-cov-3.085021_pt1 | contig 10476 bp, 4 predicted proteins | sample MGYA00580671_ERZ772974 | MGnify/ENA primary metagenome ERZ772974 (study PRJEB29015, sample SAMEA2738065) | human oral metagenome | biome: human oral; feature: human-associated habitat; material: saliva | place: China | collected 2218 ... | reverse complement strand
TTGAACTGGTACAACTGATGGAACAGGGAGACCATGTAGTAAAATCACCATGGAGCTCATGGCAGTTTGGGATAAATGGATTTTATAACAACTGGAGAGGTACGTATAAAGGAAGAGGAGATAAAAAGGAGAAATATCCATATGAAGGAGTATTTACAAGAAGTGAAAATCCTTATGAAAGATATACGTCACCTGACAGTAAGAATTATTCATTACTTTCTACAAGTTCAAATATTCGTTCAGCATCGTCAAATAATAGACAGGGACTAAAAGGATACGGTTTAGCAAGTACTACACCTGTAAAAGAACCGCTTGTAGGATTTGAAGTAAGTGCAGGTATTAACCCAAGAGTATTTGCTGCTCCGACAGTTACTCCGCTGAATGCTACACAACCTAATTTGCCTACAGCTATAAACTTTGAACCTCCACAACCTACAGTTCCAGGTATTGTTCCGGCAAACGTTAATATACAGGTAGTTGACTTGGATTCCTATTGGAACAGTTATGGAGATACAGTATTAGGAAAAAATGTTAATGTGACAGGTACACATAAAACTAGTGAAGGATCTTCTTTAACTGGAGGTGCTCCAACCAGTCCAGCTCAGAAGAAGGATAATGCTATAGTGGAGTACGTCCAAGGTGGTGCAACATCATCATATAATTCTGCTGCAGATTCAGTTATGGAAGTAGATGTAACAAGAAAAAGAGCCGTTACATTAGATCCTATAAGTGCTTCTACAAGCCGTCTGGAATTCACTAATAACGGAACGATTCTTTTAACTGCTGATGAAACAGGAGGAATAGAAGTTCAAACAGATGAGTATGGTGGAGGAGTAAACGATACCATTGGAATAAATGGAGCTACAGGAAATATAATAGGGAATGGAAAAAAACAAGTAGGAATGATATTTACAGATGAAGGAAATTCCACTGGAACTTATACATTACAAAATGATGGAACAATTACAATGAACGGTGAAGGTTCGTTAGGTTATGGATTGAAAGTAACATCCAACTGGACAGCAGTAGTTATAAATAATAATACTATAACAATGAAAGGTGATAAGAGTTATGGTATTGCAATAGGAACAAATAATAATGGACTTCAACCAAATTCATCGGCTACAAATAATGGTACTATTAACATAGAAGGGGATGAATCAGGTGGAATCGCCATTTTACACGATATGCAGGGAGGAATTAAAAATACTGCCAATGGTGTAATTAATGTTTCCGGAGAAAACTCTTTTGGAATGTATTCAATAATTAATAAAAATTATGATAACGATGGAACAATCAGTATCATAGGTTCTAAGAATAAGGCAATGGGGTTAAGAATGGAAACTGCAGGAGCCTCATTAACAAATAAAAATTTAATTAGTATATCGAGTACAGGTTCAGATAATATAGGAATATATGCTTCAAATGGAAGTGTTACAAATGATACAGCAGGTAAAATTACTGTTGCTGCAGGAGAAAATATAGGTATAATGGCGACTGGATCAGGTACAGCTACAAATAAAGGTGATGTTACAGTAACTTCTGATGGTTCAGTAGGTGTTGTTCAAACAGGTGGAACAGTTAATAATGAAAAAGATATAACTGTTACAGGAAAAACATCGGGAACAGGTAGAGGAACTGCAGGAATTATAGCAACAGGAGGAATGTATAACACAACAGCTCCAGGAAATGTGAATTTTGATGTTGAAGGTAAAGGTTCATTAGGAATATATTCAAAATCCAGTACTGTAAATATTGAAACATATGACGTTAAAGCAAAAGATCAGGCAGTAAACTTTGTAGCAGAAACAGGCGGATCAATTAATTTAAATGGAACAGGTACAGCAACAACAGGTCAGAAATCTCTGTTATTCTATACTAATGGAGGGACAATAAATATAAATCAACCTATGACAGCAACAATTGATGGAGGTACGGATGCCAATAATAGAGGAACTGCATTTTACTATGTTGGAACAGGGACATATAGTCCATTTAATCAAGGTGTAGTAGGAAGCTGGATATCAGGTACTTTTAACAATACTTTGCATAACCTTACTTTAACTATGAATCCAGGATCAAGATTATTTATTGCTCAAAATGTTGGAATGAATTTGACAGATGCAAATCCATCCAGTTTATTTCCAACAGGAGCGGGTCCAACTATAATAAATAATGACTACAAACCTTTTATGCTGTATTTAAGTAAATTAACTATGGATAAGAATGTGAATCTTGATGATGCTAATGATGATTATAATAAACTTGAGATTTCAAATTCATCAATTGATAACAATAACAGTAATACTGTAACAGGAACACAGTCAGGACAAACTGCAATTGCCCAGGAAAACTTGACGACAAACAGAGCTGCTGTTACATTAAATAACAATGGAATAATTAATTTAAGTGGTGCAAACTCAACAGCTATGTACGCTAAATATGGAGTTATCAACAATAATGCAACAGGAACTATTACAATAGGGGATTCTTCAACAGGTCTTTATGGAACAGCAGACAGTATCCTTACAAATACAGGTACTATAACAATGGGAAGCAGTTCGACAGGTATGTATTCTGAAGGGTCAACATCTCAAGGTGTGACAAATGCAGGAACAATTACAAGTACAGGAACATCTTCAGTAGGAGTGCTGTTTAAACCTGATGCCGCACTTGCACCAGGGGCAGTATTAGAAAATACAGGAACTATCACTTTGGGAGATTCAAGTGTCGGACTATATGGAAGCAATACAGCAACAAATTATACTACAAGAAATTCAGGAACAATAACAGTAGGTAATAGCGGTATTGGTATGTTTGGATATGCATCTGATGTAACAGGAGGAACAATAACAGTAGGAAATTCAGGTGTAGGAGTGTATTCCCAAGGAGGAAATGTAAATCTTACAGGAGGAACAATTGCTACAGGAACAACTGAAGCGGTAGGTGTATACACAGTAGGAAGTGGACAGACAGTTACTAATAGCGGAACAGCATTTAACTTGGGAGATACATCGGTTGCAATAGCAAATGCAGGAAGCGGTAACATAATTAACTCAACAGTGGGAACTGTAAACTTAGGAACAAATAATATCTATGTTTACTCAAGTGATGCGACAGGAACAGTAAATAATTCAACAAACTTGACAGCGTCAGGTGGAGGAAACTACGGTCTTTACTCAGCTGGAACTGTAACAAATACAGGTAATATGGACTTTGGAAATGGCCTAGGAAATGTAGGAATCTACTCAATTGGAGGAGGTACTGCCACAAATAATGGTGGAGTAATTACAATAGGAGGATCTAATCCAAGTTCGAATTTATACAGCATAGGTATGGCGGCAGGTTATGGAACAACAGATACTGGTCATGTAGTTAATAATGGAACAATTAATGTAAACGGTGACTATGGAATAGGTATGTATGCAAGTGGAACAGGAAGTACAGCAACAAATACAGGAAACATAGTGTTAAATGGAAACAATACAACAGGAATCTATGCTGATAATGGTGCGGCTGCAGTAAATACAGGTTCAATTTCAACAGGAGCTGGAAGCTACAGTAATGTAGTAGGAGTTTATCTTGGACAAGGTTCAACATTAAATAATACAGGTTCAATTACAATTAATGGAACAAATGGAGTAGGTGTATACTTAAAAGGAGGAACAATTGCCAACTATGGTAACATTACAGTAAATGGAAGCACTAGTACGAGTGATACAGTATATACATTTACGACACCACCAACAGGAAAAGGTGTAGGAGGAGCGGCAATTGATGCACCGGCAGGAGCTGCAAGTGCCACAGTTACAATAAATGGAGTTCAGCAAAATCCGGTAACAGTAAATACATTTGCAAGAAATCCGATAGCGGTATCAGCTTCAAGCATAGGAATGTATGTTAATACATCAGGAGTGGATTATACAAATGCAATAAATGGATTAGGAAACTTAACATCTAAAGCGGATTTAATAATTGGTACAGAGGCAACTGAAATGACAAACAGCAGATCAATTGTAGTAAACGATCCTCAGATTTTAAATCCATACAACAATGCAATAAGAACAAGCGGAGTATCAGACTGGAATATTTATTCAGCAGGATTAACTTGGCTGGCAACGCCTACATTAAATCCAACAGACGGAACAATGACAAATATCTACATGGTAAAAGTGCCTTACACTGCCTGGGCAGGAAATGAAGCTTCACCGGTGGAAGTAAAAGATACATACAACTTCTTAGACGGATTGGAACAGAGATATGGAGTTGAAGAATTAGGAACTAGGGAAAGACAGTTGTTCAGCAAGCTAAATAGTATTGGAAATAATGAGGAAGTTTTATTCTATCAAGCTGTAGACGAAATGATGGGACACCAGTATGCAAATATACAGCAGAGAACTTATGGAACAGGAAGACTAATAGACAAAGAAATAACTCATTTATCTAAAGAATGGGATACTAAGTCTAAACAGTCAAACAAAATAAAAGTATTCGGAATGAGAGATGAATACAGTACGGATACGGCAGGAATTATCGACTATACAAGCGATGCATATGGATTTGCATACCTACATGAAGATGAAACAGTTAAGTTAGGAAACTCAAGTGGATGGTATGCAGGAGCGGTACATAACAGATTCAAGTTTAAAGACATAGGAGGATCAAAAGAAAATCAGACTATGTTAAAACTGGGAATCTTCAAGACAATGTCACCGGCAACAGACCATAACGGAAGTTTACAGTGGACAATCTCAGGAGAAGGATATGTATCAAGAAACGATATGCATAGAAAATATCTAGTAGTAGATGAAATCTTCAATGCAAAATCTGATTATACAACATATGGAGTAGCATTAAAGAATGAGTTAGGCTACAACATAAGAACAAGTGAAAGAACAAGCATCAGACCATATGGAAGCTTAAAACTTGAATACGGAAGATTTACAAGTATCAAGGAAAAATCAGGAGAAATGAGACTGGAAGTAGAAGGAAACGACTACTATTCAGTAAAACCTGAAGTGGGAATAGAATTCAAGTATAAACAGCCAATGGCAGTAAGAACAACATTTGTAACTACTTTAGGACTGGGATATGAAAATGAACTGGGAAGAGTAGGAAATGTTAAGAATAAAGCGAGAGTAGCGTATACTAATGCAGACTGGTTCAACATCAGAGGAGAAAAGGATGACAGAAAAGGAAACTTTAAGGCTGATTTGAATATAGGAGTAGAAAATCAAAGATTTGGAGTAACATTTAATGCCGGATATGATACAAAAGGTCACAATGTAAGAGGAGGATTAGGATTCAGAGTTATTTACTAATAACTTTTTATCAGAAGGAAAAAGTTTCTGTTTAAAATATACAATCTTTAATTCAGAAATTAGAGAAGAAGATAGAAACACCGTCAATATTATGTTGGCGGTGTTTTTATTTCTAACTTTAAAAATTATCTGATAACTCTCATTTTTTCTTCAAAAACTTCTCCCACAGAAAAAGTATGTATTTTGTCATCAATGAGTATTTCAAGTTCTCCATTATGGTTTATATTTTTTACGATTCCTGAAAAATAAGCCCTGTTTATCTTAAGATGAACCTTTTTCTCCTTCAGGTAGCTAAGTTCATTAATTTCAAGAAGGATTTCCTCCCATTTTCCATTTAGAAATGCTTCAAATAGAATTTTAAACTCTTCAATAACTGAAGTAATAATTTCTTTAATATCATAGTGTTTTCCAGTTATTTCAGAAATGGAAGCTGCTGTTTCTGAAAGTTCGGCAGGCAGTGAATTATTTATATTTATTCCAATTCCGACAAAAAAGTTATTTTCAACTCTTTCCACAAGGATACCTGTTATTTTTTTTCCATAAAGATAAACATCGTTAGTCCATTTAAACATATAGTCAAGATTTTCTATTTTTCTAAGCCCCTTTATGACGGAAAGTCCTGCAATTAAAGGCAATTTTAAATATTCAGAATCATCAATGCTGCTATTTTCATCCTTTTTCACAAAAAATGTAAAAAGAGCCATTCCCTTTTGTGAAACCCATGTATTTCCCCTTCTTGCCTTACCGAGAGTCTGAGTTTCTGCTGTAACCGCATCATATTCTTCAAATTTTGAAATATTATTTTTCATGAATTCATTAGTTGAATCAAGAGTTTCATAACTGTATATTTTCATTTTTTTAGCTCCTGTCCTGTTTTTTATAATTATATCACAAAAAATATGGTAAAATATATAAAATATTAAAGATTGAATAAAACCCATAAATTCTGTACATCCTTTATAGGGAAATAATATCTGGGAACTGTTATAATAGAATTGAAATAAGAAAATGATACAAATATTACCATTCAGAAAAAGGAAGCATTTAAAGTTGCAGGAATAAATGCAAAGAATAGGAGAGGATGTGAAATGAAAATAATAAAGAGACATAGATATGGAGAGGAAACGGCAGAGATTTTTGCTGTTTATTGGGATGAAGAAAGAAGTCAAACACTTTTTTTAGGAATGACAGACAAATATAGTGGAGTATATGTTTATTCAGAAAATGAAGTTGAGATTGTCAATCCAAATATAAACTTTAGAACAATTTATCTTTCTGGACATCTTCCAGGAGTATTTCATTGGGCATTAATAGAGAAAAATTTATTAGATGAGGTTATCGATGGTAATTCAGAATTAACAAAAAATTTTTTGGACATATTACGTTCAGAGAATGTAATAGATTGGTAATTTTTATCTCTGGAAAAATTTTCTTTAAATAAAATTTGATTTTTAGGAAAATAGAGGTAAACTATGAATATAGAAATAATATTACAAAAAATCCTACTTTTCATGGAAACAGTTACAGACAATTAAATATAGTACATAACAACTAAAGCAGAAATAAGTATTTTAATAATTAAATATATAAATAACAAAATAATATTTTACTGGAGGTTAGTTATGAAAAAGATGAAAACATTTGGCTTAAAAAAACTGGGACTTTTCAATCCAAAAGAAGTTTATAGAAACCTTACTCCTACAAAACTTATAGAAATGGCTATCCAAAGAGGTGAGGGAGTATTATCAAGTACAGGTGCATTATCTGTAACAACTGGAAAATATACAGGACGTTCTCCTGAAGATAAATTTGTTGTTGATACTCCTGATATTCATAATAAGATAGCATGGGGAAGTGTTAATAAACCTATTGAAAAGGAAAAATTTGATCTTATATATGGAAAACTTATTTCCTACCTGCAAAATAGGGAAATATTTATTTTTGATGGACTTGCAGGAGCAGATCCTACGTGCAGAAAAAAATTCAGGATAGTAAATGAAATGGCAAGTCAGAACCTATTTATACACCAGCTTTTAATAAGACCTACAGAAGATGAACTGAACAACTATGGAAAGGAAGATTTTACAATTATTGCGGCACCTGGATTCCAATGTAATCCGGAACTGGATGGAACACATTCTGAAGCTGCAATTATTATTAACTTTGAGAAAAAAATAGGAATTATATGTGGTTCAAGATATTCAGGAGAAATCAAGAAAATGGTATTCTGTGTAATGAATCTCCTGATGCCTGATTTGGACGTACTTCCTATGCACTGTTCTGCAAACATAGATCCTGTATCAGGGGAAACTGCCGTATTCTTTGGGCTTTCAGGAACAGGAAAAACAACACTTTCAACAGATCCAAACAGAAAACTGATAGGTGATGATGAACATGGTTGGTCTGATCATGGAATATTCAATTTTGAAGGAGGATGTTATGCAAAATGTATAAACCTCAAGGAAAAATACGAGCCTGAAATCTATCATGCAATAAAATTTGGAAGCCTTGTGGAAAATGTGGTAATGGATCCGAAGACACAGGAATTTGATTTTAAGGATAAGAGTCTGACTGAAAATACAAGGGTGGGATATCCTATCAACTATATTTCAAATGCACAGATTCCTGGAGTTGGTGGAATACCTTCAGTTGTAATATTCCTGACAGCTGATGCATTTGGAGTTCTGCCTCCAATATCAAGACTGGATAAAAATGCGGCAATGTATCATTTTATAACAGGATTTACATCAAAGCTTGCAGGAACTGAAAGAGGAGTTACAGAACCTCAGCCGACATTCTCAACTTGCTTTGGGGAACCTTTCATGCCTTTAAATCCAGCAGTTTATGCAGAAATGTTCGGTAAGAAGATTGAAAAATACAATACAAAAGTATTCCTAATAAATACAGGATGGTCTGGCGGTCCTTATGGAATAGGAAGCAGAATAGATTTGAGAAATACAAGGGCAATGGTAACAGCGGCATTAAATGGAGAACTTGATAATGTAGAATACAGACATAATGAAATCTTTAATGTGGATGTTCCTCAATACTGCCCAAATGTTCCATGTGAAATATTGAATCCTTCTGACACATGGGATAACAAGGAAGCTTATTATTCCTATGCAAAAAAACTGGCAAAAATGTTCCAGGAAAATTTTGCAAAGAAATATCCTAATATGCCGGTACATATTGCAGAAGCAGGACCAAAAGCTGAGTAAATGTAAAAAAGATGAGAAAAAGTTTTTTAAGGTATTTTATTATAATTCTTGACAAATTTTTAAAATCATATATAATATTGTTAAGATGATATGCTCGTAGTATAGCGAGCAGGATAAAAAAAAGAAGTATACAAAAGGATGAGCCTCTTATTTTTAAGAGGCTTTTAAATTTATATTAAAAGTGATATAATAGACTAAGAGATAATTATTGTAACTTAGAAATTTAAAAGAGGGGAAATAACATGCAAAATAAAAGTATGGCATTTTTTTATTTAACGCCTGAATTTTATGAAAAGTATAAAAATTGTAAAGAAATACTACAGAAACAGAAAAGACCTTATGCAGTTCACTTGATAAGGTGTAATAACTTAACATTCGCCATACCTGTCAGAAGTAACATTAATCACAATTTTTCTTATAAAACAATAGGAAGTAAAGGATTAGATTTTACAAAAACAGTCATTATTACAGATGAAAAATATCTATCTGATAATAAAGCTGTCATAAATCATGAAGAATATCTAAAATTAGATAAAAATAGAAAATTTATAGAAAAAAAGATGCTATCTTATCTGAAAATATATAAAAAAGCTTTAAAAACTCCTGATACTAATAAAAATAAAACAATTCTATCAAAAAGTGCATTACAGTATTTTCATAAGGAATTGGGAATTTAATTTAAATACTTTGTGACAAAATAGCTGAAAAACGAAAATTTACTATATTAATAGACTAGAATAGCAGAAATAGGTAAAGTCTTGATTAATAAATATGATTTTTCATGTTTAAGAATCAGGGTTTTTCTATTTTTAGAAAAATAAAAAACATATGTTAATTAAAAATATAACAGATAAAATAATACGAAAAAAGTTAAATTAAAATGATAAATAAGAAATATATAAAGTTGCTTTTTAGAAAAATGATAGTATAATTATATAGAAGACATATCATGTACAAATACAATTAATTAGCATAATAAACAACAATTAAAATAGAGTATCTATTGAAAATGAAGGAGGAAGTAACTTTGAGCAGAGTGAAAATAACAGAAACTTCATTAAGGGACGGTCATCAGTCTTTAATGGCGACAAGGCTTACAACAGCTGAAATCTTACCAATAGTAGAAAAAATGGATCGTGCAGGATATTATGCCCTCGAAGTATGGGGAGGAGCAACTTTTGATTCGGCAATCAGATTTTTAAATGAGGATCCATGGGAAAGATTACGGGAAATAAGGAAAAGGGCAAAAAATACAAAGCTTCAGATGCTTTTAAGAGGACAGAATCTTTTGGGATACAGACATTATGCAGATGACATAGTAGACAAATTCGTTGAAAAATCAATAAAAAATGGAATAGATATAATAAGAACTTTTGATGCCTTAAACGATGTAAGAAATATACGTCAGGCATCGGAAAGTACTAAAAAATATGGAGGACACAGCCAGCTTGCAATATGTTATACAATAAGTCCTGTCCACACGATAAAATATTATAAAAATCTTGCACTGGAAATGCAGAATATGGGAGCAGATTCCATAGCAATAAAGGATATGGCAGGAATACTTCTTCCATATAGAGCCTATGAACTTGTAACTGAACTGAAAAAAGTAATAAGCGTTCCAATAGAAGTACATACTCATAATACTGCAGGGCTCGGAGCAATGACAAACCTGAAATCGGTGGAAGCGGGAATAGATATAGTTGATACTGCAATTTCACCACTTTCAGGAGGAACTTCACAGCCAACTACAGAATCCCTTGTGAGAACCCTTCAGGGAACAGTACATGATACAGGAATTGATCTTAGTCTGTTAAAGGAAATTGCAGAATATTTTAAACCAATAAGAAAAAAATATCTTGATAAAGGAACATTAAATCCTCAGGCATTGTGTACAGAACCAAACATAGTGGAATACCAGCTTCCAGGTGGAATGC
>ERZ772974.2811-NODE-2811-length-10480-cov-6.781966_pt1 | contig 10480 bp, 9 predicted proteins | sample MGYA00580671_ERZ772974 | MGnify/ENA primary metagenome ERZ772974 (study PRJEB29015, sample SAMEA2738065) | human oral metagenome | biome: human oral; feature: human-associated habitat; material: saliva | place: China | collected 2218 ... | reverse complement strand
CGTCTGTTGCGACGAACTCCGTGCGGTCCGCCAGCGCCTGATCCGCGCGTTCCAGGGCGGACGCGAGGACAAAATCGCTCAGCGATGTCTGCACAGTGCTCGCGACGTAGCGCAGCTTTTCCTCCTGCGCAGGCGTCAAACGCAGGTTGATGCGAGATGATTTTGTGGCAGTTGCGTGCGCAGACACGTCGTGCTCCTTTCCGCTCGTACATACATTGTATGTCAGATCGGGGAGAGTGGCGACAGCTGAGCACATAACGAACCCGGTCCTCGTCGACAGGGACGCGGCCCGGGTCAGTGTGCGCTCGCGGCTTACCGAAGCGGCGGCGCGGACGGGTGGGGGCGTTTACTCCTCCGTTCCGCCCAGGGCAGGAATGCGCTCGATCCGATCCTTGAAGAAAGACTCGGCGCTCGAGATGAAACGATCAAGATTGACGAACAGCTGCGAGTCAGTCAGGCCCAGACGGGCAGTCACATACTGCTCGGCGCACAGGCGCTGACGGCCGTCGTCCAGAGTCGCGACGTAGACCTTGGGCCACGTCGTGGACGCGTTCCAGTCGTTACAAGCCTGCAGGAGGCGCGAACGCAGCTCCATCGACACCTCTTCGCGCACAGCACCCCACATGCTCACGTCCGCGCCGTCGTTGACGACCGAGAACACGTAGAAGCCATTCGTGAAGCCCGTGTGCAGGCGGTTGTCCTTCACGTCGTAGGCGTAGTCATTCGTTTCGAAGAAGTCGACGACCCGCTGAAGATCAACGGGACGCACAATCCGGCGGCGATCAAGAGCGCGCTTGCACTGCTCGATGACCTCCGGCGCGTGCTCGTTGGTCGGATCCATGGCGAGACACTGCTCGAGGTAGGTCAGCGCGCTCTCCTCCTCGTCCTGCCAGTACAGGGCGGTACCAATGCGGTAGTACCACACCGGGTCTGCCATGCCCTCAGCTTCAACGCCGCGCAGTAGCTCGACGGCGTGCCCGATGAGTTCCTTGAAGGAATCCATGTACGGCTGCGCGTAGTTAATGTAGGCGCGCGCCAGCAGGCCAGTTAGCTCGTAGTCCAGCGATGTTGGCGCATCGCGTTCGATGAGCGCAATGATCTTCTGGTGTTCTTGTTCTTCATGCAGAGCATTGATCTGCGCGATGAGCTGTGAGCGCGAATCCACGGACGTTCCTCCCACGTGAGGTCATGAGTGAGTACCGGAACACAAGCATAACAGGGGAGAGGAAACGTCCGAGGGGCACGGGAGGACGCCGCTGTGTAGGGTGGAAGCGTGAAGGAAGAGGCTACGACCGAGGAACCTGCGCCCGACGACACACGTGCCCGCATGAGCGCCGCCGACGCGGCCCAATGGGACGAGATTCAGCAGTGGAAAGAGGCACAGATTAGTCCCCTGCGTCCTCGCGTCATTTCCCAGCGCCTGCGCGCCTACGCAATGGCACCTGTCAGGAAGGCAGTCAGGCTCGCGCGAAAGGTCCCCGGCGGCGCGGCCATCGCCTCGACGATGTCTTCGTCGGCGCTGCGCCTCATGGAGAAGGCGACGTCGGTATCCGAGGCCTCGGTGCGTCGCAAGCGCATTCTGAAGTCTTACCGAGAGGCGGGTTACGATGTTGAGCGGCTGGAGGATATCCGTAGCCTCGGTTTGAGTCTCGACCAGATTCGCCCGGTGCGACCTCATTTGAAGATCGCGTATTCGAGCGCCGTGGCTATCGAAGGTGCGCTGACCAGCGTCGTCGCGACGGGAGGTTCGGTCGCTGCCGTCCTCGGCCTGGGGATCATCTCGGCCCCCGGCATTGCGATCACGACCTTTGCGCTCGCCCTCGACATCGTAACGTTCCTGGGCGCTGCGACGCGCCTGGTCTCCCACACGGCGGCCTATTACGGCTACGACACGGTTGATCCCGCGGAAAACTATTTCGCCACGATGGTTCTCTCCCAGGCGATCGACCCGAAACGAGCTACCGGCAACAAGGTTGTCGAAAAGCAAACGACGTTGCTCGCCGTCAATAAGGTCGTGCGTGACATCGCCAAGCAAGGACCAATGGACGCCGTCGGAACCAACGCAATCTCTGCTGCTGTGAACCCCTTGGTTGCTTCCCTTGGCTCGCACCTGGCGGGAATGAAGGTTGCCCAGATCGTGCCGTTCATTGGCATCCTCGTGGGTGCGTTCCTGAACGCCTCCCTCATGCGCACGATCGGCGACACAGCCGACCACCTCTACCGGGAGCGTTTCCTCGCGGAACGCTACGGATACATTGAAGAGACCGGGGAAGACTCTACGGGCGTCGTCAGCGCCGCGGTGGCCGACGAAATCAGCGCCGATAACGCCTCCACCCTGGAAGAGACAACAACCGAGGGGCGCTCGCACTAACGAACGCCCCTCGGGTCTCACACGTCAGTTGCGTGAGTTCCAGTTCTGCCAGTCGTCGTCCTGCGCATCGACGGCGATCACCGGCATGTGCGCGGTAGCGCCGGGCGCATTGCCCTCGGGCAGCGCCTGTGCGGCCTCTTCTTCACCCTTCTGCTTGCGGCGCTTCGACCAGGGCCAGCGGCGCTTCTTCTGTGCTTGCGGCTCCGGACGGATCTCTTCGCTCCATGAGAACTGCGAGGTCCAGCTCTCCTGGAAGCCGCCGGATTGCTCGGGAGCCTGGGGTGCCGTGGGAACCTGCTGCGCGGCAGCGCCCTGATCTACCGGCGGGAAGGGCTGAGCGGGTGCCGTCGGCATGGGCTGCTGAGGTACCTGCATCTGCGGCGCGACCGGGACCGCAGGAGTCTGCGGTGCCTGCTGGGGTTGCGGTGCCTGCTGGGGTTGCGGTGCCTGCTGGCTCGCGGCGGGGGAGTCCCAGTCGAAGGAATCCATCCTGTCGAACTGAGGCATCTGCACGGTGGGCACGCCTTCATCCGAGTCATTCCCAAGGGACGAGGCCGGGGCGGGCATCGCCTCGGGCGCGACGGGTGGCTGCGGCGGGGCAACTGGCTGAGGCGCGGGAGCCGCTACGGGAGTGGAGGACGCTTCGGGCGACGCGACGTGTTCCGGCTCAGGAGGTGCGGCCTGCTCGGGCGACGCGGCAGATGCTTGCTGGGTGGGGACCCGCAGCAGCTTGACGGTCGGGACGTCAACGTACTGAGGTGCCTCGGCCGGCGCTTGCTCGGGAGTGGGCGCGTCGACCTGCTCCGGCTGCGCGGCGGACTGAGCGGGGGCAGGCTGCTCGGGCTGGGGATCTTGTGTGGGTGCGAGATCCGTCTGCGCCTCGGGCTTGTAGCGCGGGAGCTTGACGGTGAGCATGCCGGGGTCTTCGGGTGCTGCGGCGGACTCAGCTTCGGGTGCGGGCTGGGACTGTGCCTCGGGCTTGAAGCGCGGGAGCTTGACGGTGAGCATGCCTGGGTCCTCTGGCGCGGCAGGGGCGGTCTCAGGCGCAGGCGCAGGAATGGGGGCTGCGGGTGCTGCCCCATGGGACGTCGCGACCGACTCCGGCTTGGGTGCCTCGACCGGCTCAGCAGCGGGAGCCGCGGCAGCTGCGCCTTGGTCGTCGTAGGTGCCGAATAGCTGTGTCTTGGCGTCGGGGTCGGCTTGGTCGTCGTAGGTGCCGAACAACTGCGTCTTCGCGTCGGGATCTGAACCGCCAAATGTCGTGAGCAGTTCTGTCTTCTCACCCGACATGGAAGCGGTGCCGCCGACCACCGCGGCACCGCCCATCGGGGGCTGTTGCGGTGCGTTCTGGGGCGCCGCAGGGTTGGGGCCGCGCTGATCGGAGGGGGGCATGCCCATGGGAGCGCCGAGAGGCTGGCCGGGGGTGCCGCCAGCAGTGGGAGCGTAGATGGGCTGCTGAGGAGCAGCCGGGGCGGGACCCGTCTGTCGTTGCCAGACGAAGCCCGTTTCGCGCGGCGTCGGGTCACCGGCTGTCGCGTCCTGCGCAGGGTAGGGGTTGTACGTTGCCCTCTGACCGAACTGGGCGGGACCACCAGTGTATGCCGAGGCCTCGGGCATGCCGGGCCGTACCGGGAAAGGAACGCTTCCCTGGCCTGAGGGAGGGACACGCTGAGCCTGTGACTTCTTCTTGGTCTTCTGTGAACGCAAGGCGTAGACGATGAAGACGACCACCAGAACAAGGATGATGATGCTGATGATCAGGGCGGTCAATAGCCACAAAGATGGAGTCGATGATGTCTCCTCAGCGGCGGCACGCAACGGTGCGGCCACGGTGGCGCTGCCCTTGTTCTCCATAGAAAGGGCCGATGCCGCGTCAGTCAGGTGGACGTCCGTAGCCAGGACGGACGTCTCCGACAAAGGCGGGATCGCGGCTGCGTAGGCCCCTAACGACGGGGTCGACACGATGAATAGGGTCCCGAGCGTTGCGCACAGGGTGCGGAAAAGTCGCATGCAATCCTCCTGGATCTAGGTCATTCGATTATCGTCTGTTCGCGCGCGCAAAGCAATGGAGGGGACAGGGCCTGAGAATGTCTGACCGAACGTCAAGTTGGGAGGCCTCGCATGTCAAAGAAAAAACCCTCTAACTGACAAGGTCTCCTGAGAAATCATCGCGTAGTATGACAACCGTCTACCTGACGTCAGGTTTTCGACCTTATTACGAGGTGCTATCCGGTCTAACAGAGGAGGGGTACTGTGAAGTGTCGGCCCGCAACGAGTGCAGATATTCCTGAAATGACACGCATTATCACGGAAGGATTTCTTGACTATCCATTTCATCTCACGCTCAAGCCATATGTCTACCAGACGGAGCGTTACCCACAATGTCTGGCTGTCCTCAACGAGATGATGGCGAAAGCCTACCTGGCCTCCAGAAACGCTCTCGTCGTTGAACATGAGGGACAGGTTATCGCCGTTGCACTCATGCATGATCGGCCAATCGGCTTGTGGCGTAACGTGGTCAGCGGCGGGTATCGCCTCTTCCGCTACGCATCTCCGCTCTTGGTTGCTGACTTTGCCCAGGCGGCCTACGACGGAGATCAGATCGCTATCGAAAATGGCGATTTTGACTGGTATCTCGAGATTTTGTCGGTCGATAAGCGGATGCAGGGTCGGGGAGTAGGCCGATGGCTCGTTGCCAAAGTCCTTCCCGACTTTGTGGCGAAGCGGGGTGGGCGCGCGTACGGACTGGTGACGTGTACGGAATCCAATGCTCGCTTTTATACGAATGGTGGCTGCGAGCTGCTGGGGCGTGCGGAGAAGAAAATGCGAGATGAACCCTTCTCGATTTGGGCCTTCCAGCATCGAGCGGAGCTTCTCCGATGATGGTGGTCTAGCGGTCGAACTCCCGTCGCGGTCGTGAGTGGCCGCATGGTCGCGCGGACGCGATCTTTGTGCAGGTCGCGCCGCGTGATGCACGTCCCCCAATTCCGCTTGACTTCAAGGGCTTGAGGTCTTTTAGGGTGAGGTCATGGCAGGAACAGGCTCCGGGCGCACGTACTCTATTAAGGAGGTAGCGGCGCTCGTTGGCTTGCCCCCGTCTACCCTGCGCTATTACGAGGACGTCAGCGTTATTCCTGCCATTGCGCGCGATCCCTCGAGTGGGCATCGTATCTACACGGAAGGCGATCTGGAGCTGCTTACCTGGGTCGCGTGTCTGTCGGCGTCGGGTATGTCGATTGCTGATATGCGGGACTATGTGCGCTCGGGGTTGGGCGTGGACCGTGATATTTCCGAGTTTATTTCCCTCCTTGAGCAGCAGGATGCGCGCCTCCAGGAGGAGGCGCAGATCATCGAATTGCGCCGTGAGTTCTTGCACACAAAGGTCGATTATTGGCGTGCAGTAAAACGTGAGGACGTGCTAGAAGCTGAGCGCTTGGATACTTGCGCGCGTGAACTTGCTGAGCGCTTGAAATCGTGGTCGCCGCGCTCATAGGAGCCTGGCGGGGCGGGGTTCCATGCCTGCTCCGGACCTCGCCCCGCTAGGGGGCACAGGGCCGCGTGTCTGAATTGGCGCGCGGCCCTCACTTATGTCCGCGGTGTCTTCCAGTGGGGCGCGGTGTGCTGCAGGTAAGTGATCTCGTCGTCGATCAGAGGGGAGAGCTGCTTCCACGGTAGTGTGCCTGATCCATGCCATGCGGCCTCGGCGATGATGAGGAGATGGGGGAGCAGACGAGGTCGGGGTTGCTCATCGTGGGATAGTCGCGGATCGGGGCATCTGTGCGTGGAGGGAAGGAGATTTCGGGGATGATGCGAATGTCGCGAGCCGCCGCGTAGGCGACGAGGTGGCGGATGTTGGAGTAGCTGTGTGGTGGTAACGTGTGAGGTGATCGTGTGAAACAAGTCATGCTCAAAGAGGAGTTTGAGATGCTCTCGACCGACACCGTCTCCCTCAGTCCGAATCCCCTCGTGCAAGCCTTAGGGAAGCCCGCGCAAGAGTTCACGAAGGCCGACATTATCGGATACATCGAAGACAATCGGATCTCGATGCTCAACCTTCGCTACGTCGGCGGAGATGGCCGGCTCAAGACCCTTAACTTTGCGATTCAATCCAAGGCGCATCTCGACCGCGTCCTCACCCTCGGTGAACGCGTCGACGGATCCTCGCTCTTCACCTTCGTCGAGGCGACCTCCTCCGACCTGTACGTGGTACCGCGCCTGGCCACCGCGTTCCTCAACCCCTTCTCCGCGATCCCCACGGTGGAGTTCCTGTGTGGTTTCTACGATGTGAGCGGAGCGCCCCTGGCCTCGGCCCCGCAGGAGATCCTGCGCAAGGCTCAGCGCGCCCTCGAGGCGCAGACAGGCTGCACCCTCGAGGCCCTCGGCGAACTCGAGTACTACCTCTTCTCCCCGGAGGACCCGCTGTTCCGGGTCGAACCCCAGCGCGGCTACCACGAGTCTGGGCCGTTCTCGAAGTGGGAGGACGTACGCACCGAGACCCTGCTCCACCTGGTGAGCATGGGGTGCGCCGTCAAGTACGCCCACTCCGAGGTCGGTAACTTCGTGTCGGATGGGCGTCAGATGATCCAGCAGGAGATCGAATTCCTGCCCGTAGACGCGTGCGCCGCGGCCGATCAGATGGTGCTGGCCAAGTGGGTGCTGCGCGAGGTCGCCCACTCATACGGCATCGAAGTGTCCTTCTCGCCCAAGATTGCGGTGGGGCAGGCCGGATCCGGCATGCACTTCCACACCCGCCTGGTCAAGGATGGCGTCAACCAGTTCTCTACGGGATCGGGCCTCACGGACGTAGCCCTAAAAGTCATCGGCGGCTACCTGTCGCACGCCGCGTCGCTGACGGCTTTCGGGAACACCGTGCCTACCTCGTTCCTGCGCCTCGTGCCCCATCAGGAGGCACCGACCGCGATCTGCTGGGGTGACCGCAATCGATCAGTCCTCGTGCGCGTGCCCCTCGGGTGGCAGAACATCGACGACTCGATGTTTCGGGACGCGAACCCGAACGAGCCGCCCATCGCAGGACTTCCTAACGACTCGCAGACCATCGAGCTGCGCAGCCCGGACGGGTCGGCGGCCATCCATCTGCTCCTGGCAGGCATTGTGGTTGCCGCGCGCATCGGGCTGACGCGACCCGGCATGGCCGACTACGCGAGCAAGCGCAAAGTTGACGGTGACGCCTCACAGACCCCCGGCCTCGACCAGCTGCCCTCGTCGTGTTTCGAGGCCGCGGGCCGCCTTCTCACGCAGCGCGAAGACTACGAGGAAGGCGGTGTGTTCCCGGCCGGTCTCATTGACTCGTGGGCCGCACGCCTGGTCGAGCTGGGCGACATGCACCTGAGAGACGACCTGGCCGACTCGCGGGTGTCCGTCGAAGAACTCGTCGAACGTTACTTCCACATCGGCTAGAACACCCGAGCATTGCTCGAATGATCAGTCACCCGGCGGGGGAGCGAAGCGCTCGCTGGACTCCGGGTCCGGCAGCGTTTTCGCGGGTTCGCCACGAGGCGAATCGGTCTCCGGTGCGGGCGGCGGAGCTGTGATCGCCGACAGTGCGGACCCAGGCGTGGGAGACGCGTAGGACGCTGCCACCCCCTTCGCCTCCAAGGCGGCCTCACGCTGCGACGCTCGCACGGATGCATCCCAGTCGAATTGGGCGTCGGCCGCCGCCTGACGCGACCGGCGAGTCCACCGAATGAACGCGCCCACGAGAACCAGGGCGAGGACGCCGCCGGTGATCGCAAAGATCGGGGTCAGGGACGAGCGCGAGGAACCCCCGCCTCGTTCCCGGCTCGGTGACGGCGACGGTGACGGTGTGGGAGAAACGGAAGGCGTGGGGGACGCGGCCGCCGCGTCGGCGTTCACCGTGCCCGTCGCGGTCACATCGTCGCGCACATTCGTCCACGTGACTGTGCTCGCGTCCGTCTTCGTCGAGACGCCCGCGGACGTGACGGCCCCACCTTCCGAGGCCTCGACGATCTCGGAGGCGTGCGCGACCAGCGTGACAGAGTCGATGGTGGCGACCGCCTCGGGCGTGGAAAAACCCTCGAGAAGGCGGTCGGATTCCGAATGAAAGTGGAAAACGCCGCCAGAGTCGACCGTCACGATCTCCGACCCCGCACTGGGTAGCACCCACGTGAAGCGGCAGCCGTCGATACCGTTGACGTCAACTAGCACGGCGGAGGACGCTTGCGCGCCCGTCCCCATCGATTGGCACTGCTCACCGATGAGCGGATGATCCGTCGAGAGCGTCACCTCGTGGGTGGCGGACACCCCAGGAGTGATGTCGTAGACCTCAGCCAGGTGAATCGGCGTCGGATCATCCGCGACGGCGGGCGCACCGAGCGCACACAGCGCCAGCGCCCCACCGGCGCAGGCCATTGCGCGTGCACCCCTCACGACGCCTCGTCCTCGGAACGCAGACGCGGGACCGAGGTCTTGGCGGGCTTGACGCCCACCTTGCCCGCGTAAAACGCGCGAATCACGTCCATGTCGGCCCGCACATCACCCGTCAGACGGTACGTCGGCCCCCACCCGAAGGTGCGGGTGTTGCGGTCGATGAAGCCCAGCTGGATCGGCACATCCGCCTCCATGGCGATGCGATAGAAGCCCGACTTCCAGAACTCACGCGGCGAACGCGTCCCCTTCGGGGTGATGCACAGCGTGAACGAGTCGGACTCGCGGATACGCTGGGCGACCTGCTCGACGAGGCCGTGGGCCGCGCTGCGCTCCACGGGAACCGCGCCGATCTTCTTGACGAACCAGCCCAGCACCGGGGCCTTCACCACGGAATCCTTCACCAGGAACGAGAACGTGCGCCCCGACTTCCACATGGAAATCGCCATGAAGACGCCGTCCCAATTCGAGGTGTGCGGGGCACCGATAACGATGACCTTGTCTGGCAGGGGCTGCGTAGACAGCTTCCACCGGGAAACAGACAGGTAGGCGGACGCAATCGCGGAGGTGAGAGCCATGGTGGCCTTTCTGGTCGTAGCTGCCCTCAATCCTACCCGCGGGCCGCTCAGTCCAGCGTCTCCACGGCGAGGGTCTGCGTCATGATGTGAGGGTGGCCCGGCCACAGCGTCAGTGCCCTCTCGCGCACCGCCGCGGTCTCTACGCACACGAAGTGCTGCCACTCGCCCTCGCCGATATCGCTCATGGTGGCCGCGCCCTGTGACCAGGGGTCCCACACGATGGTGGAGCCGGAGCCGTTCTTATCCACGATGATGCGTCGGTCCAGCTTGGGGTCGATGACGCTGACCTGCTGCGTCGTCGTGTAGACGCGGTCGGTGAAACCCACGAAGCTCAGGTCGCCGCGCTGGGTGGCGTAGCGGCCGCGCACCTTGTCGAAGTAGCGCTCGCTGTCCAGTCCCTCGACGCTCACGTCCTTGACGTCCCCGACGCGCAGGTAGGTGTGCATGGCGGCCTCGATCGCGAAGGGGTGGTCGTCCTCGTTCGTCAGAGTCAGACTCATGTCCAGCTCGGCACCCGCGCTCACATCGAGGCGCGCGCAGAAGGAATGGGGGTAGAGCATGGAGGTCTCGCCCGTGTGGTGCAGTTCGAAGGAGAACGAGGCCGGGGCATCGTTCGTGGGGCGGGTGGAGGAGAGGAACTTCCACGTGGAGGTGCGGGCGAAACCGTGTGCTCCTGCGCCGGGCCCCGGGCGTGACGGGGAATCATCGGGGCCGCCGAACCAGGGAAGACAGAGAGGGACGCCACCGCGGATTGCTTTCGTGCCGTCGAGCACGGCGCGGGAGGAGAGCCACAGGACGTCGTCATCGTCGGTCGGGTGCCAGGAGAGGAGATGGGCACCGAAAAGGGTGATCTGTGTCGAGGCTGAGGGGACAGTGGCGGAGAAGGTGGCGATGTCGCTCATATCTATCAGTTAAGTGGAGGGGTTGTTTCTCAGCAAATAGACCAATCGGTCCAGCTGGGTGGGGTGGTGACGTGGTGGATGTCGCAGGATGGCATGCGCATAGGCCCTCCGTATGCCGATATTCTGGAGAGGTATGTGCGTGGAATCGGTCAGCCGTCCGATTGTCAACCGGGCTTCTGTGCCCCATCACACGCAATAATAGGTGTCCACATGTGAGGAGTCCA
>ERZ772974.2810-NODE-2810-length-10481-cov-8.686937_pt1 | contig 10481 bp, 6 predicted proteins | sample MGYA00580671_ERZ772974 | MGnify/ENA primary metagenome ERZ772974 (study PRJEB29015, sample SAMEA2738065) | human oral metagenome | biome: human oral; feature: human-associated habitat; material: saliva | place: China | collected 2218 ... | reverse complement strand
TCAAACTCTTCGCCCTCGATGGAATCAAATTGACCTTCGAACCCGAAGTCCTCGACTACGTGGTGGACAAGGCGGTGGAATACAAACTCGGTGCGCGCGGACTCCGTTCGATTGTGGAGTCGATCATGACAGAAGCCATGTTCGAAGCACCTTCCGACAACCGCAAAGAGTTTACGGTGACCGTAGACTACGCGCGCAAGCAGTTTGAGAAGACCGACCGGCTGCATCATTGATGCCCATTGGTTGCGGTTTCACAGCAGGGGTGCAGCACCCCAACTCCCTCACCGCCGAGATCATTCGGCCGTGAGGGAGTTTTTTTGTCCCAACGCGCGCACGCGTACGCACGCGTCCGGCGTTTTTCGTTTTTTGCCTTCACCTCTTCACCTATCCACGGTAAACTCTTGTGGCATAGCGGGTTGCGTGTGAAGGCAGGGGCCTTTGTTTCCTTCACCGGCGAAGTGTTAAATGAGTACCCTTCCTTCACCCTTAATTGCGCTGATGCTCAGCAGGTTGTTCTCGCCGGTGAAGGGTGAAGGCAAGGAATGCAAACTCGCTGAGTGCGCGATGCGCGTGGGGACGTGTCCGTCCGGGCGTGTCTGTGCACGTGGGAAAGCGAGAGGGCGAGGGAGGAGAGGCCGCCCCTCGGCGGCTTCCCCCGAAAACGAGCGTGGTGTGGGCGAAAAACAGCGGGAATTCGAAAGAAAGTCCACTTGTTTTTGTCGGGAGTCTACACTTTTCGATTGTTTTGAAACTTTTTCCTCGTGAAATTGCGCTCATTCGAAATAAAATCAGTAATTTTGCCCTCGATAAAACACAACCTCCCTTTTTCCCGCCGTTTTGCGGTGTCCATATAGCGTGAATCGCACGGTTTTCACCCCATGCGTCAGCGCAAGCGCTCTTTGATTTGCTGAAACAATGCGGTGCCGCGAAGTCGGGTGCCGTGGGCGCGGAAAGGTTCATCTGCCTAAAAAAGAGACGGATGAAGGGATCTGCCGGTTCGTCGGTGCCTGCGATCGACGGCGGCGGCCTTTCGCATCGCTCCTTCGCTTTGGGAGGGCCGTTTGCCTTCGGATGAGCGGCCATCTCGCTTTTTTCGTCCCCTCAAAGGGGGCAACCTACCAAAAATGCGTAACTTTGCCCATGCAACGCCATGGCTGCGCATTTGCCCCGCCGGTGTCGCGCTAACTCATCGATCAACATGAAACACTCTCTCCTGGCCGGTGCGCTGTTGTGCGCCGCTTTCGTCTCCACCGTTCCTTCGCTCCGTGCGGCCGACCGCAACACGGTCACTGTTGCCGTCATTTCGCTCAACGATTTCCACGCAGGACTCCTGCCCAATCCCGCGCAGAACGTCCCCGGAGCCGCGTGGGTGGTGCAAACACTCGATTCGCTCAAGAGCGTCTACCCCTACAACGTCACCGTTTCGGCAGGCGACAATTTCGGCGGAAGCTTTTTCTACAACGCCACACGCAAAACGAGTCTCATGCCCCAGATGTTCAAAGACATGGGCATACGAGTGAGCGTGCTCGGCAACCATGAGTTCGACGAAGGGCAGGAAGTGCTGGCCAAAAAGTGGAACGACGTGGAGGACAAGCCCCGTTCGTGGGAGGTGACCTACGTGGGAGCCAACGTGCGCGAGGCCGCCACCGGCAAACAACCCGACTATGTGCAGCCGTGGGCCGTGGTGCCGGTGCGCATCAACGACCACCGGACGGTGAATGTCGCCTTCGTGGGACTCAGTACCAGCAACACCCCGTGGCAAACCTCGGCGCGTCGCGTGGCCGGTTTGACCTTCGATGGGAATTACACCGGTGTGCTCGACTCGCTGCGGCATTTGCCCAATTATAAGGAGGTGGCCGACGCCCCCGTGCGCTTGATCCTCTGCCACATCGGAACACAAATGAAAGACGGACGTGCCGTGTGGGAAGATCGCGACGAAGAGAACCTCAAGACGATGGACAATCCGGACTTTTGCGGAGTGCTTTCCGGACATACGCACTTGGCCGTGATCGGAGAAACCAACAGCAAACGTCCCGTGCCGGTGGTGCAGGGATTGTGGCACGGCATTTACGTCTCGATGCTCAAATGTGAGGTCGACACCCTGACCAATCAAGTGGTGAAAGTCACCCCCGAGCTGGTGCGCGTCAACCCCAAAGCGAAATTAGACTACAAGGCGGCTCGCTTGCAAGCACAAATCGAAGAGCAATACCACACGACCTTGTTCCGAGGCATCCCGCTCAGCCGCAAACTCACCGAGGCGGACCAGGCCATTGAGCACGATCGTCGCATCGCACGCCGCCAGAGCCCCATCGGTCGCCTGGTGTGTGAAAGCTATGCGGCGGCCTATCGCAGAGATCAGCATTTGCCCGACGACGCCCTCGTGGTGGGCGTAAGCCATTTTGGCAGCATCCGCTCGGGATTCCCGAAGGGCGACATCACAGTGCTCAATGTGGGCGAGGTGCTCCCCTTTGCCAACAAACTCAATGCCTATCGTTACACCGGACGCGAGTTGCTCGATTTGATGAACTTCGGCTACACGGAGTGCAAACTGGGCTTTGTGCAAACCTCCGGCGTGATTCCCGTGCTCGACAAGCGCGGTCGGGTGACTTCCATCTCCTTGCAGCTGCCCACCGGCCGTGTCGTGCCCATTCGCCCCAATACGAAATTGGTGCTTGTGGCCGATGACTACATGACCACAGGGGGCGACGGCTATCCGGTCAAACTCTTTCCCAAGACCGACGAACTGCCGCACCACATGCCTACGTCTACCGATTCTTTCATCGCCTATTTGCGTACGCTCAAGAAGATCGGTTGACCGGAAGGGGGCTGCAATGCTCTCTCTGCTTACGACTAACTGAACGATGCTCCGATTTTTCTGTTTTTCCCTCTTTTGTCTGCTCGCCTTTCCCTCGCTCTCCGCGCGTGGGAAGGGCGAGCCCTGCTTTTTGCCGGAAGCCAACGAGCCGGCGGCCGACACGGTGGGGGACGTACAACGGTGGAATTTGCAAGGAAGTATTCCGCGAGCAAGTGACATCGCGGTGCGCTATGTGCCCGACACGCTGCGCATTGGCGAAGAACGGCGAGGAATCGAAGCGTGGTGGAACGTGAACTTCTCTTCTTACGGGCTGATTCCGCGGTGGAAAAAGAGAAAAGAAGAGCGCTGGCGCAACATTCCTGAAGATTGTCGCATCGTGTGGCGCCGGCACCGCGAACATTTTGTGTGGGATCTGCTCAATGACGTGAGCACCTTGTTCAATACGGTCGACACAACCTATGTGCAGCGAAATCGTTACGCGGGGCAGATACAATTATATAATACACATTTCCTGCAGTTGATCCGGTTGCGAGGCACTGACGCCGAAGGAAAATCGCAGGCGTTGACGTTCTCGCCGGCACACACCGTAAAAATCGGCCCCTACATCTCGTGGCACGGCCTCACACTCGGCTATTCGTTTGGCGTAGTGCCCGATCACTACGGTAGCCATTCGTCGGAGTGGACGGTAGCGGCCTATAATTCGAAGGTGGGATTCGATTTTAGCTACGTGTCGAGCAAGGGGAATTTCAACCTCCTGAGTGTCTCGGGGATTGAAGGCGTGGACAATGCGCAAATTCGCAATGTTCGTTTCCAAGCCATGCACACGCACACACTCGCAGTCAATGCTTATTACGTGTTCAACTATCGCCATTTCTCCTATCCCGCCGCTTTCTCCCTCAGCACGGTGCAATTGCGGAGCGCAGGTTCCTGGCTCTTGGGCGCACGCTACGACAACCAGGCCCTACACTTCGATGCGCAGAAAACAGAAGCGTTCTTCAAAACGATTTCACCGCAGGCACAGCTGAACGAGGCGCTGCGCATCGATAAAATCAAATATCGACAGTTCGCTGTCTCGCTCGGCTATGCCTATAATTGGGTACCTTGGCGCGGATGGTTGCTTTGTGCCAGTGCGGCCCCGGCGCTGGGCTACAAATATCAACGCGGAGAAACTTTCTCGACGCAAACGTTGCGCCGCAACATCGAGAACTTTCAGTTCGATTGCATCTTCCGGCTGGGGCTGGTGCGCACCAATGGCATCTATTACGCGGGACTTTCCACTGTAAGCTACCTGTACGATTACCGACTGGACAATTTCAGGCTGCTCAACTCCATTCATTACATTCAACTTTATGTGGGTTTCAATTTCAGTCGCTTACCTTTGTTTCGCGGCGAGAAGAGGGGAGCCGCAAACACGCTATATTGACGCTCCTTCCTCCGCACCCGATGGACATCCGACGGGAGGTTGCCCGAAAAAAATACAAGTTCCTACGCAAAACGTTTGGCAACTCGCATTTTATTCCTAAATTTGCAGCGTCAGTGAAGGAGTGGAATATATCCTCACGAACCGCAACCGCGACGCGTTAGTCGCACGAAATGAACTCTCAGTGCCCGTTCCAATTCTCGAAAGGTCGGTGTGTTAGGTTGCATAACTTGATGAAAATCAACCAACGAGATACGGAAACAGCAAATTATAAACTCAATTCATAACCTAATGAACAAGAAAATCATTAATGGCGCATTGCTCGGTTTGCTCGTTGTGGCAGCCCCTGCTTGCTCTTTCGTGTCCTGCAAGGACTACGATGATGATTTTGCTGCCATTCGCAAAGAGATCGCTGCCGACAAGGCTGATCTCGTAACGGTCAAGAACGACCTGAATGGCCAAATCACCACCTTGAAGGGACAGCTCGAAGAGGCCAACAAGAAGGCTGCAGCGATCGAAGCTAAGATGGCAGAATACGCCAAGAAGACGGATCTCGATGCAACTAATAGCAAGGTTGGTGTGATCGAAGGCAAACTCGCTGACTACGCTAAGAAGACTGATCTCGATGCTACCAACTCAACGGTTCAGGCTCAGGCTCAGCAGCTTCAGAATGCATTGGCACAGTGTGCTGCTCTCGACACTAAGGTTAAAGGTCTTGAAGAGGCTAAGGCTACGTTGGAGACGCTCATCAACGGCAAGGTTGACAAGACTGAATTCAACGCCAAGGTTGCTGACATCGCCAGCAAGATTCAGGCTGCTCAAGGTAGCGTAACTACGCTCGAGACTAAGCTCAACACGAAGGTCGGCGAACTCGTTGCTGCTGATCAGGCGCTTAGCGATCGTATCAATGCGCAGAAAGCTGTGATCGACGCCTTCGAAACTCGCCTTCATGCTGTTGAAACGAAGAACTTCCTCAGCGCTGAGCAAATCGCAGCTCTGCAGAAGGTGGCCGTGCTTGAGAAGGGCGTGGCTGACAATGCGAAGGGCGTGGCTGACAATGCCAAGAATATTGCTGACAACACGACGAAGCTCGTTAATCTCCAGCAAGCACTTGATCAGGTTAAGGCAGATCTCGCTGATGTGAAGACGAAACTTGCTGATCGTCCCACAAAGGCAGAGGTTGAACAGATGATCAAGGATCAGGTTGATCCCATCAAGGAACAGATCGTTAAGATCAACGACCGACTGAACTTCCTCGAATACAACCTCCTCGTCGGCCTCGAACTCATCCCCGATAGCTACTATCGTGGTATCGAAGCCATCGAAAGCAACCAGTTCAGCTACAACAAGTGGAATGTGAACAAGGTTGTGAACGGTGTTGTTGAATATAAGCAGGCTCCCTCGCAGGCAGGTGGTGTTCCCGTGCTCACCAGCCGTTACGCTGAGGCTGTTTATCACATCAACCCCGCAAGCGCAAAGCTCGACACGGCTGCAGCCAACTTCACTTACCTTCCCATCGATCGCGCTTACCGCGGTACGAACAGCGCTGCTGTGATCAAGGTGAAGAAGGCTACGGTTGAAAACGGTCTCCTTAAGCTCGTCCTCGACATCCAGGGCGCAACGAAGGACATCGATGTTGACAAGATGGTAACCACCGCTGCTCTTCAGTACAAGGCTCCCGGTGCTACGCCCCGCATCATCACTTCTGCTTACGATGCTATCTACACGAACCAATTCAGCAAGCTCGAAATCTTCGATCTCAGCAAGAAACAAGTGGCTGGTGTAGACAAGGGTCACGAAACCAGTGGTTGGGAAATCAACAACGAGGGTGACTCCTTGGCCATCGCTACGCAGATCCGCACCAACGGCGTTCAGAAGGACGGTACGACCATCGCTATGGATCAGAACGCCGCTGAAGCTGTTAGCCGCCTCACGAAGAACGGCTTCCACTACGAATATCGTCTTGTGAAGACTGACGCTAACGACAAGTCTTACGAAGCATTCACGCTCGACAGCAAGACCGGTCTCATCAAGGCGAAGTACGATGCTAGCAAACCCTTCGTAAACGTAGGTAAGACGGCAACCGTTCGTGTAACTCTCGTTCACGGTACGGAAGACGTTGCTACGCTCGGCTTCTTCACGGTACACATCTCGCAGAAGGACGCTGTCATCACGGACTTCACCAACAAGAACGAACTCAAGTTCACTTGCAGCAAAAACGAAAATGCGGCTGACGCATACTCTGCTAAGGTCGAAGATCTCGCTAAGGTCATCAAGGACAAGGCTTCGCTCGAAGCTACTGAGTGGGAATTCGTGAAGAACAATGCAGGCGAACTGACGCAATTCACCTTCAGCAACCAAGTTGCTGCTGCTGCACCTGCCAACAAGGTGCTCGGTCAGGTGAAACTTAGCGCCGATGGTAAGAACCTCGTTTGGGACAACATCAAGAAGTCTCAGGTTGCCAGCCTCAAGGCCGGTGAAAGCGTGGCTACTTACGTCAAGGTGCAGAAGAAGAGCGATCCCAGCGTTCGTTTCTATGTGAAGTTGAACTACAATCCTGCAACTGAACAGGCTGCTCCTGTTGCTACCTTCGCCGGTAAGCGCATCAGCAACGACTGGTTCAAGAACAACATCCGCACGGATGAGCAGGAATTGCGTATGCACTTCTACATCGAACCCAACAACACGCAGTTCAACCGCTTCGACAAGTTCATGTACTCGATCAACGAGAGCTACCTGAACGGTACTGTGAAGATTGCTCCTCTCACGGGCTACTCTCAGGCTGTCTTGAATTCGGTACACTCCGGCTGGCGCTTCGTTACGCCTAAGGAAGACGTTGTTCCCGGAACTGATGGTAAGATGTACAAGCTCACCGTCAACAATACGGGTAGCGAACTCTATGCTAATGGCACGAAGATCGCTCAGATCACCAACGATCAGGTTGGTACCATCGAGTTGCTCAACAACCCGACCACGCAGGTTCTCTTGAACAATGCAGGTCACAAGGAACTCAACAAGCTTCAGACCCTCACCGCTCGCGTAGGTTATGTAACTACGGTTTGCGCACAGGGCGAAGAGAAGGTGGTTAAGACGAACGGTGACACGGAATTCGATGTGAAGTTCCTCCGTCCGCTCGACCTCAACTTCGAAGGTGCTGTTGAATTCACCGATGCAAACATCGGCACGACCACGCAATCGCTTGCATTCGCCAACATTGCCAACTTCATTGACTGGCGCGATCGCAACGCTGCCGCAATCTTGGCTAACGATCACGTAACGCTCGAGCAACTCTATGGCGTTAGCGCAATCTACGTTGCCAACGAAAGCGAATGGACGACCGACCTCAACGGTAGCAACATCAGCAACACCAAGCTCGTTCAGACCTTCGGTGACCGTGGTCTCCACATGAATGGTGGTACGGCTGTCGTATTGCCCCCGTCGGCTCTCGTGCCCGGTTACGCAGCTTATGATGTAAATCATCTGCCCTCGTTCACTTACACCACGCAGCAGAAGGCCTTCAAGGACTACCACGTGCGTGTACCGGTTAAGGTGGCTTACTCGTGGGGTGCATTCGACGCACACATCACCGTAACCATCAAGGGTACGCTCAACAACGACACGAACAACACGCGTCGCAAGTAATCTCTCGATTACAAGACGTAATGAATAATGCGAAGAGCAGTGCAGGCTTGCCTGCCTGCTCTTTGCTTTTTATTTTAAGGACATGAAGATGAAACATTTCCTCGCTTTAACCCTTCTGACAGTGGGCATGCTCTTCACGGCTTGCACCGGTTGCAAGTCCGAAAAGCAACAAGGACCTCAACCAACCGAGTTCGAACAAAGCATGACCAAGAAGGATACGGCAGATGTGCAGCAGACCATCGCGCAATTCTTTGGTTTCTTGAAGAACAAAAAGTATTACGATGCGGCGCAGATGCTTTATTCTCGTCCCGCAGGTGCCGGAAGTGAGATGGAGCTCCTCTCAAATAAGGAGATGGACGACTACGTCAGCTTCTGGAAAAACTTCGATTTCGATGCTTACTCCATCGAGTATGTCAAGTTCTACGCCGCCGATAAAAACGAAGTGGCCTGCAACGTGGTACTCATGAAAGGGCGAAACGGAGCACCGGACGCGACGACAATGATGTATTTCACTCCGGTCTATCAAGACAGCAAGTGGCATCTGATCCTGACCGATAGCCGTCATGGTGAGACCACCATTACGCAAGAAGGTCAAAAGAACCCCGAGAAAATCTACGAACGCAGAGATTCTCTGAAAGACGTTTACGAAAACAGCGATGCAGCGAAGAACAAAAAATGATGCACCGCGCCGATAGCAGAGCCTCAATTTGCAAATGCAGATTGAGGCTTTTGTTTTTGCCTACTTTCGGTGTGAGTAATGAAAGCATTTCGTAACTTTGTCTTCTACTCGATAAGTTATTCCCTATGGCAGCTACTACGATAAAAACAGACCCGCGGCATTTATACCGAAAGCTCAACATTCTGGTTAAGGTGGGCATCATTTTGATGGAAAGTGCAGCAGACAGCAACCGGATCATTCGCAATATGCGCAGAGTTGCGGCATTTTTGGGGTTGGACAATGACAATTTGCACATAGACATCCTATACGGAACAGTCAAGGTCAGCTATTGTGACGAAACGCATTCGTTCAGCCGGTTTGTTCATTCTGACAAATACACCATCAACATGAAGGTGCTGGCCGATGTGAGCCAGCTCTCATGGAAAGCCATCCGCGAAGACGAGTCTATAAAATCGTTTGAGCGGAAATTGAGCGACCCAACTTTGACGCAACCCGACTATCCGGCATGGGGGGTCACGCTGGGTGCCGCCCTTGGCAGTGGAGGATTTGCGGTTCTGTTCGGGGGAGACTGGCCTTCATTCATTCCGGCTGCGATTTCAGGCTTTGTCGGCTTCACGGTGCGCCATTTTATGTTGACCAACCGCTTCAATTTCTATATGGTGACGGCGCTCACCGCGTTCATTGCCACGCTCACCGCTTGGTTGATGTTCCTCCTTCTGCCCGAAGGGTTCACGAAATGCCCCTACCATCCTTTCCTGTGTAGTGCTTTGTTCCTGGTACCCGGAGTCGCCCTGATCAATTTCCTTGACGACATGCTCGACAACTATTTGCTCGTCGGACTGGCGCGCCTGGGGAATGCCGCCTTGCAAATTGCATCAATGACCTTCGGCATCGTATTGGCCGTGAGTGTGTGTGGGGTGACCAATTTTTTGGGCAATTTGAGCATGCAACCCATCATTTCTTATTGGGAAGCTGCGATCGTGACCGGCATTTCTGCCATGGGGTTCGGCATGATCTTCAATGTTCCCAGGCGTTCCCTTCCCATTGTAGCTCTTCTTGGAGTGTTAGGCATGTGCCTTCGCAATTTTATTGCCTTTGATTTGCACCAAGGACTCATACTTGGTTCTTTGGCGGGCGCAACGCTCATTTCATTGTTGGCTGTGCGTTTCGTACATGCAACGAGAAGTCCTAATCACGTCCTGACTATACCCGGTGTCATACCGATGGTTCCGGGAATCTTGATGTATCGAGGGATTTTTGGCTTCGTGCATCTCGGCACAGACGCGACAGAATTTATGAGTGCTTTTGGCAATCTCTTGAATGCGGGGTTGATCGTCTTGTGTCTCTCCATTGGAGTAGCCACACCTAACATCTTTGTTCGTCGTTGGATCGCGAAAAGACGAAGAGAAGAGCTCAATGCGTTGATTGCAGAGCGGAGGAAGAGAGGAAAATTTGTGGATTTGGCCGATTTTGCGTGACGACTTTCCCGGGAGGCGTGCTTTTTGATGAAAAGCTCGCCTCCTTTTTCTTATGCCGAATATCGATGAAATGGGTGATTCTGTAATATGATGAGATTGCAAATCCGCGGGTTTTGAGAAAAAACTGGGACTTTTTTCGCGAAACACTTGGAGTTTTCGGAAGAACACCGTACTTTTGCACTCGCAATCGGGAAGCAACGCTAACCAACAAGATTGCAGCGATAATTTGACTTACTTACATAAACGAATCAAGGAAGATATAAGAACAACGAAGCATTTACTTGTTTTCAAGTAGGTGCTCGGGTAATGAATGATCTCTTGTGAGATTGTTATTGCTAACGTCAATCTACGATTCAATGGATACGACATTCTGAAACAGAAAACAAACAAAAATCATATTTACAATGAAGAGTTTGATCCTGGCTCAGGATGAACGCTAGCTACAGG
>ERZ772974.2809-NODE-2809-length-10482-cov-12.286564_pt1 | contig 10482 bp, 9 predicted proteins | sample MGYA00580671_ERZ772974 | MGnify/ENA primary metagenome ERZ772974 (study PRJEB29015, sample SAMEA2738065) | human oral metagenome | biome: human oral; feature: human-associated habitat; material: saliva | place: China | collected 2218 ... | reverse complement strand
TTCAATCACTTCTAAAACATTTCGACTTATTTTTTTACTTTGTTCATATTGTTTTAGGGATTCTGGTGTACGTTCTAATAGCTTTGCAAAAGCAATAGCTTCCCATTCTAATGGATTATTACGAAGTACATATTTCTTTGTTTCCGTAACTTCACTCATATAAAGAGTTTTTACTTCTTTAATTTCTTGGCAATCATTGATTTGCACAGTTTCTTTGCCAAAGTAAATTTCTTGAGGTAGACATACGTTTAACACTTTTCCAACAAAAATCGTTACATCAAACGTTGGATACTCCAATGATACAATCCCTTGTCCATCTGCTTGATTGTGTAATTTACGTGCTTGATAGTGTGCTTTCTCCGGCATTCCAAACCAACTAATTGCATTGTAAATAGGATAAACCCCTAAATCCATTAAGGCTCCACCACCAGAAGCTAATGAAAATGAATTCGCAATTTGTCCGTTTAAAAATGCATCAAATTTTGAAGAATATTTTGCATACGATAAAACAGCTCCTTTTACTTCATCGATTCTAGGAGCAATTAATTTCCCAATTTCCTGGAAGGCAGGTTCATAATAATGACGAATAGCTTCAATCACTAATAGATTTTTTTCTACAGCTAATTGATGAATTTCATCCCACTCTTCAACAGATAAAAAAGATGGTTTTTCAACAATAATATTTTTCTGATGCTCTAATAATTGTTTTGAATAATTCCCATGTGTATGGTTTGGTGATCCGATATAAACAACATCCCAATTTTCTTCTAACAAAAATTCACTCCATTGATTTGTCCAAGAAGGAATCTGGTGTTTTTTAGCAAATTCTTCTGCTTTTTCTAGTGTTCTACTGTATACAGATACTACTTCAAAACTCAATGTTTCTTGAACTGCTTCCACAAAAGAAGAAGATATCCACCCTGTGCCTATAATCGCTAATTTTTTCATCATCACCACTCCTTTTCTTCCTGGTTAGTCTATCATATTTTCCTTAAAATCTCTAGCAATCCTCGTTCCATACAAAAAAGAGGCTGGAATTCCAACCTCTGTATTTCTAATATAATGATAATCTTTTTTCTAAAATTTTCTGACCTTGTTCAAACACTAAACAGATACTCCAGTAGATTAATGCTACTAAAATATACATCGTCATATAATCGAATTCTCGACCTCCAACAATTTTAGCATTTTGAAAAATATCCGGCACCGTAATCATTGCTGCCAACGACGTTCCTTTAATCATATCTAATAAAACATTACTTAAAGGTGGCACTGAAATTCTAAATGCTTGAGGAACAATAACTCTTCTTAATGTTTGGAAATAATTCAATCCTAAGGAAGTTGAAGCTTCCCATTGTCCATAGTCCACTGCATCAATAGAAGAACGTAGCACTTCACAAATATAAGCACTACTTGCAATACTAAAACATAAGATTGCACAGACTAGAGCTGGAAGTTGAATTTTTAAATAAGGTAATCCGAAATATAATAAGAATAAAAATACTAATGTAGGAGTTCCTCTCATAAAAGAAACATGGAAATTAGCAATCATTCTTAAAACTCTTATGTTCGATCGTTTCATTAATACAAACATGAAGCCTAAGATTGTTCCAAAAATAAAACTTACTCCAGCAATTCCTAATGTATATTGTAAACCACTTAATACAAAGGAAAGACTATGAATCGCTAACTTAAGATTAAACAATCGTCATCGCCTCTTATTCTACATCAGAAAAATCAATTTTTTCTAATTTCAAGTCTTTTGGTTGAGTTACATCTTCACCAGCAAAGAATGTTTTAGAAATTTCTGTTAAAGTTCCATCTTCTTTCATTGATTTTAATGCTTCATTGAATTTTTGTTGAATAACTTCATTTCCTAATTTAATAGAGAAGCTTGCGCTGTATGGATTTGCGTAAACATCTTCGTTAATTTTAATTGGGAAAGTATCTTTACCAAATGCTACAGCAATTTTTTGTAAGTAGTAGTCATTGATAATGACATCTGTACGACCATTTACTAAGTCAGACATATAAACATCATTTGTAACATTGTCATAGATGACTAATTCAGCACCTAATTTTTTAGCAATTTTCATGTAGTTTGTACTTGCAGCACCAGCAGCTTTTTTACCTTTTACATCAGCCCAAGAATAAATTCCTGAATTGTCGCTTTCACGAACTACCATTGATGTAAATGAATATTTATGAGGTTCAGTACGTAAATATTTGTCTACAAATTTTGAACCTTCTTCGATTGAGTAGTTAGCAATATCTACTTGACCGCTATCTAAAGCTGTTAACATACCGTCAACACCCATTTCAGTGAAGTCAACTTCTAAGTTTAAGCGTTTAGCAACTTCTTTGACAATCTCAACGTCATAACCAGTTAAAGAGTTGTCTTTATCAGTATGGAATGATTGTGGATATAAAGTACCCGCTGTTGCAACTTTAATCTTTCCTGATTTTTCAATTGCATCCCAATTTTTTTGTGCTTGTGATACAGTATCTTTGCTTGTAGTAGTACTTGTTGAAGTCGAACAAGCTCCTAAAAATAATGTTGCAGCAACTGCACCTAGTTTAAACCATTTGTTCATGATTTTACCTACCTTTTTTCATAAATTTTTGACTAACCTAAAATAGCACACCCTGGTAAAGAAATCAATATTTTTTTACTATTTTATCAAAAAAATATAACAGATATAAAATTCTGTTATATAAACACTTTATCGATTCTAAAATTTTTTATAACAATTAAAGATACAGTTTGAAATTTGTTCATAGTACTAATCCTCAAAAACACACAAAACAACATCCATATACACCAATAAGCAAACAGCGCAAAGCGCGCCTTTGCCACACGCCAGTACATCAATGAGTTTCACGTAAAGAACATCCTAAACGTATCATCCATTAATGAATGACACACATGGGATTTATCGCTGGTGTGAAATAAAAGCTTCCTGACCACAGGAAGCTTTTAAGGCAACATTTGAGACCCTAGGCTCAAATGTTAGCCATGAGACTCCGAAGGAGGCTGCTGGCGGCCTCACACCCTAAGAGAAATCCCTATACAAATACCTAAACTGACTCTTTGATTCGCTTCGCCACTTTCTCAGAAATTCCTAGTTTTTGAATTTCCTCGACTGTTGCTTCTTGGATTCCCTTCATCGTTTTAAAATGCTGTAATAGTTTTGTACGTGTCTTTGGTCCAACCCCTTCAATCTCATCAAGAATCGAAGAAAACGCATTTTTACTTCGTACTTGACGATGAAACGTAATCGCATATCGATGGACTTCCTCTTGAATTCGTTGTAAAAGATGGAAAGCTTGACTCGTTGGATCTAGTTCTATTTGTTCATAATCTTCTCCATATAATAAATGAGCAGTCTTATGTTTCTCATCCTTAACCATTCCTGCAATTGGAATAGATAAACCAAGTTCATCTTCTAACACTTCCATAGCAGCTCTCATCTGAACTTTTCCACCATCCATCAAAATTAAATCCGGTAAAGGTTTCTGTTCTTTTAATAATCTTGAATATCGTCTTCTAACAACTTCTTGTGTCGTTAAAAATTCATGACTCCCTTGAACTGTTTTAATATTGAATTTTCGATAACTTTTCTTCTCCGGTTTTCCGTCTCGATAAACAACCATTGCTGATACAGGATTTGTCCCTTGAATATTCGAGTGGTCAAATGACTCAATCACGCTTAAACGGTTTAAATCAAGTGCTTGTCGCAATTGTTCTACCGCCCCTAAAGTTTTTTGCTGACTATTCTCATCAATCTTGAATTTTTCAAGTAAAGCTACTTCACTATTTTGTGTCGCTAAATCAAGCATCCGCTTCTTCGGCCCTCTTTGAGGAGTTAAGACTTTGACTTCTAATACTTCAGCTAATAATTCCTTATCAATTTCTGCTGGAACTAATATTTCTTTTGGCAAAATGTGATTTTGTTCTTGGTAAAATTGTACAATAAATGACGTTAATTCTTCTTCAGCTGCATTATAAATTGGGAATAATGCTGCTTCTCTCTTAATAATTGTAGATTGTCTGAGTAAGAAGACTTGAATAGAAATCCAACCTCTATCCATATAGAACGAGAATACATCCCGATTTGTAAAGTCTTGGGACATAATATGCTGTTTTTCTACTGTAGTTTCAATGTATTGAATTTGATTACGATAATCAATGGCACGTTCAAACTCTAATTGTTCTGAAGCTTCATCCATTTTCTTCTGTAAATCTTGCTTAATTTCTTTTACATCGCCTTCAAGAAAACGTTGAATTTTTTTCTTTTGTTGTTGATAAACTTCTGGTGAAACTTCATGATCACAACAGCCAATACATTGTCCTAAATGGTAATAAAAACATGCACGTGTTTCATTTTTTCCACATTTTCTTAATGGATAAATTTTTTGAATGAGCTGTTGCGTTTCTGTTGCAGCATAAACATTCGGATAAGGTCCAAAATACATGCCCCCATCTTTTTCAACAGTACTTGTAATTACTAATTGTGGATCTCGCTCATTTGTAATTTTTAAATAAGGATACATGGTTCCTTGTTTTAATTTAATATTGTAATAAGGTTGGTATTTCTTAATTAAATTAATCTCTAACAATAATGATTCTTTATTCGTTTTTGTAACAATAAATTCAAAATGATGAATTTCACTCACTAATTTTTCAGTTTTCGTATTATGCGCTCCACGAAAATAGGAGCGAACTCGATTTTTTAAGTTTTTTGCTTTACCAATATAAATAATTTCATCTTCTTGATTTTTCATCAAGTAACATCCTGGTAAATCAGGCAATTGTTTTAACTTTTCTTCAATTAATTCACTTGCCATTTTTTCGCTCCTTTCCCCTATTATAATGCAGTTTGATAAATGATTCTTGCATCTTCTAATTCTAAATTATGATGCTCTGATAAATGAATTTTCTCGTGACGGCCTAATCCTTCCACTAATGCTTCAATGACTGATTCATCTAATGAAACATCTTTAAATCGAATGGGCGCTCCTAATGATGCAAAGAATTCTTCTGTTTTTTCAATCGCTCCATTTACGATTTCTTCTGGTGTTCCTGATAAATTCCACACTCGTTTTCCATATTGAATAAGCTTATCCCATTTTTGTTCTTTACGAACTTTCATCATAGCTGGTAACACAATTGATAATGTACGTCCATGGTCGATTCCATGATTTAATGTAATTTCATGTCCTAATGCATGAGTTGCCCAGTCTGTCGGTACTCCTGCAGAAATGGTACCATTTAATGCATTTGTAGCACACCACATAAAGTTTGCTCTTGAAGCAAAGTCATGATTATCCTCATCAATGACAGTTGGAGCAATTTCAATTAATGTTTGTAATATTCCTTCTGCATAACGATCTTGTAATTTTGCATCTACTGGATAAGTTAAATAATTTTCCATTGTATGAATAAATGTATCTAATACGCCATTGACTAATTGACGTTTTGGTAATGTATATGTTAATTCAGGTTCTAATACTGAAAATTGAGGGAATGTTACATCTGGTCTAAAACTTACTTTTGCTTTTAATTCTACAAAGGTAATCACCGCACCACTATTCATTTCTGAAGCAGTCGCAGGTAATGTTAAAATTGTTCCAAATGGCACAGCTTTTGTAACAGGAAGACCTTTTCCAAATCCTCCTCTAAACATATCTAATGGATTGCCATCAAAAACACTTGCTGCAGCTACAAACTTTGTTCCATCAATGACAGAACCACCACCAATTGCTAGTAAATATGTAAAACCTTCTTCTTTTACACGAGCAACAGCTTTAATTAATGTTTCGTATGTCGGGTTTGCTTCGATTCCACCAAACTCATCCCATTCACGATTTCCTAATGCTAGTACAGCACGGTCGAAAGCTCCATTCTTTTTTACAGAACCCCCACCATATAAAATTAATACTTTTGCATCTTTTGGAATTTCTCCATCAATATCCTTAATACGATCTTTTCCAAATAAAATTTTTGTTGGGTTTCTAAATGTAAAATTACGAATTCCTAATTCCATAGTATCTCCTACCTTTCTATTTGATGATATCAAGCTCTATGTGTTGAGGCAAATCACACGACTTAAGAAGAAAAAAACTCCTGTAGGTATTTCCAACAGGAGTTGTTACAGATTATACTTCATCCATTACTTAAAATATCTTATTTAAAATAAATTTCTAAATATTTATCCAATCTCTCGGCTGAAATTTCTTTTTCTAATTTTGATATTTCAGTTGGACTTAAACTAATCTCACCATGACATGTACCAGCTTCATCATACGCAACAATTACTTCGCCAATATCTTCCCGTTGTTCTCTTTGAACTTTTGCAAAGTGCTGTAATAAAGTTTGTTCTACTTCTGTCGCACAATGCTCACGTAATAGGCAAAAATGCTCTGCAATTGCGGTTGGGATATAATAACAATCCACTAATGTCATTGCTTCTTTTGAATTTTTAGATGTTTTACCTTTAGGTTTATTTTTCTGACGCTTCATGAATAACCTCTCTTGATTTCTCTTCATTTAGTATACAAAAAAATCATCCATAAGGCAAAAAGTTATCGTTGAATTTTTTCAATGTTTTCCTTTTTTGCATATTCTGATAATTTTATGGCATTTTCTAACTGCATTTTGAAAATACTCGTTTCACCTTTTTTCCAATCATTCACTGTAGTATAGCTAATTCCAGTACCTTTACTTATTTTATATGCAGTATATTTTTCTAATAACACTTCAATTAATTCAATATCTACTATCATTTTTAGTTCTCCTTAAAATTCCATATTTTTCTATATATTTTTGTTCCCGGAGTAATTCTATTTTGAATTATCTCTTTAATATTTACCGCTGTATTTGGTGTTGTCATTCTTTTTTGTAACTCTTCAAACTCTTTTTTGTTCGTTATTTGTAGACTCGCATTCATGAAAATCCCTACCATTTTACCCCCCCTCCTTATTCAATTTCTATTAAACAATTTTCTTTAACTGTAGTATACATGAAAAGTGTCACCAATAAAATAATGATCATATTTAAATACTATTTTTAGATTATTTTTTTAGAATCTTTTAAGATTTTATTAGCTATTTTCCAAATGGTTCATTTCATGGTAGAATAGTAAACGAAATTGTTTCTTAAAGGAGTCAATATGTTAACGATCAATATGCTTACACGAGCAGATAGTGTAAAAGGACAAGGTGTTCTATCTGCTACAGAAGAACAAATTAATCTCGTAACAGAAGGGTTAAATGACTATCAAATCGTTGTGAATCAATTAAAAACATATGATATTACTCATATTCATACAATTAATCCAGATTTTTTAATTAAATCTGTAATCACAAGACAAAATCGTCCAATGATTGCTTCTGTTCACTTTTTACCGGAAACTTTAGAAAAAAGTATTTCTCTACCTCGTCCGATTAAAGAATTATTTTATAAATATGTTCTTCAATTTTATAAACAAGCGGATTATTTAGTAACTGTTAATCCTCGTTTTATTGAAGATTTAGAACATTATGGAATTCCAAAAGAAAGAGTCACTTACATTCCAAACTTTGTATCACGTGATACTTTTTATAAAATTAATGATCGTTCAAAAGCAACTCTTAGAGAATCTTTTGGATTAGATCCAGATAAATTTACCGTTGTATCTGCTGGACAATTACAAATGAGAAAAGGTGTTTTAGAATTTATTGATTTAGCGAAAAAAATGCCTGACGTCCAATTTGTATGGGCAGGTGATTTTGCTTTTAAAGGTATTTCTGAAGGTCGAAAAGAAATTATGGAACATATGGATGAATTACCAAGTAATGTTCATTTCTTAGGTCTTGTAGAACGAAATCGTATGAATGAATTCTTTAATATGGGAGATGTGATGTTGCAACTTTCGTTTGAAGAGTTATTCCCTATGACGATTTTGGAATCTATGAATGCAAATATCCCATTATTATTAAGAGATTTAAGAGAATATCGCCCTATTTTGTTTGATTATTATTTAAAAGGAAATTCTCAAGTACAATTCCAAGAAATTTTACGTCAATTACAACAAGATAAGGCTTTTTATCAAGAGGCGTGCGAAAAATCTAAAAAAGGAGAACAATTCTACTCTAAAGAAAATGTACTCCAACAATGGCAAGCCTTTTATGATAAAGTAGCTGTTGAAAATCATTTAAAATAAAGGAGTAGCTATGACTGAAACACAAATTAAACAAGGTAAGCCTTTATCTCCCTTTGCACAAAGAATGATGCATGCTTCTTCTGTTGCTGGAGCCATTGCAACGGTTATCTTTTGTATTTGGGCTTATCAAAAAGGGCTATTTACTTCCCAAGAAGCTCTTAGCGAATATATGCAACGTGCGGGCATTTGGGGACCCCCTGTTTTTATCTTATTACAAATTTTACAAACAGTTATTCCAATTATTCCGGGAGCTTTAACTAGTATTGCTGGTGTATATATTTATGGAATGTTTATTGGAAATGTCTACAACTATATCGGTATCATTATCGGTTCCATTATCGCTTTCCATTTAGCTCGAATTTATGGACAACTTTTTGTAAAATCAATGGTCAATGATAGCACCTATCATCGTTATATCGGATGGCTAAATCGTGGAAATAAATTTGATTACTTCTTTACTTTCATGATGGCATTTCCTGTGTCACCAGATGATTTCCTTTGTATGCTTGCTGGTTTAACAAAGATGAGTTATAAAAAGTTCATCCTGATTATTTTAATTTGTAAACCTATTACTTTAGCGGCGTATACTTACGGATTAACCGCAATTATTGATTATATTTGGGCTTTTTTCAAATAAATATTGAGATTATTTATTTTCTCAAACTATTTTTAGTTTTTTTGCTAAAAATGGTTTGTTTTTTTATACATTCATTTTATAATAGGCTTATATAAAAGCCGTTACATTTTTATGGGGAAAGAAATGTTAACGATTGCATTTTTTATATAATTTAATGAAATGGGTTAGGAGAAAAAGGAATATGTATCAAAGTATTACAAATTTTATTGAAAAAGCTAAACTGGAAAAATTATTAGATCCAATAGACGAGATTTATACAACGAATCAATTACTTCATCTACTACAATTAGATGATTATAAACCAGTTGAAATTTCAGAAAATGAATTACCATTGTTAGAAGATTCAGTAGATGAAATCATTCAATTAGCGATTGAATTAGGCGTCATTGAAGATATTTTACCTGAAAAAGAATCGTTTGAAGCAGCTGTTATGAATTTATTAACACCTCTTCCGTCCGTAGTAAATTCAAATTTTTGGAACAATTATAAAGAAAATCCTGAAAAAGCAACTGATTACTTTTATGCATTAAGTCAAAAAAATCATTACATTCAAACAAGAGCAATTGCTAAAAATATTCAATTTCCATATTCTGGAAAATATGGCACTTTAGAAATTACCATTAATTTATCAAAACCTGAAAAAGATCCAAAAGCAATTGCTCAAGCAAAATTAGTCAAACAATCTAGCTACCCTGCTTCTCAATTGACTATGACAAATGAAGGATACTATGGACGTTTTAACCATCCTGCTCGAAGCAATCATAGAATTATTCGTTTAGAAATTAATCATGAGGATTGGGGATTCCAATATTCTCCATATTCTTATTTCAACGAGCATTCTATTTTCTTAACTCAAGTGCCACGTCCAATGCAAATTACAGAACGTTCATTTGAGAATTTAATGGATATTTTACGTCAGTTCCCTCACTATTTTGTTGGATCAAACGCTGATTTACCAATTGTTGGTGGTTCTATTTTAGTCCATGATCATTATCAATCAGGTCGACATGTCTTTCCGATGGATGTTGCACCAATTTTGGAAAATTACACATTTAAAGGATTTGATGGAACTGTATCTCGTTTACATTGGCCTTTATCGGTTATCCGTTTAGCTAGCAAAAACTCAGAACAAATTGTTCAATTAGCGACTCATATTTTAGATAAATGGAGAAATTATTCAGATGAGAGCGCAGATATTTTGGCATTCACAGCTGAAACTCCTCATAATACGATTACACCAATTGCACGTGTTCGTGATGGTATTTATGAATTAGATTTAGTCCTTAGAAATAATCGTACGACTGAAAAATTTCCAGATGGTATTTTCCATCCTCATGTGGATGTGCATCCAATTAAGAAAGAAAATATTGGATTAATTGAAGTGATGGGGTTAGCAATTCTTCCTCCTCGTTTAAAAACTGAACTGAAAGAAGTTGAAAACTACTTACTTGGAAAATCTCATCAAATGCCAGCAATGCATGAAAACTGGGCTAATGAAATTAAAGACAATGAGGAAATAACAACAGAAAATGTTGAAGATTTGATTCGTCAAAAAGTTGGTGAAATTTTTGAACGTGGTTTAGAAGATGCTGGTGTCTTTAAACAAACAACTGAAGGACAAGAAGCATTTGGAAGGTTTAT
>ERZ772974.2807-NODE-2807-length-10484-cov-11.317576_pt1 | contig 10484 bp, 9 predicted proteins | sample MGYA00580671_ERZ772974 | MGnify/ENA primary metagenome ERZ772974 (study PRJEB29015, sample SAMEA2738065) | human oral metagenome | biome: human oral; feature: human-associated habitat; material: saliva | place: China | collected 2218 ... | reverse complement strand
ATTTTATTTTCCAATCCATATTTTCCTAAATGCTTTCTAACTGCTTCTATTGACACTTTTTATTCCTCCTCATATTCTATAATATATTTTCATCAAGTAAGAAATCTACTAATCTTATAATTTTGATTCCATCATGTATACCTATATAGTTTTCATCATTGGTAATTAATATTTTTTCAAAGTTATCCTGAATTTTATAGAATGGAGATAACTCTCTTTCTCTTGTATTTGAACTTGCAATATTCTCTGCTACTTGTATATAAATTTTTGTATTTATATTTGTAGCTATAAAATCTATTTCATTATCTCCAATTTTTCCTATTGCTACATCATATCCACGACGCAATAATTCAAAATAAACAATATTTTCAATAATATGTCCTATATCTCTATTTCTAAATCCTAATAAATAATTTCTTAAGCCGATATCTACTATATAATATTTTCCTAAAGTCTTCAAAAATTCTTTACCTTTGATGTCAAATCTTTTTATTTCATAAAAAACATATGCTTCAAGAAGAGTTGCTACATAAGACTGTACCGTTTGAACAGCAGGTTTAGTTTCAATTAATTTTTCATTTAACAAAACATTAGAAATGGAATTAATAGAAGTATTATTTCCAATGTTATCTGCTAAAAACATTATAATTTTTCTTAGTAGACTTGAATCAGTTACCTGCCTTCTATCTTTTTGTTTTTCACGCTCTAAAATATCTCTTATTACTACACTTGAATAAATTCCATCAAGAATAGTTAAAGCCTTATCTATTTCTAAAGGAAGTTCTGTAAGACTAGGCATACCACCAAAAGTGATATAAGCATCAAAAAGTTCTTTTATTTCATATGTTTCACCATTTTCATTTTCAACTTTTCTACTTATACCTCCAGTTAGATTCTTTTTTTCAATAATTTTATATCCATGAAAGTCAATAAATTCAAGAAAAGATAAAGGATAAACTTTAATCTCTATACTTCTTCCTGCTAAGTAAGTTGCATACTCACTTGATAGTAAAAAAGCATTAGAACCAGTTATATAGATATCACATTCAAAATCAACTCTAAATGAATTTATAGCATCTTGCCATTCTGGAACCTTTTGAATTTCATCAAAAAACAAATAAGCTTTTTTATCTTTAGGTAAATTGCTTTTAACATAATTATATAGATCTTCAACAGTCATTCTTTTGAACTCCATTGATTCAAAATTTATTTGTATAATTTGATTTTTTTCTATACCATTATCTAAAAGATGTTTTATCATTAATTTCATTAGACTTGATTTTCCACAACGGCGAATACCTGTGATGATTTTTACAAAATCAGTATCTTTGAATTCAATTAGTTTTTCTAAGTAGTGACTACGATTTTTTAATTCATTTTCTTTTTTTAACATCAATTTCACCTCTATAGAAAGTATAACATAAAATTCAATATTTTGAAAGTTTTTAGTATTGATACTAAAAAAATATTTTTTGAAAAAGTTTTTAGTATTAATATTAAAAAAGAAAACTTCTATCTTTTTTAAATAGAAGTTTGGCACCTTTACCTCTTCGCCATCTTTTTTTAAATGAGTTAAATACAGGCTCTTCCACAAGACTAGCATTGATATTAATCATTTTTTCTTTGTTCATTTCCTTATCCTTTCGTATTCCCTGTAAAAAAATAGACGATAATCGCCTTAACTGCTTACCTATTCTGATTATTTCCACTGATACAGTCGGGAATCTGTTCCTTATTTTCATCTATTCCTCCTTTCTTGGCATAAAAAAAGGAAGTATTGATAATTTGCTTTTACTTCCTCTTGGTGGTTTTATTTAGTTGTTGTGGTGCTATAAACTGGGAGTTATCTATTTCATTCTATCTATCAAATTCTTTATTTTAAGTTCTATCTGGCTGATTATTTTAGTGAATTCTTCATCTGATTTTCCAGTTGGATCATCTGACTTCTGCATGAATTATGGACACAAATGAAAGCTACTCTTTTCATACTTATCCCCTTATTTTCTTTAATACCTTTATTACTTCATCCTTGCTTAATACTTTCCCCATTGAAACAACTTTATTATTAATAACCAGAGCAGGTGTGCTCATAACCCCCATTGCTGCAATTTGACCAAAATCAGTAACATGATCAATTTCATCTGTCATACCAAGTTCGCTAAGTGCTTCTTTCACATTCTTCTCCAATGCATTGCATTTATCACAACCACTACCAAGAACTTTGACACTTGCTCCTGATGAAAGAGTTTCCTTCACTGCCTCAACACTTTCTTCATTACAAGTTCCTCCACATGTGCAGTTAGATTGTTCCTTAACCATTTCCTTTTCTTCTTTTTTCTTTCTAAATAAGCTCATAATTTCAATCTCCTTTTTTCTTATATTTTTCTAAACTAATAGATACTGAATTTTATTAAAAAAATACCCTACAATAACAATTCCAATAGCACATATTACAATAAAAATCCAAATTAACTTCGGTTTTACTGCTTTTCTAAGCATAATTATTGATGGTAAGGAAAGTGTAGTTACACCCATCATAAAGCTTAAAATTGTTCCAAGCTGTGCACCTTTTGCAAGTAGTGCCTCTGCTACTGGTATCGTACCAAAAATATCTCCGTACATAGGAATACCAACCAGTGTTGCCAGAATTACACCAAATGGATTATTATTGCCAAGAATCTTTTCTACCCAACTCTTTGGAATCCAATTATGAATAACAGCTCCTATTCCAACGCCAATCAAAATATAGGGAAATACTTTCTTAAACGTGTCTATAACTTGTTGTTTTGCAAAAGAAATCCTTTCTTTTTGTGTTGGGTCATCCATATCGATATCGACTGCATTCGCTTTTCTAACAAATTCTTCCACTTCATTTTCTAAACCCAGTTTTTCAATAATCGTTCCACCTATCACCGCAATAACAAGTCCTACAATCACATATATGATAGCAACTTTAGAACCAAAGATACTCATCAGTAAAACAAGGCTCCCTAAGTCTACCATTGGCGATGAAATCAAAAAGGAAAATGTCACACCTAATGGAAGCCCCGCACTGGTAAATCCGATAAAAAGTGGAATAGATGAGCATGAACAAAATGGTGTCACTGTGCCAAGCAATGCTGCAATACAGTTTGCCCATACTCCATGAAAACGCCCTATAAGCTTCTTGCTCCGCTCTGGTGGAAAGTAGCTTTGAATATATGAAATCATAAAAATCAAGATGCAAAGTAGTATAGTAATCTTCAAAACATCATATAGGAAAAACTGTACACTTCCCCCCATTCTGGCTGAAGTATCAATTCCTGCTTTCTCTAATAAATTTCCAATTAGCGTATTCATCCACTTCATTCCCAGAATCTGGTTTTGAACAAAATCCCAAATCATCATTGACTGCACCCGCCTTCTTCTTTGTAGCAAGATAATCCTTCGATAAAAGTTTTAAAAGTATTCAAGGTCTCACAATTCAAGGAATAATGATGCCATCTACCTTCTTTCCAGTAATTCACCAATCCACATTCATTTAAAATTTTCATATGATGAGATAGTGTTGGCTGTGTAATTTCAAATGCCTCCAATAGTTTACAACCACATTTTTCCCCATCGGAGAGCATTTGGATAATCTGCAATCTGTTACTATCTCCCAAAGCTTTACAAATTAATGCTATATCTATTATATTCATATTTTCTCCTTTACATAGATAGTTGTCTATGTTTAGTATTATAAACTATACATAGATTGATGTCAATGTTTATTTTTACTCTTATTATTGTTCAGAAAATTCCCATCACACTTAGTTCCAAAACAATCCAAGCCAAAAGAAAAACATCTACCGTTTCTGACAGATGTTTCACTATAAAGTTTCATCAAAACAACTTAAAACTTACTAGATATTTTTTCTCATTTTTTATACTTGAAATAAAAAAGAAAAGATAATTATTACTTATACTAACTAAAATTTATCTATTAAATTATATTGTAACATAAATAAAAAATAATATTAAGAGGAAATAATCAAATTTAAAAAAAACTTCCACTCATTAATGGAAGTTTTTTTAAGATTCTAAAGTAATTTTGGTACATTAGAATTGATTTTATCTATGATATTAACGATTTTTTGTAAATCATTCTCATCTGTAAAAAGATTAAAAATAGATGTTCCTAAAATATCATTTGAAAGTTTAGGGATTTCACTCTTAGAGTAAGCACCATATTTTACTATATTTTCAATTATTAAATTAATCAATTCAATTTGGTTAGAGTTAAATTTCTCCTTATTTAAAAATTCAGAAAATTCTTTATTAATGGCTTCTCTATCTAGACCAATAAGGGAACGAATAAAGATACCAAAACTTTCTTTTTTTCCATAAAGACTAGATATTTTTTCAATTTCAGTATTATTTTCATTTTTTAGACTTTCAAGACTAACTTCCTCATTACTATATAAAAGTTGTTTTAGTTCTTTTAAATCTTCATTATCTAGCTCTATATTGTTTCTTAATTTCTTTATAGAAAGCAGTTCCTTATTTTTATCTAAGTATTTTTGAAATTTCGCTTTAGAGTTAATATATGCAGAGGCAAAAGTGTTTATGTCTTTCACTTCTGTAGAGATATGTCTATCTTCAAAGTCTCCTACAATATAATTCAAATGTTTTCCGTCAGTATCTAAAAATATTGTTAATGGTTCGATAATATCTTTTAAATTCTTTAATTCTAAAATATCAATATTTTTTAGATAATTTTCATCTTTTATTATTTTCATTATATAGTTAGCATTTTTTTGAACTTCTTTTATAGTTCCTTTCTTTGCCAATCCTTTTGCAATATCAGAAATCTCCATTTTTTCATTTTCTACTTTTTTATTATCAAATAATTTAAGTTGAATTTTTAAAATGAGATTTTCAAATTTCTTCTCCATCTCAGTTTTTTCTGTAACAGAGAAAGGTAGAGAACTTAGATTTTTTACAATTTCATCAACATCTTTTTCTTCTAAATTTTTTAAGACATCAATATTTTTATATTTTTTTACATAAGAAATTTTAGTTCTTACTGAGATATTCTCTTCATTTAAAGAAGCTATTAAATCATATATTTCATTCACTAAATCTTCCCAAAGTTTTTTATAGTTTTCATCCATTTGATATTCTAAATTTTGAAGTTTGTAAATCATCTTAACTTTATTTTCAAAGATTCTACTAGATAATGATTTTCCTAGTTTTGTATTATCTTCTTCAAAACTACCTTGCATTTCAAAGTAAGAGAAGTTTCTACAAAAATCTAAAATTAAGAAATCTTTTTTATCTTGACCAGGTCCATAGATATCTTTACATTTTCTAGTTCCTCTACCTATCATTTGCCAAAATTTAGCTTTTGATTTTACTTTCTTGTAAAAAACTAGATTTAATATTTGTGGGACATCTATTCCAGTATCAAGCATATCAACAGAAACAGCTATTTGAGGAAGACTATTAGGGTCAACAAATCTTTCTATTAGAGTTTGTGCTTTCTCAACTTTTGTTGTTATCTTTTGACAAAATTCACCATCAAGATTTTTATATATCTTATTGAAAGTTTCTACAATATGCTCAGCATGTTTATCATTTTTAGCAAATATTATAGTTTTTCCTAATTTATCTCCAGATTCAATTTTATAACCTTCTTCCATAAGGGTAGTAAGTACTTTACTTGTTGTTCCTTCATTAAAAAACCATGAATTTAAACTATCACCAGAAATTTCTTCTGGCATAGCATCTTCTTCGTCAAAAAGGGTTTCATATTTTTCTTTTTCTTCTTCTGAAAGCTTACTGTAAACAATACCATTTTCTGGATAATTTAAAGAAATTTCTTTAATTTTAGGCAATACTAAAAATTCATCTTTAGCTGCTTCAAATAAGTCATAAGAGTCAGTAGGTTCTTTTGAATTCATATCAAAAACTTTAAATGTATTTCTATCTATTTCATTTTTAGGAGTTGCAGTAAGACCTAAAATTAAGCTATCAAAATATTCAAATAAATCTCCATATTTTTGATAGATGCTTCTATGAGCTTCATCAACGATAATTAAATCGAACGCACCTACTCCATATTTATTTGTACCATCTTCTCTACTTTTTTCTGACTCTGTCATCATTGTTTGATAAGTTGAAAATACAATTTTTGCATTGTCTCTGTCTTTTTCAGCTACTAAATCAACAAGAGTATAATCAGGTAAAGAGTTTTTAAAACTATTTAGTGCTTGTTTAACAAGGGCTACTCTATCAGCTAAAAATAAAGTTCTTTTAACCATGTTTAATCTTGATAAGCAATCAACTACTGAGATAGCTACTCTTGTTTTACCAGAACCTGTTGCCATAACAAGTAAGGATTTTCTATTTCCTGAAATATAGTTTTCTATTGCTTTTTTAACAGCTCTTTCTTGATAATATCTATCTATTATTTTTTTATTTATAGAAATGTCATTTGAAGTAATTTTTTCATTTCTTCTAGCTATGATTTTTAAAAGTTCTTCTTTTCTATAGAAACCATAAATTCTTCTAGGAATAGAGTTTTTATTTTCATAGATAAATATTTCAAAACCATTAGTTACAAATCTTATTGGGAAAAAGTTAAATTTTCTCTCCAAAGCTTCAGCATATTCTAAGGCTTGAAATTCACCTTTTTTAGCATTATATGAAGCTTTCTTAGCCTCTATTATTGCAAGAGGGTAAGCAGAATCACCCCATAGAACATAATCTATATTACCTTTTCCAGAACTTGTACTCTTTAATCCTTCAACTTCATATTCGAACATATTCTTATCATTTAAATTCCAACCAGCTTTCATAAGCAAGAAATCTATAAATAATTTTCTAGTTTCTTTTTCAGAAAAATTACTATTATTTATTTTTGTATTATGTTTTTTAGTAGGTACTACTTTTATTTTTTCAATATTATTTTTTACATCATTATCTGTTAACTTAATATCATTGATATTTTCTTCTTCAGATGATGAATGTGTAATATATTTCTCATCAAATTTTATATCATCAGTTTTAAGGGTAGAACCATAACAATAAGCTATCCAAAGTGTGAAATCAAAAATTCCCTTTAAAGAATTTAAAGCAATATCTTTGTTTAAAGGTAAATTTCTACCTGTATCACTAATTATATTTTTTAACATGTGGGCAGCATCATTACCAAATTTTCTAATAAGGTTAAGCCCAGTTATTTGGCTTTCATCTTGAAATAAATCTTTGAATTCTTTTTTATTAATAAGTTCATTAAGTGACATTTCATTAGATGAAGTTTGAATTTTTTCAAATTTATATACTAAGCCAACACAAAATTCAAGTGCCAATCTTGAGTAAAAAGCACTTGTTCTAGGCTTGATATAACAGTTTTTCTCAGCTTCTAAACACAGTTCATATAAATCTATAAACTCATCTTTTAAAAAATCAAAATTACTCATTGATTTTGTTCCCCCTCTTGATGCTCTAAATAAATTTATTTGAAATTGAAGAAGTATTTTAATTAACCAATGTATTTTCTATGTGAAATTTTTACATTATTTTGGCTAACCATTGCATATTGTAAAGTGGTATCTATTTTTTGATGTCCTAATAACTGTTGAACTTGTTCTATAGGCATTCCTTTATCTATCGCCTTTGTTGCTAAGGTTCTTCTAAACTTATGAGGATGAACCTTAGTAATATTTAATTTTTTTCCAAGTTCTCTAAGCATTATTTCTACACCACTAATTTGCAACCTTTTATGTGGTTTTAAAAGAGAAACAAAGAGTGCAGAATTATCATCATCTCTTGTTTTCAAATAATTATGCAGATGAATTTTGGTTCTTGCATCAAAATATACTTTTCTTTCTTTATCTCCCTTACCAAATACAACACATTCTCTTCCTTCAAAATCAATATCTTCTATATTTAATTTAACTAACTCTCCAACTCTCATTCCTGTCGAAGCTAAAATATCAATAATAGCTAAATCTCTTAAAGATTTACAATTATCTCTCATAATTTCCATTGCTTCATCAGAATAAGTTTCTTTTACTACTGTTCCTGTTTTTACTTTATGTATTCTTCTAACAGGACTTTTTAAAATATAATCTTCTTCTTCAAGCCAAGCAAAAAAGCTTGAAAAAATTCTTCTAATATTATCTATTGTTATTTTACTTGCATTTCCTTCTTTTTGATAGTTGTCTAAATATTCTCTTAAATCATTTGTTGTGATATGCTTAATAGATTTATCTATTTTTTTAAATAAATTTTCTATAGTTGCCTTGTAGTATTTTAGTGATTTTCTTGAACAACCTTCAACATGTTTAGCTGATAGAAAAGCTTCTAAATATTCAATATTTTCCTTTTCATCTCTATCAGCACCTTCTTTTTTTACAATTTCCAAATCATATAAGTAATGTGCAAGCACCTTATGTAATTTTTCCATTTGTCCATTTGTTAATGTAGAAGACATAGCTTGTTTTATGTCTAAAATTAAAGTATCTACCATCTTTGTACCTCCTAAAAAATCTGATACTTTAATTTTAACATACTTCTATATTTGCAAACTTGCTGATTTTTTAAAAGCTATAATTCTCTTTTTTTCTTCTTCTATCAAAGGTTCTACTAAAGATACAAAATTTTCAATATCTTGATTTCTTAAAATATCCATATATTTAGCTCTATTTTCTACTGTAATAACGAAAGGAGTTAAGTTATTTTCTAACATTAAAGCAAGCATTATTAATCTTCCTGTACGTCCATTTCCATCAGAGAAAGGATGTATCCTTTCAAATTTTATATGATATTCAAGAATTATTTTTATTTTCTCGATATCAGAATTAGAATTTTTTAATTGAAAGTTCATATTTTCAAACCATTCATTCATTTTATATGGAGTTTCACTTGGACTTGCTGTTTCAAAATTTGCTCCTCTTATATAGTTATAGTCAGTTTTAAAATTTCCAGCATTATGATTCAATCTATTTAATAGAATCTTATTAATTTCTTTTATCATATAGATATCCACTTCATTATTTTGTAATTCAGCTAGTAAAAATTTTAAAGCATCTGAATGATTTAAAACTTCTAAAAATTCTCTTTTAGACATTGCATTGGGAATAGTATCATCTAAAATGATAGTTGCAGTTTCATTTAGTGTTAATGTATTCCCTTCAATAGCATTTGAATGATATGTTATCCTTACATTTAAATCATCTATATAGTCTTCAGAAAAGTTATCTAATAATTTAAATCTTCTCAACTCCTTTCTTTTTTAAGGTTTTATAAGCTTTTAAAATAATGGTTATAATAGTAAATTTCAATTTCTCAATTTTCTCAATTCTCTCAGCAAATTTATTTTGTAACTCTATTGGAGGAACAGGGATTAAAAAATTTCTAATATCGCTTAAAGATAAAAATTTTTGTGTACCACCTTTATTTTTTTGAGAGATAATTAAGTTGAAATAATCAGACAATAGTAAAAATTTTAAAAAAGTATTTATTATCTGAGAATTTTTGAATTTAATTAAAGCTAAATTTTTTATTGAAAACTTTTTATTGATTTTTACAATAATTGGATTGCCAATCGTACCAATCATAGGCATTAAGATATCACCAATATCTACTTTAGATCTTACATTAATTTTATTGAAATCTGCTTCAGAAATAAAATTAACTTCTGAAAAGTCAATTTTATCTCCTTTTAAATTTTTTGATGTAATTAAAGGAAATCTTTTATCTGTAGTAATATATTCAGGTGAATCATGTGTCCCATCTCTAACATCACATATATTTGACAATTTATGATATTCAAATTTTTTTTCAATATCTCCAAATATTTTTGTAAATAAAGATTTGTTTAAAAAATGTAAATTAACTAATTCTTCTTTTCTAAGATATATAAAGTTTTCAATTATTTTAAATAAGTTGGACAATTTCTTTTGTTCTTCAATAGTAGGTAAAATAATAGGAACATTTAAAATTTCTTTTTTACTTAGATTAAGTTGAACTCCACCAGCTGAGAATTTTTTAAAATAGTTTTTGGCTTTTTTTGATTGCAAAACAAGTTTTAAATAGTTCTCATCAATGTTTTTTGTTAAGAGTTCTAATTTTCCAACACGTTGATTTTGGATAATATTAAACCCATTAGATTTAACAACAGTAGGAACACCTAATATTTTAGGATCTCCAGCCATATCTGTCATCGCAATTACTAAATCACCATTTTTTAATAAATAGTTTTTATATTTTTCTGAAAAATTATCAGGTAAATATTTTGCATTATATAAAATATCAAAAGTTCCATCAGGTCTTATATTGCTCATTCTACAATTCAAAGTATTTGAACTTGTAACATAATCTTCTGATTTTATTGCAACGCCATTTTTTAAATCACAAATATCTCCTAATTTAACTTTCTTCCATTCATTTTTATTAAATATCTTCATCTAGCATCACTTTTAACTCTTTCAACTTTTCATCAATAGATTTTGAAA
>ERZ772974.2804-NODE-2804-length-10490-cov-16.978342_pt1 | contig 10490 bp, 8 predicted proteins | sample MGYA00580671_ERZ772974 | MGnify/ENA primary metagenome ERZ772974 (study PRJEB29015, sample SAMEA2738065) | human oral metagenome | biome: human oral; feature: human-associated habitat; material: saliva | place: China | collected 2218 ... | reverse complement strand
AATTTCAAGCAGAATCTGACCGCCAAGAGATAATCCCCCTATTAACAATACAGAACCGTCAAATGTTTCATCGATAAAGGAAATGATCTCTTTCGCATTGTCCTCTATTGTTGTAAAATCCCTATCGCTTTCTGCATGACCGTCCAATACTGGAAGAATAACATGAAAATCATTTTGAAGCATTTCAGCTTCTTTGCGATAATTCCACCACGATAGTCCGCCTCCGTGCAATAGAATAATAACATTGCTATTTTGTTTTCCGAACTCCCTATAATTCATTTTGCATAACCTCTTACATAAATTCAAATTTATCACTTCTTAATTTAAACTGATTTTATCACTTCATTGATACCTTACAAGAAACCTATAACTGCTGCCCCAACCATTGGTATTCCATATGGGCTTACTAAAAATCCAACTACCAACGCTTCTATAGCAATTGGTAATTCTTTTTAATAAAAAAGCCAATTGCTACAAAAATACACATCAGCATTAACAATGATAGTAGCATGGTTCCTATACTTAGAATAAAAATCAGAAATGCTGTGAGAATACTTAATACCAAGCTAATTGAGAACAAAATTATTTTTATTATCCATCTCGTAAATACCCTACATTTTCTATCAAAATATAGCTGCCATTCGTAGATTATCAATGCATAATTTTTTTGTCAAGAAAAATAGAAGCTAGGAGACTTTAAAAATATCCACCAAGTTGGTGGATATTTTTTATTACTTCTCGATGACTTGGTCGATGATGCCGTATTCTTTGGCCTCTTCGGCGGACATCCAATTATCGCGATCCATATCTTTGATGACTTGAGCAACGGTTCTACCAGTATTCTTAGCCATAATCTCTGCAAGACGCTTTTTCAAGAAGATACCTTCTTTAAGCATAATCTCCTGGTCTGTGATTTTGCCTTCGGTTCCTGAGCTTGGCTGATGAATCATAATACGAGAATTTGGCAAAGCAAAGCGCTTGCCCTTAGCGCCGCAGCTAAGTAACATAGCCCCCATAGAAGCTTGCAGTCCAATGCCAATGGTTTGAACATCTGGCTCAATATAATTCATGGTATCAATAATAGCAAGGCCATCGTAAACTGAGCCGCCAGGAGAGTTAATGTAGAGCTTGATGTCTTTCTTAGGATCTTCGTGGGCTAGGAAAAGTAATTGCGCGATTACAAGATTAGCGGTATGGGAATTCACATCTTCACCCATGAAGATGATGCGGTCGTTTAAGAGGCGCGAATAAATATCGTACGATCTTTCACCACGGTTGGTGGTTTCAATAACGGTTGGAACGAGATAGTCGCTCATGATTTTTGGGGTTTTTGTCATGGTTACTCCTTTTTTAATTATTAGCTGCTCGGCAGATTCCTGTCAACCTGTGGAATTGAGTTGGAATTGATCTGGTCGATGAGCTGATTATTATGATATATATTATGGTTATATTTAGTAATATCTTGATTTAAATCTTCGATAGCCTTTTTTAACTTGTCATATTCGAGACTAAGTTGATTGATGCGACCCACAATATCCTGCCTTTGATTCCGAAATGTAGTCTGGTTAGTAAAGTCACCACGAGCAGCACGTGTATTAAAGTCAGTGATCTCATCACTTAACTGCTGTTTTTGTTCTTGATATTGTTTGGTGCGGGATTCAATTGATTGTTTCTGTTTTTCAATAGATTCCTTTAGACGATTAGTTTCATTTTTAAGTTCCGTAAAGACATTGTGGTATTGCTCGTTAAATTTTACGATTAGCTGACGATCGGTAAAATATCTCTGGTAATAACGCTCAAGTGGTGTAGGGAGATCTTTAACCTCGGTACCAATGCGAGAATGCAGCTCATCATAAAATTCGTCGGGATGATAATTTTGCATAGAGGTGCGAAGATCGGAGTCTGCGGGAAGATGATCGTAAACTGATTGTAGCTGATCTTTCAGATCTAACTTTTCCCAAAACAAAAGTCGATGATAGGCGGCGTGTAGCATTTCGTGCGCCGTTGTCACCTCGCGAACACCGGGGAGCTCAGATGAATTTACATTATAGACATAAAGGCGATCCTGATCTTCGCGATAACAACCAAGAACATAAACCTCTTGATTATGACTATTACAGTTTTGATTAAAATCCTCTTTTTCTTGCAGGGCAGGGTGAACGGCTCGGAGAATGAGGTTAGCGCGGTCGGTGAGTTTTAATGAATTAGTAATAGTAGAGAGATCGCCCGTTAAGACAAAGTCTCTTGCTTTAAATTCATCTTGAAAAATGTAGGCGCAAAGAAAGACAGAGATAATCATTAAGCTGATAAGAAAACTACCAAACTTTGCGCGATGCTTCATGATTTATTTTTCTTTCTTCTCAATCTCGAGGATCAGCTTGTCATCTTTAAGGTCAGCAACGGCAATCTCACCTTTTTTAATCTTCTCAGAGATGATGGCGTCGGAAATGATAGATTCGAGATGGTCCTCGATGGCACGACGAAGTGGACGAGCACCGTTCTTTGGATCAAAGCCTTTTTCAATGAGAAATTCAGAGGCCTTCTTAGTTAGTTTTAGACCAAATGATTTGGCGGCGAGACGCTTCTTAAGATCAGCAATCATATTGTCAAAAATTTGTTCAACCTGTTTCTTAGTAAGGGCATGGAAGACTTCAATTGCATCAAGGCGATTGATAAGCTCTGGTCGCATGGATTTCTTAAGAGCTTTCATGGCAGCATTTTTGCTGGCCTCATATTCTTCTTCGAGGAACTGATCGCTCTTTTTATCTTTGGTACCAAAGCCAAATTCAGCATCATCATACATTTCGTCAGCACCAAGGTTTGAGGTGAGAATAATGATGGTATTGTTGAACTTAATATGATTACCCTGTCCGTCGGTGAGAACGCCATCCTCTAAGACCTGGAGTAGCATATTGAAGACTTCAGGATGTGCCTTCTCGATCTCGTCAAAAAGAACAACGGAATAAGGGTGACGGCGCACAGCCTCAGTGAGCTTACCACCGTCATCATAACCGACATAGCCAGCTGGAGCACCAACAAGACGAGAAACATTGTGCTTTTCACCAAATTCAGACATGTCAATCTTAATTAATGAATTATCACCACCAAAGACCTCACGTGCAATAACACGGGCCAGTTCAGTCTTACCGACACCAGTTGGTCCCATAAATAAGAAGGAACCGATTGGACGTTTTGGATCACTAATGCCAGAACGGCCTCGGCGAATAGCTTTGGCGACAGCCCTAATAGCCTCTTCTTGACCGATAACAGCTTTATCTAGGTGTTTTTCGAGATCGGTGAGCATCTTCATCTCAGAACCGTGGACCTTAGAAACAGGAATACCAGTTTTTAGGCTAATGGCAGTAGCGAGGTTTTCCTCGGTGAGAACAGGAGAAACCTGATCATTAACGCCAGCTTTTTCAAGCTTTTCAATCTCTTCATCAATTTTGGCTACACGAGTCTTATAGAGCGCGGCTTTTTCAAAATCCTCAGCCTCGGCAGTCTCTTCAATTTTCTTCTGAAGATCTTCACGCTCAATTTTAAGCTTCTTATATTCACCACCACCTTTTTTATCAGCCGCAACCTTAGCGATGGCGCTGGCTTCATCAATAACATCAATGACTTTATCAGGCATAAAGCGATCATTAATATAACGTTTAGACATATTGATCGCAGTTTCTAAGATTTCATCGGGGATAACTACGCCATGATGTTTTTCATAATGAGATTTGATACCTTTCAAGATACGCAGAACAACGGTATCAGTAGGTTCCTCGACGATGACAGTTTGAAAACGGCGAGAGAGTGCCTTATCTTTTTCGATGGTTTTGCGATACTCATCCATAGTGGAGGCACCAATTAGGCGAATACGACCACGTGCTAGGGCAGGCTTTAGAATATTGGCAGCATCAAGACTGCCTTCACCAGAACCAGCTCCTGAGAGGAGGTGAATCTCATCAATAAAGAGAATGAGATCTTTATTATCAGAAGCTTCATCAATAATACCTTTAATGCGCTCCTCAAACTCACCGCGGAACTTAGTACCAGCCACAACAGAGCTGAGGTCAACCTGGTAGATACGTTTGCCAATTAGGCTACCGGGAACTTCATTTTTAACAATACGAGTGGCGAGACCCTCTACGATAGCAGTCTTACCGACACCTGCTTCGCCGATGAGAACTGGGTTCGACTTAGTGCGACGACAAAGAACGGTAACGGTACGTTCAATTTCCTGATCACGCCCAATGACGGTATCAAGTTTTCCCTGTTTTGCCATTTCAGTGAGGTCTTGACCATACTTGGTCAACCATTTGAGTGGGGCTTTGCGAGTGAAGCCAGCTTTTTTCTGGTCAATCTTAGCGTCTTCAGCCTGTTTTTCGGTGTATTCTTCGATGGCATTAGTAAGACTATTTAAATCTACTTTAAGGCCTTGAAGAATGAGACTGGCACGAGAGTTTGGTTGGCGTAAGAGAGCGTAGAGAATATGCTCAGTGCCAATGATCTTGATCCCCTGTTCTTTAGTGAAATTGGCGGCCATACGGAGAGTAAGAACCGCAGCTTCAGAAAGAGACATCATGGCCATCTGGGAACCTGGAACTTCAACAGCAGTATGGTTGATTGTTTTTTCGACTGACTCGAGATTAATATCCTCGTCCGCAAGGAAGCGGGCACCAGTACTGGTATCCTGAGAGAGGATACCAAGGAGAAGGTGTTCTGTACTCATGTAGCCGTTATTATAACGCTTGGCATAATAATCAGATTTCTGGAGTGCAAAACGGGCATTCTCGGTCAAATTATTCATAATTTCTGTAAAATCATCTTGCATAGTTCTATTGTAAAGCAAAAACTAGCACTGTCAAGTCAGGAGTGCTAATTTATGGCCTCTAAACCTGGGAGTGGGAGGCCAAGGAGAAATTCGAGGCTGGCACCACCACCAGTAGAAATTAAGCTATATTCGAGAGGATTAGAGACGTGACCTAGTGAAGCGCCAGACTGCTCTTCAAGAAGTTTCTCAACATAACCAGAAGTATCGCCACCTAAGATAATCGTCTGATTGTATTCTGGATTTTTCTGACCAATAGCCTCGGCGATGGCCTTTGAAGACAAATCAAAGCCTGGCTCCTCGGTTTTGCCAGCAGTGCCATTCCAGATAATGGTGTGGCTGTGTTTAATCGTGGGGAGGATCTTAGATAGTGACAAATCACCAATATCCAGTTTATTCCCCTCTTGATCTTGACGAAAATCTTCAGCAACGTAGATTTTAGGATCCGAAGAGATATAGCCATCGGCGGCAATTTTACCAACGACAAGGATATGATCAGCAATTGACAGAAAACGGTCAATGAGTGGTTGTTTATCACTAATTTTTGCCCCACCGATGATCACCGTAACCTGTGGTTTTGGATTTTGGAGAACTTGGCTTAGGTTAGTAACTTCTTTTTCAAGCAAAAAACCTGCGACAGTGGGGAGAAGTTGAGGAATTTGTGCCGTAGAGGAATGAGCGCGATGAATAACCGCAAAACCATCCTGAATGTAGAGATCGGCGGAAGTGGAATGGACGATTTCCCTGGCAAAATCTAGGCTATTCTCTTCCTCTGCCGCGGAAAAACGGAGATTTTCAAGAAGAATCACAGAGCCTTGCGGAAGAGAATCTATCTGATTTTTTACATCGCTACCCGTGAGGTGTGGGATAAAAGTAACTGGACGACCAAGAAGGAGAGATAATTCCTGAGCGACAGGGGCTAAGGAAAGTGTAGAATCGGCCTGACCTTTTGGACGACCTAGATGAGAGATGAGAATAATATGATTCGCTTGTCCATCTATTAGATACTGAATGGTAGGGAGGGCAGCTCGTAAGCGAAAATCACTAGTAACCTGACCATTTTTGATCGGTACATTAAAATCGGTGCGTACGAGAATGTTTTTGTTTTTCGGATCAATATCACGAATAGTAGTTTTATCAAACATAGTATTTATAGTATATATCTTTATGCTTATTTTTTCCTTAACTTACTAACGATACCAGCAATAAAGTAGAAGAAGCCGTAAATCATTAGTCCGGAGAAGACAAAATAACGGCCGCCTGGTTTTGTCGTCGAATAAGAACCAAACGTGAGTACTCCACCAATAGCCATCATAAGAAGTCCACCGATGATACTACCCGAACCAGAGGCGGATTTGGCCCTTTTTACTGCATCTTTGGTTAAATCAAGAGACTCCCTCTGTTTTTCAATGAATTGACGCATGTCGGTATTTGGAAAACGCATCATGGCGAGGCGTTCTGGAGCTTTGTTTGGAGCACTCTTCAAGGTTTTATTGGGATCCAGGAATAAAAAATTGAGAGAATATATTTTCTTAATCTTTTTCTCTTCATCCATGACGTACCATCGACCCATTTCATTGGAACCTGGTATTAATTTGGTATTCTCATTAGCAAGCAACTCTGCAACTGATTCGAGAGCGGACTTGCGATTATCAAAACGTCGAGTATCAATAATTTTATCGTTCTCAGAAATGACAAGCTCGTAGGCGATATCAGATTCTTGAGATTCTAGTAAGTCAAATTTAACCTTACCACCAGTCTTTACGACCTTAGCTTCATATTTAATGTCATTAACTTGTTTCAGTTCAGTAATGGAGTCACCAAGAAGACTAGAGCATTTATAGATATAATCAATTGCGTCTTGTTTGGTATCAAAAGAATAGGCGGAATCAAAATCTTTTAAAGTAAAGATAACTGTATGCTTCATAAGATAATTATTTATGATGTTGATTCTTTATGCAAGTGTAAAAAATAATACCCAGTAATGGGTATTATTTTATGAAAACTAATTTCTTGCAAAATTAGATATTGCGAATCTGGATAGTGTCGGTACCAGAGACGGTGTTTGGCTGGCCGGAAACGATAACCGCAAGGACCTGATCGGAACCTTCCTTCGGAGCGACATAGCCAGCAGCTTTGAGCTCTTGAACTAGGTCAATACCGTAATTCTCAGAGTATGGACGAACGAAGCTAGCATTAGCGTAAGTAAGAGCGAGCTGACCAGCAACACGGGCACTACTTGTAACAGAGATAATTGGAAGAGTTGGACGTTCTGCAGCAATTGAATCAGCAATGGCACCAGAAGCAGTTTCGCAGACGATGACGTCAGCATTAATTTTTTCTGCTAATTTGACAGCGGCACTAGCAACTGCGTTGTAGCTCTCATTGTCACCCTTTGGATCAGTATCAAGTGGATTGACGCCAACGTGATTCTGAGTGTAAAGAATAATCTTCTTCATCTGTTTGACAGCTTCAACTGGGTACTTACCCTGAGCGGTCTCATCTGAAAGCATGACAACGTCAGCACCCTGGATGACAGCATTGGCAACGTCGGAAACCTCAGCACGTGATGGTTCTGGATTATCAACCATAGAACCGAGCATCTGGGTGGCTACGATGCAGAGCTTGCCGTGCTTACGACAGAGATTGACTAGTTTACGCTGAACAATTGGTACAACTTCGTTACCAGCCTCAACTGCCATATCACCACGAGCAACCATAATGGCATCTGTTGCCTTAACGATGGCTTCAAGTTTTTCGTCAGTTTCGATAGCTTTCTTGGTTTCAATCTTTGCAACGATTTGTGCGGTTGAACCGTGAGAAAGGAGAATTTGACGAAGCTTTTCGACGTCATCAGCGCTCTGAATAAAGCTCATAGCAACAAAGTCAAAATCACGAGATGCGCCAAATTCGATATCGGCCATGTCTTTTTCAGTAATAACATCGCCACCAAAGTCGGTATCAGGGAGGTTAAGACCTTTACGGCTCATGATGAAGCCGTCGTTTTCGATACGAACACGAATAGCAGTGTCACTAACAATCTCAATCACCTGAGAACGAATTTTACCATCATACATGAAAAGTGGCTCACCAACTTTCATGCGTTCAGCTAGGTTGTACTGAACTGGGAGAGTAGTCGAACCGTCGTGTTCTTTGACAGCATAGTCAAGAACTAGCTCATCGCCAGTTTTAACATCAAGACGATCATTTTTTAGAATGCCAAGACGGATCTTTGGACCTTGAAGATCTTGCAAAATTGCAACGGAACGACCTTTTTTAGCGGCAGCGTTGCGAATCCAACGAATCTGCTCGTCACGTTCTTCATAGCTTCCGTGAGAGAAGTTTAGGCGGCAACCATTGGCGCCAGCCATAATTAATTCTGTAATTTTTTCTTCTGAGAAGACAGAAGGGCCAATGGTGGCCAAGATTTTTGTACGTTTAAATAATCTACTCATAACTTAAACAATTATAACATATTTGATAGTGTTATTATTTTTCAGTTACAAAATACCTAGCAGAGTAGTTGTCAAAAGCAATAAATTCAGCTTCATGATATTCTTGCACTTGATTACTTAAGATCGAAATGGTTTGTTTTTGGTTACCAAGCAGCCAAAATCCCCGCTGATCCTTAAATTGTTTTTCAATGGAGTTGATACTAACACTCCAATAAATTGGGAGGGGGTCTTTTCCTAGTTCCCTTGCAACCAGAATATTTTCGACGATGAGGTGGGATGAATATTGCTGATCTACAAGCACGGGAACATTTTGCTGGTTTGGCTGACTATTACTCTTTGTAGAGTTTGTAGTGATTTTTGATTGATACATTGCAATAAAGAGTTTACGAAGAGAGATATCTTGTTTTAAGCCAATTAGAAGAGTACCGACGATGAGAGTAATGGCGAGAATCGAGGTAGCTAGTGAGAAGATTGTTTTTGTACGAGAGGGCGGGGTGTCCTTGAGGATAAATGACCGCCAGTTAACAATAAGTCGACGACGCCTAAAGCTAATTAGGCTTTTGAGTTTGAGGCGATAAAGTAAGATAATTCCAGAATAAAGGACCGTTATGACTAAAAGTAATGCCATCGTGGAGTCAAAATTGGTGGAGAAATGAATAAAGAGTGGATTTAGAGTAAGAATAGAGATAAAAGAAAGTATATTTCTTACATTTAATTTATTTTTAAGGATCAAAAAGAAGATGAGGATAACGAATGCACCGCAAAATACAGAAAAGGAACGAATTGGAGCAAGGCCATACCCGAAAATCTGCGTCCAAAGTTTTAGAGGACCGAAATAAAGATTTAGCGGAAGAAAATTACGACGAGGATAATCTACAGATTGACCAGTGGGTGTGAGTTGAAAAAATTTTAGGTAATTCGAAGCCTCAGTGTTTGAGACTGGCTTGAGAAGAAATTGAGAGCAAAGTAAAAAATAAATAAGAAGAAGTCCGGCGAGTAATAGTGGCTGGATAGGTTTAGGCTGCGAGTTTTCCTTCATTCTATTTATTTTAACACTTTGAGGTTTGTTTATTAATTGGTGTTTTAGGAAATATGTCATTAAAAACAAACGAGATGGGAAGAATCGTGATAAGATAAAAATATCTGGGCGTGGCGCAGTTGGTAGCGCGCGCGGTTCGGGACTGCGAGGTCGCCAGTTCAAATCTGGTCGCCCAGACCACTCAAGGAGGAAAAATAGAGAAAATTTATTTTCTCTATTTGAACGACGCAGAGTGGAAAGATTTTGCGAAGCAAAAGCTTACCATATATTGATTCGGGGCTTAGCGCAGTGGTAGCGCGTACGTCTGGGGGACGTGAGGTCGCCAGTTCGATCCTGGTAGCCCCGACCACTCAACTGAATATGAATAACCGCCTGCTGGTTATTTTTTAAACGAAAACAATGAACTGGCGGAACGTCCCAAGGGGTTAAAACGCCAAAAAAAGACACCCTGCGGTGCCTTTTTCTTATTTGGCGTACTCAACAGCCCTGGTTTCTCGAATAACGTTGACTTTGATAATGCCTGGATAACTCATAGTGGCTTCAATCTTATCCGCAATATCACGTGCGAGCTTTAAAGCAGTAAGATCATCGATTTGTTTTGGCTCAACGACGACGCGGATTTCACGACCTGCGGAAATAGCATAGGCTTTATCGATACCTGGAAAACTAGTGGCAATATTCTCTAGCTCTTTCATACGTTCTGCAAAATTCTCTGCAGAAATATTGCGTGCGCCTGGGCGAGCAGCAGAAATGGCGTCAACGATTTTGACAATAATGGCTTCAGGTGTGGTCGGCTCAATATCATTATGATGAGCAGCAATTGCATGGACAACCTGATCAGACATGCCATATTTCTTAGCTAATTCGGCTCCAATTTCGGCATGCTTACCCTCAATCTTGTGAGTAACAGCTTTGCCAACATCGTGAAGAAGAGTGGCAGTCTTAGCAATACGGATATCTGCACCAATCTCTTCGGCAATCATACCTGCCATATGAGCCATCTCAATGGAATGGAGTAAGACATTCTGACCGTAAGAAGTGCGGAATTTTAATTCACCAAGAAGATGTAACATCTCATGCGGAATGCCGATAATACCAACTTCACGAGCGGCATCTTCACCAGCACGAACAACTTCTTTTTCAATTTCACGTTCAGCTTTAGCTACTGCTTCCT
>ERZ772974.2801-NODE-2801-length-10504-cov-18.772323_pt1 | contig 10504 bp, 5 predicted proteins | sample MGYA00580671_ERZ772974 | MGnify/ENA primary metagenome ERZ772974 (study PRJEB29015, sample SAMEA2738065) | human oral metagenome | biome: human oral; feature: human-associated habitat; material: saliva | place: China | collected 2218 ... | reverse complement strand
GGTTCGAGTCCCCCTGGGCCTACTGGTCGCCTCGGAATGTTCCGGGGCGTTCACGCTATCTGCGGGCGCGCGCCCGCGCTGGAGGTGCAGCATGGATCCTCGTCTTTCTCACGCGCATGGCGCCCTGGCCGGCCTGGCGCTCGGAGACGCGCTGGGCATGCCGACGCAGGAGATGTCACCTGCGCAGATCCGCGCGGTGTACGGGCGCATCACCGGCCTCGTCGACGGCGACGCCTCCCAGCCCTACGCGCCGGGGATGCCGGCGGGGTCGGTCACGGATGACACGGAACAGGCGCTGCTGGTCGCGTCCCTCTTAATACGAGGCCGGGGCTCGTCCTCGGGTCGCGTTTCCCTCAATGCGGTCGAGTTCGCCCACGCCCTGCTGGCCTGGGAGGATTCAATGATCGAGCGCGGGTCACTCGACCTGCTTGGCCCCTCAACGAAGGCGGCACTCGAGCGCGTGCGCGCGGGCGAGGACCCGCTGACCGTAGGCGGCGAGGGCACCACAAACGGCGCGGCGATGCGCGTCACCCCGATCGGTATTACGGTCTCGACGGAGGATCCGGAGGCCTTCGCCGAGGCTGTGTGGTCGTCGTGCCGAGTCACGCACGCGACGCGACAGGGCTTCCAGTCGGCTGCCCTCGTGGCGGCGGCCGTGTCCATGGGTATTGACGCGGCGCGCTCGACAAGTCCAAATCTGAGGGGCCTGCTGTGGAAGGCCGTCACCTACGTCGATTCCCTGCCCGAGCACGGCGCATGGACCCCAGACCCGGACGTCGTTGCCGCGACGCGCAGGGCCATGCAGCTGGCCGTCAACCCAGCATGCTCGTCCCTGGAATGCCTCGCCGAGCAGGTGGGAACATCCGTGGCCTCGGCGCACGCGATCCCCATGGCCTTCGCGCTGCTCGCGCGTGACCCCTCCCCGCAGGCTCTGATGGATGCCGCCAACATCGGCGGGGACACCGACACGATCGGCGCGATCGCGGGCGCGATCCTGGGCGCGGCCCTCGGCGTCGAGGTTCTCCCCACAGACAGCCTCTCGATGATCGAGGAGGTTTCCCACCTCGGCCTGTCCACCGTCGCCAGGGAACTCTTGGAGCTGCGCGATCAGGCGCTCGCCGGCCGCCAAGAAAACTCTCCCACGGTCGCTGTGTCAGCTGCCGATCCCGACGCTGGCACGTCTCCCGAGGAGCCAGCCCCGGCCTCGTCCCCCGATCCCCGAGCCGGGCGGGTCGTCCTCATGGGGCAGATCCTCGTGGACCGGGTCCTGCAGGGCACCGGGCCGATATACGGCGGCGGCTCTGGGCGGGGCACAGATGAGGGCATACACGTTGGGGCTGGTTTCAGCGCCCTCGTGGCCGCTCGCCGCATGGGAGCCGAGGCCATCTCCCTCAGCCCGATCGGTGACGGCCCGAACGCCTCGCTGATCGAGGAGGCCCTCAAGCGAGAGGGAATCGTCGACGCAGGCCCGCGGGTTCCAGACTGCGACAACGCTATGCGCACCGTGCTCATTGCGCGCAACGGCAGCTGCACGATCATCGCGACGAAGGGCGCGGAGGCGATGGCACCTGAGAACGTATGGGCAAACTATGTGTGCTCGTTGCACCCCGTGGATGTGCTGTATATCGATGGGTCCCTGATGGATCATCCTGCCAACAGGATTGCCGCAGAGAATGCCCTGCGCGCCCTGCCCGAGGGCGTACGAGTCGTCCTCGACGTCTCCCCCACCATCGGTATCCCGAACGGACTGCCCTCGAGCGCCATCATCTCCATGAACTACGAGGAATCGCAGGTTCTGTGGACCAGGATTCCAGAGAAGGAACGACAGTTTCTCTCCTGGACGCCAGCAGATAACGCGGCAACAACGTTGGCCTCGCGACTTCACCGCGACGTACTCGTCCATAAGGATGCGAACGGCGCTTACTTCGCACCGTATGCCCCCTCGGATGCTCTGCCCACCTTCCATATCCCAACCCCGAGAATCCGGGCCGTCGATAGCAACGGCGCTGGCGATGCCCACTCAGGCGTTCTCTCCGCCTGCCTGACGCAAGGGGTCTCCCTCAAACGGGCGCTCCTGTTGGCCAACTGCGCGGGAGCCCTGGCATCAACCGCAGCGGGGCCCGCAACATGCCCACCCCGAGCCCAGATCGAGACCGCAGCAGACGCGCTGGCCGAGCAGGAGGACTGAACGATGGACCCACGTCTTGACCGCGCCCAGGGGCCCACGATCGGATTCGCTTTCGGCCACGCCCTCACGATGGATACCTTGGTCGAGAACAGCAACGAGGCGGCAAGCCTCAGCGAGCGCATCCTCGCGCTGCTGAGGCTCCAAAACTCCGCAGAAAAGCCCTCGTTCCCCTCCATGAAGTTGTCATCCCACCGGTTGGCTCAGCTGCTGGTCCACGCCGCCCAGGCTGGCTCATACACGTCAACCTGCGACCGGCAGGCCTTCGCAGACGCCGTATGGAACTACTGCGAGGACAAGGAACCACATTGCCGGGAGTTTCAGGCGGCAACACTGGTCGCAGCAGCTGTTTCGCTCGGCCTCGACAGCCCGAACCTTAGCGTCGAAGACACCCTGGTCCGCGCTATCGATGTCGCTGCGTCGTTGGAGCCATGCGGAGAGTGGAGCCCGGAGCCTGACGTCGTAGCCGCGACGCGCAGGGCAATGAACATCGTCAGCGACATGAACGCAAGCGCCGAGTCGCCCCTTGACCGTCTCGTCGAGGAGATCGGTGCGGGCGATTCGCTCTCGCAGATCGTTCCCATGGCCTTCGCCCTGGCCTCCCGCTACCAGGACCGCCGCATCCTGACCTCTCCCCTTCGGCTAGGGGTTCACTCAAGCACAATCCTTTCCACCGCATGCGCCCTGGTCGGAGCGGTGCGGGGCGCAGATTTCCTACGCTCCTACGGGGCACGCGTGGTCGAGGAATCCCTCCGATTTGATCCGAATGAGAACGCGAAGAGAATTCTCTCCTGCCGGGTCCCTTACCCGGGCGATCCCCTCGTCCCTGACGGGCCCTCGTGCCCGATCGCACCGTCGGGCCCCTCCTCGTTCGAGGACACCGATTCTGGCGAGAACACGCGCCAACGCTACTTCCCCTCCGTAGCCCCACACGTATCCCTCAAGGCGCTCCGCGCCGACGCTCAGCTCGGACGCGTCGTTTTCCTCGGCGAACTCTTCGCTGACCACATCATGCACGGGCACAAGTACCCAGAATTCGGGGAACACGTGTGGGCGTCGGACCGCGGGTGGACCGCGGGAGGTTGTTACAGGGCCATGGAGGCGGCTCGCCACATGGGCGCTCAGGTCGTCTCGCTGTGCCCAATCGGGCAGGGGCCCAACGCGCGGATCATCGCGCAGGCCCTGCGACGTATGAACATCATCGACGCGGGCCCTCACCTGAGCGGAGTGGATAACGGATACCGCCTCCAGTTCTCTGCCGACGAGGGGTACCGCATGATCCTGCGCGGGACCAATAGCGACTGGCATATGACCCTCTCGACGACCACCCCACTTCCCTCCCTGGCATCGCGCGAGTGGGCGGAATCCCTCCAGGCCTTGGGTCCCTCGGACATCCTGTGGATCGATGGGGCTCTCATGGGACACGAGCCCACGGCACAAGCCTTGAACGAGGCCCTACGAGGACTTCCCGAACACGTGCGCGTCGTATTCGACGGGGCATCGGACGAGGGCGTCCCCGGCAATCTCCCCCTCGACAATGTTCTCGTGTCGCTACGAGTCGGCAACCATACGACATTCAGGGAGCATTTCGGCGTGGATTCTTCTCTCGCGCGTTACAACGACCGGCCCGAGCATCAGGCAACAGCTCTCTGCCTGCTCAGCGAACGCCACATCGTCTTGCGCAACGCCGACAACGAGGCGCTGTTCGTTCGCCCCACGCTGGATGACGCCCGCATTCTGTCCCCTTCTCTCACGCGGGTTCCGGGACCTCCGTTCAGCCCAACGGTCAGGGCCGAGCGAATGGCGGACGTTCATTCCGGAACGCTGGCAGCCTGCCTCGCGCTGGGCATGAGTGCCGAACGAGGGGTCCTGCTGGCCAATTGCGCGGCTGCTCTGGGGACCCTGACCTCACTGTCCGCTCGAGACGCTATCGAGACGGCGGCCACTGGACTAAATAGCCGCGATCAGGCCTGACAAGGAGAAACGAGAATGGATCTACGACTCCCCTACGCTCTTGGTGCGCTGGCAGGCTTGGCCCGCGCAGACGCAGCACATTCGGCCACGCTCGAGGTGCCCAACAGGCCCGTCGGCGCGGTCGTAACATCGGCGATAGCCGTTGCCACGCAACTCATGAAAGCCCCAGACGGCCTGCGCAGCATTCGCTCCGGACGTTGGTCAACCCCCGCCGCGAGCGCGGATGCTCGCCTCCTGTGTGCGATTCCGGTCGGCATCGCACTGTCGACGGTCGACCTCGAGGCCTTTGCCGAGACCGTATGGTTTGCGTGCGGGTGCACGAACCGGAACGAGTTCCAGTCCGCCGCACTTCTTGCTGCTGCGGTGTCCATCGGCATCAATACCCAACGTCGCTCCCACATCGACACCCTGTGGGACGCGGTTGATGTCGTGAGCGCGATGTCCCCGCGCGGCGAAGAAGACGGCGGCGCGGACGTGCTCGAGGTGGCCCAGCGCACCCTGAAGGCGGTTGCCAATACCCAATCGGATCTGCGCTCGTCGCCCACGCCTGTACTTCAGGAAACGCTGTCAGACTGCACTCCCTCCAGCCGGATCGTTCCGCTCGCTTTCTTCTTGGCTGCCTCTCCACAAGGCGCCGACGAGGCCTCGAAGTGCTTCGCGTTGAGCGGCTCACCGGCGCTGTGCGAGGCGGTTGCGGAGACGCTTTCTGGGGTCTTTGCACCCAGCGGAGTACTCTCGGATCTCGATCTCGCACATTGTTCTGAGGACGTTCACGTGGACTGGCTGGGGATTGCCGGCCAGCTCCTCGAACTGTACCCTCCGGCTCCCATCGACTGGATCCGTCGAGCGCTGGGCGACGCCATTCCGCGCGTGCCCCGGCGTGACCCTTCCCCCTTCGAGGCGTCTGAATCTGGTGCGTCCACCCGCGCCGATGCCGATGACCAGAGCGCCGATGAACCGCGGGATTCCAACGCTGCAGGGGCGTCGTCTGGCCGGGTCATCGTCATTTCTGAACTGATGCTGCGATTCGACCGACGTACCAAAGATGAGCGCATTCCCACAGGCGCTGAGTGGTCGACCCGTGAGGGCGTCCACCTCGCACGCCCCTTCCCCGCGATGCGCGCAGCACGCGCCATGGGGGTGGAGGTCGTCTCCCTCAGTCCGATCGGCGAGGGTCCCCGGGCCTCGATCATCGCTGATGCCCTGGCACGCGAAGGGATCATCGACGCGGGTCCGCGCGTCACTCGGTGCGACAACGGCTTTGCTTCGCCCGTCACCACGCAGGCCGGGGGATATAAGAACGCCAGGATCAGCGGCATGCCCGAGGACGCATGGGACGAGGTCATCCGCACTTTGGGCCGCTCCGACGTGCTCTACATCGACGCGAGCATCGAAGACAACCCGCCTGTTCTAGCGGCGGCCGAGCATGCGTTGGCCCACCTCCCCCGTCACGTGCGCGTCGTCCTGGACGTGTCGGGAGCTTTCATCGGTCCGCGTTCTCTTCCGAACGATAACGTGCTGATGGTGCTGGACCAGGGGTCGGTGGAGCCCTTGGGCATGCGCTTTATGTCTGATCGCACTGCCTTCGATGCCTCCCGCGTCCCTGCTCACGCCGCGAGCTTCATCCTGTCCCTCTTCCATCGTTCCGCGCTCATCAGCACGATGACGTACGAGTCCTTCCTCGCGCGACCGCGCCACGCGACGGACGAGGCGAGCGAGCCACGAACCCGTTTCCATGCCCCCACCGTCGTGTCCACCGACCACGACGGGGCGTACAGCGTCTGGACGGGAGCCCTCGCGTCCGCCCTCGCTGAGGGGAACGCAATAGAGCGAAGCATCATCCTTGCGAACTGCGCGGGGGCCTTGGCCTCGACGATGCCCGGTCCGGCCTCGTGCCCCACGCGCGAACAGATCGAGGCCTCGGCTCGCGCCCTGCCAGAGCGAGACGATGTTGAGCTGGAGCGCCGTGGCCGCGCCCTCGGGGCCCTGGCGGGAGTCGTATTCGGCGACGCAATCGGCATGCCCGCTAAGGGTATGCCGACGGAGCAGGTTCAGGAGCTCTACCATCGGTCTTCCTCTCTGAAGGATGCGCCCACCTCGCACCCCGCGATGCCAGGAGCATCCGCGGGAACACTCACTGCTGTCACGAGCGAGGTTCTCGCGTCATCATCGGCGCTACTCTCGGAAGGCACCTCCCCTCTCAGGGGCGAGGCCGAGGACCGTGCGGGTGATGAGCTGGCGGGTTCTCGCTACGTCCTGCGCGCCATTCCGGTGGGCATCGCGACCGTGACGACCGATGCCGAAGCGTTCGCGGAGGCCGTGTGGCAGGCCTGCGGAAACGAGAACCTCACCCGGCAGGAGTTCCAGGCCGCCGCTCTCGTCGCCGCGGCAATCTCGTTGGGCATTGACAAGAAAAACTACAGGGCCAGTGGAATCGTTTCTTTCCTGCAAGAAGTCATCAACTACGTGGCCGCTCTTCCCCCGCATGGTTCCGCGAGCAGCGGGCCTGACGTGCTGCAAGCGACGCGCAAGGCGATTGGCATTGTCCTCCACTTCGGTGACGACATATACGAGCGCCTGCGCGAATCGATCGGCACGTCTGCGGATCCGACGCAGTCGGTTCCTGCTGCCTTCGCACTCGTTGACAAGAGCGAATCACGCTTCACCGCTACCAACGCCGCTATCCTCGGCGGGGAGACAAGTTTGATCGCGGCGATTTCCAGCGCCGTTCAAGGGGCGATTTGCGGCATCACGATGTTCTCTCCCGACGACCTCGCCACCATCGAGAGGGTTTCCCACCCGGGCATAGCTCCCCTGGCCGACCGCCTCGTCGAACGGCGGGTGTACGTCTCCGATGATGCGACATCCAACTGAGGAGAAACAGCATGATTCCACTCTCTGATACCACCCATCCAATTCCGGACGCACAACCGACGCCTCCCTGCGGTCGCGGTTCAACCAACGGGAACGGTCCTGTCGGGCGGGTCGTCCTCATGGGGCAGATCCTCGTGGACCTCGCCGTGCGCGGCGAGGCCCTCCCCTCCCCCGGCGGCGACGTGTGGGCCATCGACGAGGGAATGCACGTGGGCGGCGGCTTCAACGCCCTCGTGGCGGCGCGGCGCATGGGGGCCGAGGCCATCTCCCTCAGCCCGATTGGCGACGGCCCTTACTCCTCGCTCATCCAAGCAGCGCTGACGCGCGAGGGGATCACGGACCTCGGGCCGCGCATCGCGGGCATTGACAACGGGTTCTGCATCGCGTTCACGGACCGCACGGGCGAGCGCACCTTTATCTCCACGAAGGGTGCCGAGACGATGGCCCCCGCGAGCGCGTGGGCGGACTTCGTACGCACGATGCACCCGGGCGACGTGCTCTACATCGACGGATACCTCATGGACCACCCCACGAACCGTGAGGCTGCGGAGGCGGCGCTGCGCGCCCTGCCCGAGGGCGTGCGCGTCCTCCTCGACGTCTCCCCCGTGATCGGCATCCCGTCCGCTCTGCCCTCCGACGGCGTCATCGTGTCGATGAACCACCGGGAGGCTCAGGAGATCGCTCAGCAGAGCGGGGATTCGAGCGTCCGCGACCGGTGCCGTGAGCCTCGCGAGGCCGCGCGCGCGATGCTCAGCCTGCTGGGCCGGCCCGTCCTCGTGCGCGCGGGCGCACAGGGCGCATACGTCGCCCGTCCTTCCGAGGCAGCGACGAGCACCTGCTGCCAGGATCCGACGCGCGTCCCGACGCCTCGCGTCGACGCGATCGACACGAACGGCGCGGGCGACGCGCACTCCGGTGTCCTGGCGGCCTCCCTCGCGCAGGGGATCCCCCTGGAGAGGGCACTTCTCCTCGCCAACTGCGCGGGCGCCCTGTCCACGACGGTCGTCGGACCGGCCTCGTGCCCGACGCGCAGCCAGATCGAGGCCGCGGCAGACGCGCTGGAGGCGCGCGGACGGGGAGTGAACGTCACCAGGGAGTGAGCGCCGCGCAGACCCGGCTGACCCTCAACGAGCCGACCCCGGCGGCACCACATCCGCGCAGTTCGAGAGGCTCAAACGTGCGAGATGCATCAAAGAATCAACCGATACATCTATTAGTTGTCCGCGCGGGTGCACAATCGCATCATGACGACTAACGACACCCAGGACCGCGGCGGCATCGTCGGCGGGGCCCTCACGGTCGCACTGCTGATCACGCTGGCCGTGCAGAACGCCGTGCCGCCGATGGCGACCGACATGTATTCGGCCGCGTTCCCGCAGATCACGGCGGACCTGGCGACGAACTCGACGATGCTCGGGTTCACGCTCACGACCTTCTTCGTCGGCTTCGCGACCGGCCAGGTCCTGGGCGGTGCAATCTCGGACCAGATCGGGCGGCGCCGCCCCATCATCGCGGGCGGCATCATCGCCCTTGTCGGCTCCATGATCTGCGTGTTTGCGCCGGGCATCTGGGTGCTCCTCGTGGGCCGAGTCTTCCAGGGCCTCGGCGGCGGCGTCGCCTCCTCGGTGGCGCGCGCGATCCTCGTCGACGTCGCCCGCGGCAAGATGCTGGCGCGCGCGATGAGCCTCATCCAGGCGATCGTCGGCTTTGCTCCGATGCTCGCCCCGGTCCTCGGCGCGTTCATCATCACGCACGCGACGTGGCGGGTCGTCTTCTGGGCACTCGCCGCCTTCACCCTACTGATGGCGGCCCTCGCGTGGTTCGTCGTGCCCGAGTCACTGCCCGAGGAACGCCGCCACCCCGGCGGTATTCCGCGGTTCTTCCACGGCCTCGTCCAGGTCGTGCGCATCCGCCCGTTCGTGGGCTTCATGCTGACCAACGCCTTCTCGAGCTTCTGCATGTTCGGCTACATCTCGAACGCCACCTACGTGCTGCAGGGGCCGCTGGGCCTGTCCCCCATGGCTTTCGCGTGGGTGTTCGCGTTCAATGCACTGCTGTCGACCGGCTTCGCGCTGGTCAACGTGCGCCTGATCTCGCACTTCACGCCACGCACGCTCATCGTCACGGGCCTCACGATCGCGGCGACCGGCGTGGTGACGCTCGCGATTTCGACGTTCCTCCTCGATCTACCGCTGATCCTCACGTGCGTGGGCTTCGCGCTCATCATGACGGCAACCGCCTTCATTTTCGGCAACTCCGGCGCGCAGGCCATGAGCGAGGCGCGCGAGCACGCGGGCACGGCCTCGTCCGTGATGGGCGTGTTCCAGTCGATCGCGAACGGCATTGCCGCTCCCCTGGCGACCTCGGGCGGCGACAGCGCCGTGCCAATGGTGCTCGTCATGATCGTCGGCTCCCTCGGCGCTTGGTTCGCGTTCTGGGTGATCGCCCGCGGCGGCAAATACACGCCGCGCCACCTCAGCCTCGACTGACGAGGCGTCAGCGCGCGGGACACAGGATCACCGCGCCCTGGATACAGATACATCGCGCGCATCCGGATAGGTAACGCACATCCGGATAGGTTATTAACCTATCCGGATCGTCACAACCTATCCAGATCGTCACAACCTATCCGGATCGTCACAACCTATCCGGATCGTCACAACCTATCCAGAAAGCGCGCCTCATCGCGAAGAATTCACCAGAGGGCACCAGCTTTCATGCCCCGGTCGCGACTATCGGTTGGGACAGCGCCGCCCACCCCGCTCGGTGCGCGGATCACGCGCGCGAGGCCAGCCACACCGCGACCGACACCAGGACCAGGCCGATCAGCTCGAAAACGCCGGGGATCTGGCGGAGCATGACGGCCCCGACCAGGGCGGACGTGGCCGGCAGGATCGCGGCGAACAGCGCGAAGGTCGACGCGGCCAGGCGTCGCATCGCGAGCGCCTCGAAGGTGTAGGGAATCGCGGTGGACAGCAGGCCCACGCCGATGACGATCGCGATCAGCTTCCACGAGGCCGTGGCCGCCAAAGCTCCCGGCCCGAGGATGGGCGCGAAAAACAGGGTGCCCCACGCGCAGCCGAGTGCCAGGTTCGTCACCCCGTCTCGCGTGGTCGAGGCCTTCTGCCCAACGACGATGTAGGCCGACCAGGCGAGGGCCGCGAGGAGGATCCAGGCGACGCCGACGCGCACGCTCGGCACGCTGAGGTCGAGGGCGAGCCCGCCGATGCATGCCACCCCGGCGAACGCGAGGACGGCGGCGATGCGTGGCCGCCAGCCGTGGCCCCTGATGACGGCGACGGCGACCGGGCCGATGAACTCGATGGACACGGCGGTGCCCAGGGGAATGCGCGCGATCGACTCGTAGAACGAGGAGTTCATCGTCAGGATGATGACGCCGAACAGCGCGGAGATCACCAGGTCGGAGCGCGTGAGGCCGCCGCGCCACGGGCGCTTCCAGGCCAGGAGGAC
>ERZ772974.2797-NODE-2797-length-10522-cov-5.454380_pt1 | contig 10522 bp, 10 predicted proteins | sample MGYA00580671_ERZ772974 | MGnify/ENA primary metagenome ERZ772974 (study PRJEB29015, sample SAMEA2738065) | human oral metagenome | biome: human oral; feature: human-associated habitat; material: saliva | place: China | collected 2218 ... | reverse complement strand
CAAAATAAAAACCACGACTCGCAAAAAGGACGAAAATCGTGGTACCACCTTTGTTTAGATAGAAAATAGCTACTACTATTACTATCCCTCTTTTTCCGTAACGTGGAAGAAACGTCGCATTTTACTAATTTCAAATACGATATTGTAAAATGATAAATCAACTAATAGGGATTGCAAGTCTTACACCATCACTTGCTCGCTAGGAATATATTGGTTAATTTGTGTTTTTACAGTTTTTCTTATAGGATATCAACAGGTTCAGAAGTTTTTCCTTCTGTTGGTTCAGGAACAGCTTCCATAACTCTTGTCTCAGACAAGTCACCATCTGACTCAGCAATTCGTTGCTGTAAATCAGCCATCTCTTCAGGTGAAAATTGACGAGTTACTTCAGATTCGTCATCTACATAAGGCGTCATTGTTTGACCAAGTGCCTCTTGAATGACTTCTTTGAATGCATCATCACTTGTTTGGAGATAAGTTGCTGTCGGACGAAGGATTTCTTCCCATTCAGATGAATCAACAATGCTCAATTGACTTTCAATGGTTGACTTAAGACGTTGATGGAAGACACGAGCCTTATTTTTCAGCTCTTCTGTTTCTATCGCAACTTTTTTAGCGTTATCCGTTGCTTGGCGTAAAATTTCGTTTGCCTTGAACTTAGCATGGTCTAAAAGATGTTGCGCTTCTTGATCTGCCTGACGCATGATGTTATCAGATCTTTCTTGAGAAGCCTGTTTAAGCTTTTCAGCAGTGTCTTGTGCTATTAAAACAGACTGACTAAGAGAATCTTTCATCTCATCAAAATAAGTTAAGCGCTCTTCTAAGTTCTTAATGCGTGCATCTTTATTATGATTTTCACGAACCAAGTCCTCGTAATCGCGAACTACAATATCAAGAAATTCGTCTACTTCCTCAACATTGTAACCTCTAAATTTCGTACTAAAGGATTTATCTTTAATTTCTAATGATGTAAGAGCCATATTTTTTCCTCATTTACTAGATTGTATTTGAATCGTTAATTTATGCTTCCCATTCTTAGAGAAGCCATTTTCTTTTACTATTTTAAATCTTCCAAATCTACGGACACTAATCAAATCATTTAATTCAACTAAATAACTGGGATTATCAATAATAGAATAGTTTACTTTCACGTGTTTCCCAAAAATCAACTGGGAGGCATCATTCCGAGATAGTTTAAAGCTACTAGCAATCAATTTGTCCAATCTCATACTTGAAGCAAGAATCTCTTTAGAAACCTGAGCCTCTTGCACTCGTAAAAGCCTCTCAAAGCCAACTTCTTTTAGTTTAACAGGAGTTTTAGCAATTTTAGAGATATGATCTATAAAAAATTGAGTAAACCTTTTATCTACTAGAACCTGAGCCCTATCCTTTTCCACCAGAATATCACCAAAAGTTCGACGATCCAATCCTAATCGGTTCATCAAAGTCCCAAAGATTTGAGAATGAGTTAGTTGCTGAAATTTACTAGGATAGACAATTTCAAGCAAGGTCAAATCAAAATCTTCTTTATCTAATTGGTAATAGGAAGGTGCAATTATTACCCTGACCCATTCACTAGGAAAATAGTCACTACTGACAAAAGTTTGTAATTGATATTTGTTCGCAAGACTTTCAAGAATTTTAGCCTGATGAGGATTAATAAAAGAAGTAACCTCTATACTGTATGTATCCTCAACCCGCTGAATCAATTCCAAACTTTTATCTAGGAAAGCATGATCTTCCGCAGAATAGTGTTGAAAGATTTCTTTATGTTCCCTTGTCATGCAAGTACCGAGAGCAAAATCTGAACAAGCCATTGGCTACCGAAATGGATACAAAGTACAGCAACATAAACTGTCAAATCCAAACCAGCAAACTGAAGTGGCAGACGACGTAAAGGTTTCAAGATAGATTCTGAAATTCTTAGAACGAGTTGGCCTAGAGACGTCTGATAAGCACCAGGAAACCATGACATAAGAGCATATGCAACAAGAATCAGCGAAAGAATTCTCGCTGATAATAAGATAAAGTTTATAATAAATAACATCTTATCTGCGCTTCATGTCAAAATCAAATTCACTATGCACGCCATCAGGCAATTTAATATCCTCGATATTCACGACGACATTTACTGGAGTCAAGAGGTACATAGTGCCAGAAACTCTTCTGAGATTCCCCATCAGGACTTGCTTAGCGCCATCCAAGTAATCAATACAGCGACGCGCTTGCACTTCTGTCATATATTGGAAATCAATCAAAACACTTTCATTTGCGAGAAGCAAATCTACAATTGCAGGTGCATCTTCATATTTTTTAGGATAACGAACATCAATCGTTACTTTTTCTGAAGTCGCAACTGAATGGTTTTGAGCCAACTCTTGTTGACGAGCATGCAAACGTGTAATATTTTCATTAGATGACGACGTATTAGTCACATGTTGAGCTGTGTTAGACACTAAACGAGGCTGTTTAATATCTCTAACCGGTTCCTGCTGAGCAGGACGTGAATTAGATGGCTTTACTGCTTGTTGCTGGACTCTAGATTCTGCAACCTGTACGTCATCTCCGTCTTCTGTAAAATATTCTATAAATTTATCGAATCTATCTTTTAATGACATGGTTCTTCCCTATTTAAAAAATGATGTCCCTATTCTCACAAATGTTGACCCGTTAGCAATTGCAGTTGCAAAATCTCGACTCATTCCCATACTGATCTCAGAAAAGGGCATATTAGTTATTTGTTTATTTTGAAATTTTTTCTGAAGTTCGTGGGTCGCTTGGAATATTTTTTCTAAGTCTTCTTCTCCAGCGTCTATGGGAGCCATAGTCATAATCCCCACTATTTCGATATGTTCAAGTTTTTCTAAAGCAGGTAAAACAGCTTCTATCTCATTCACCGCAAAACCATGCTTGCTTTCTTCACCAGACACATTGACTTGCAAAAAGCATTTGATAGTATGTTCTGCTCGCTTTTCAATTTCCTCGGCTAGTTTTAGGGAATCCAAAGCATGGAAATAATCAACATAATTAATAACTTCCTTAACTTTTCTACGCTGAAGCGTCCCTATTAAATGCCAAGTCAACTCTTCATCCTTTAAATACTGGTATTTTTCTAGGAATTTATCTACTCGATTTTCACCGATATGTTTTACTCCTGTTTTTACCAGCTCTTTAGCAGTAGAGCTGTCAACATACTTGGTGACAGCTACAATACTTACTGAATCTTCAGGACGATTTGCCTTTCGAGTAGCTTCCGCTACTGCTGCAAAAACTTGATCCTTATTTTTTTGTAAATCCATTTTTAGCGATTTCTAAAAAACGGAGGTGTTTCTAATTCATCGTCATCAGATGAACTATCTGTATATCTTTCTACAGTTGGCTTAGAACCACCTTGTGTTTCACGGACAATATTGTCACGGCGCAAATCCCACTCACCGAAAGCTGAAGTTTGTTTTTTCTCTGGCTGTTGACGAGTAGTTTTTGGAATTTCAACTGTTTCAGTCAAATCGAAATTTCTATCATAAGAATGATGACTACGAGTTTCACGAACAGGCTCGTTATGTGAACGTTTTGGCGAACGAATACCGCTAACTTTTTCAACACGATCCTGACGAACACCTGTGGCAACCACAGTCACGCGAATTTCATCACGCATACTTTCATCAATTGAAGTACCCAACCAGATGTTTACTCCGTGTCCAGCAGCTTGATTTACAATTTCAGAAGCCTCTTCAGCCTCAATCAATGTCATATCCAGACCACCAGTAACGTTGACAATCACATCTTCAGCACCATCAATAGTTGTTTCAAGAAGTGGTGAGTAAATTGCTTTACGAGCAGCTTCAATCACACGCTCCTCGCCACTACCAATACCGATACCCATCAAGGCATTACCCTTATCAGCCATAACAGTCTTAACATCTGCGAAGTCAAGATTAATCAGACCAGGACTAGTAATCAAATCAGTGATACCTTGGACACCTTGGCGAAGAACATTGTCAGCTTCACTCAAAGCCTCAAGAAGAGGTGTTTTCTTATCAACAATCTCAAGTAAGTTATTATTTGAAATAATCAACAAAGTATCAACATGCTCTCGAAGCTCATTGATTCCTTCAATTGCAAAATTACCGCGTTTGCTTCCTTCAAAACCAAATGGGCGAGTTACAACTGCAACAGTCAAAGCTCCCAAACCTTTCGCAATACGAGCAATAACCGGAGCGGCTCCAGTACCGGAACCTCCACCCATACCAGCCGTAATGAAGACCATATCTGCTCCTGAAAGAGCTTCTGTCAATACTTCTTCACTCTCTTCAGCAGCTTTACGACCTACTTCAGGCTGTCCTCCAGCACCAAGTCCACGTGTTAATTTTGGACCAAGCTGGATAACTGTTTCTGCTTTTGTACTACTCAGCGCTTGAACATCCGTATTGGCAGCGATAAACTCAACGCCAGCAACACCTTCGTCAATCATACGGTTAATAGCGTTACCACCGCCACCGCCGACACCAATTACTTTAATGATTGCGCCTTGAGCCGCAGCTGTGTCAAATGAAAATGTCATATTTAAACCCTTTCCTTTAATCAAACAGATTGCCTAACCAGTTACGGGCACGATCTGTTAATTTTTCTGTCTTTGTTTCTTGTTCTTGGCTTTGCGCCACTTCAATCGCAGGTTCAACTCTAGTTTCAGCTTCTACCTGAGGTAGTGGATCTCTATTTGTAGTAATTCGAGAAGGATTGATAGACTGCGTTTGGAGCGGACGTACAAAATTGCTTGGTTGCTGACGCAACATCTCATTACCTTGAACGGCTGCCTGAGCCAAAGCATCAACATCCGTCAAGTTTCCAGCATATTCAGACAAGCTAATCACATGAGCAAAGGCTGGATTTCGAATTCCAATTTGATTTGGAACATAAAGTTTAACTGGAACTCCAAAAATTTCTTGAGCCAATTCCACAACACCTGGTAAGATAGCGCCACCACCGATGATCACGATCCCACCTGGCAAATCTAACAAGTGTCTTCTTTCTAGATCCTGCTTAATTTGCTCAAAGACATGTTTCAAACGTGCTGAAATAATCTCAGCTAAGTAACTTTCTGTTACTTCAACTGGATTAACTTCACCAATAACTTCAACTTGGAATGTTTCTTGACTAGCTGCTGGCACATAAGCTTCACCATAGTTGAACTTCAAACTTTCAGCTAGTTTTTGAGAAGTCTTAAGAACTTTAGAAATATCTTTTGTGACATAATCGCCACCTTCTTGGTAGATATTGGTGTATTGAAGTTCTTGATTTCTAACAGAAGCTACTGTTGTTTGGCCTCCACCCATATCGATGACTGTAGCGCCAAATTCACGTTCACCTTCGTTTAAAACTGATTTTGTCATTGCAAGTGGTGAAATAATAATGTTTTCAATTTGAACCCCTGCACGTTCCACAGTTTTACGTAAGTTATGAAGAATAGTACGCGGACCAGTATAGAGCAAACCACGCATTTCTAAACGAATCCCCATCATGCCACGAGGATCGCGAATTCCTTGGAAACCATCAACGATGAATTCCTCTGGAATAAATGTGATTACTTCCCGATCAGGGGTCATGCTCTTCGTCAAAGCAGATCGAACAACATTTTCTACATCAATATCTGTGATTTCTTTGGCATCATTTGTAACAGGAATCATTCCTTGTGAAGGCTCAATTTGTAGTAAGTTTGCAGGCAAGCCCACATTAACCACTTTGATTGAAATCCCCGCTTTTTCTTCTGCTTGAGCAATTGCTGTTTTAATAGCAGCTGCTGCCGCCTCAATATCTACAATAATTCCGTCTTTTACACCAGCACTTTTGGCATTGCTAACACCAATTACATTAATTTCATCATTGATGTGCTCAGCCACTAATACTTTAATGGAGCTAGTTCCTATATCTAATCCTGTAAAGAAGCCGTCTCTAGCCATTACATCATTCCTCTCTATCATCCGAGTTTCCTACTTTATCGACAACTCTAAAAAATACAGTTATCCATTGCCTATTATAACACAAAATTAGCAAAAGTGGAGAGTTTTTCTTCGTTTTCTTTAGTTATTTGTTTCATCAGTAACATCTGATGGAACTTCCTCTGTTTCACTCTGCTCAGTTTCTTCTGAACTTTCGTTTTTCTCTTGTTTTTCTTTTTGCACAAGACTAGCAGAATAGCTAAAAATTCCCGCTTCCATATCCACAATACTAGGTTCCGTCAACAATGGATGTACACGACTGTAGTAAGGTAATTTCTTATGAATATCTGAAAGAGGAACAATAATCTTATGCTCATCTCTCATTGTCAAAGTTAATAAATCTTTTGTAGCCTTACTTGGAGTCAAATCTACAGTTTGAATTTCATTTTTGATACTATCCGGTACATCTGATAATTCTTGCATAAGTTTCTTAACCTTAGCTTTATCAGATAGATTAAGACGCATGTAATTTTCAGGCAAAGTTTCTTTCTTTACTGGTTGATTAATCACAGTTCCATTGCTGATGACTGGATAGATATTTCCAGTAGAAGCTTCATAGGCTAGAATCTTAAATTCTGTGACTTGAATCTTGAATGTAATCGGGAACTGATATGAAATTTCAGCCTTTTCGATCCAAGCATTCGCTTTTTTCAAGTTGTTAGCATACTGATTACGATTCAAAAACGTTGTTAAAGTGTAATCTCGGCTATCAATTTGGGTAGCTTTGATAATTTCATCTTGAGTTACACGCTCATTTCCTGTAACTACTATATTTTTAAGGCTACCTAAAGGAGTAATAAAGTAGAGTGACAGAAGAATCAAGAGAGAGCTGATAACCAGAACTGGTATAGCCCTGTATAGATGAATTTTCTCGATTCTAGGTTTGTCTGACTTAGCTTCTTTTTCAATTTCTATATCAGCTTGATCTACAAAATTTTCAGTTCGATCTTCTGAAACATCACTTAACTCTTCGATATTTTCTTCTTCGGGCTCTTCAACATCTTCTGTCTCTTCAGACTCATTTGTCTCATCGTCATCTGAAGCTTGATCTTGAGCTTGGTCTTCTTTTTCATCTTCGCTATTATCTGTTTCGTTTGTCCCAGCAGATTCTGAAGTTTCCAAAGTCTCATCGTTACGCTCTTCTTCATCAGTTTCAGAGGCTTTTTCTTGAGATTTTTTTTCTAAGTACTCCTGATGACGTTTTTGCCACTCAGATAAATATTTTTGGAGTTCTTTTTGGTCATCTTTATCTTTTGTCGTCATTTTTTCCCTTTGTTTATATCATTTTTCAATACAGCATAAAAATCTTCTACTGACTTGATTTCATGAGAATTTTTCATGGCTTGATAATATGTATCTTTATCCCTTAGAACCTGTTCCACAGAAGCTTCAAGCCCTTCTAAAGTTAGCTGCTCTTCTTCCAGCTTCACAGCATATCCCTTTTTCACAAAATAATCCGCATTTTCGATCTGATCACCACGACTGGCTTCGCGTCCTAAAGGAACGATAATGTGCAACTTAGCCATAGCAAGGAGCTCAAAGATTGTATTAGAACCACCACGGGTCACAACTACATCTGCCAGGTCCATCAAAGGCTGATAAAGGTCCGTCACATAGGCTCTGCGAAAGAGTCGGTCAGACAAAGTATCCAAACTCTCATCGCCTGTCAGATTGATGATATTATAACACTCGGTCAGTGTAGCTTGATTCTGACTGACAAAATCATTAAAAACCTTGGCACCAGCAGAACCACCCACAAAAAGAAGAGTTGGCAACTCTTTATCAAAATACTGACGGATTTCTTCTAGTTCCTGCGGTAGGACTGGCTCTTGACTACCGACCTTGGTCACAGCTCCGACATGCTCAATCTTGGTCAGACTAGAGCTTTGCTCAAAGGTTGAATACATCTTGGTCGCACACTTATAGGCGATTTTATTGGCCAAGCCAATGGATAGATCCGACTCATGAACATAGACGGGAACTCCTGACAGTCGTGCTGCAATCACGGGCGGAACGGATACAAAGCCTCCCTTAGAAAAGAGGGCCTGCGGCCGTAACTTGAGCATAATGCCCAACGACTGAAAAATGCCCCAGACGACCTTAAAACCATCCAGCAGATTCTGCCACGAAAAGTAGCGACGAAGTTTACCCGTAGCTACCGAATGGAAGGTCACGTCCAGTCCAGACTTTTGGATTTCCTGATACTCAATACCATGCTTATCGCCAATATAATGGACCTGCCAGCCTTCTTTGATAAATTTCGGAATCAGGAGAAGGTTGAGGGTTACATGCCCGACCGTTCCTCCGCCTGTAAATACAATCTTTTTCATCTTAACCTTTTAATTCTTCAAATGCAGCGAGAAATTCATCGCCACGGACTTCAAAATTACTATACATATCCCAGCTGGCATTGGCAGGACTGAGCAAGACAATGTCTCCTGGCTCCGCTTGAGCAAAGGCCTTATGAGCCGCATCCCGGACATCAGTCGCATCCAGATAAGAAACACCAGCCTGATCAGCCGCTCTCTTTACACGCGCAGCTGATTGTCCTAAGATAACCATTTTCTTGAGTCCTTTGAGGTCAGGCACCAACTCGTCAAATTCATTGCCACGGTCCAAGCCACCCGCAATTAGAATCACCTTGCTATTGTCAAAACCAGATAAGGCTTTCTGGGTTGCCAAGATATTGGTAGACTTACTGTCATTGTAAAAGGCAACCTCATTTACCTGCCCCACATACTGGAGACGATGCTTAACGCCTCCAAAAGCTGACAAGACTTCTTTGATCGTCTGATTGTCAATACCACGAAGCTTGGCTACTGCAATCGTAGCCAGAGCGTTTTCAACATTGTGACTGCCAGGAACGCCGATTTCAGCCACCTGCATAATCGCTTCTCCACGGAAGGTCAAGACATCACCCTCTAAATAGGCACCATCCACCTTTTCAGTCGTTGAAAAAGGCACAACAGTAGCCTGAGTCTGGCTAGCCATTTCCTTGGCCCAGTCTTGATTGAAATTCAAAACCAGATAATCATCAGCTGTCATGTTTTTCTGGATATTCCACTTGGCAGCTGCATATTCCTCAAAAGAGCCATGGTAGTCCAGATGAGTCGGCATGAGATTGGTGATCACAGCTATCTGTGGATGAAAAGCCTCAATCCCCATCAACTGGAAGGAAGACAGTTCCATGACCAGTGTATCTTTGCCACTAGCTGATTGGGCTACTTGACTGGCAGGAAAACCGATATTACCAGACAAAAGACCATTTTGACCACCAGCCGTCAAGACTTGCGCAATCATGGTTGTGGTCGTCGTTTTGCCATTTGATCCCGTAATACCAATAATTGGAGCTTCAGAAATCAGATAAGCCAACTCAACTTCAGTGATAACAGGAATCTCCTTCTCCAGAGCCCGAATAACCATAGCATTATTATAAGGAATACCTGGATTTTTAACCATCAATTCAAAGTTTTCATCCAGCAACTCCAGAGGATGGCCTCCTGTCACCACTTTAATGCCTTCTTCTAGCAAGGATTGAGCAGCAGGATTTTCCTCGAAAGGTTTACCGTCGTTAACTGTCACGATGGCTCCTAATTTATCTAAAAGGCGAGCAGCAGATTCACCTGACTTAGCCAAACCTAAAACCAAGACTTTCTTGTTAGCAAAACTTGCTATATTCTTCATAAAAAACCTCTTTAATTGTACTTCATTCTATTTTACCCTTTTTTAAAGAAATAAAAAAGTCATAGATGCGCTTTATTTACGTCTGTTTTTAACTTGTGAAAAAAATGTGATATTTTTTCTGATTTGCAATGATTTGTAATAGAATTCTAAAAGTTATCAGAGTTTAACTCTTATCCTCCTTTCATTTCACAATCTATAAAAAAAGGCCCAGAACTAAAGCGAATTTTAGTTCTCAAGCCAATTTTTAATCTTTTCTTTTATCGCCTAAAAAATCAAATAAACCAGGTTTCTTATCTAATCGAGCAATGTCGCGTAAGGCAAAATAAGCCAAAATAAGCATAGCAACCCCGACAAATAACTCTCCTGGCATTTGAAAAATCCTAAACGCTGCTAATACCAAGAGAATGATAAACAAAACCAAGACTAATACAACTGATAAGACATTAAAGGTGCCTTTAATGCTCTGAGGAGCAGCAAAAAGGTAATATAAGAGTATCAAAATTCCAATTATTAAATAAACCATCTTGCTACTCCTTTCCCTTTTACTTATTCAGCTGCAGCTGATTTTTTCTTTTTGTTGGCTTTCTCGCGCTCTGCCTTGTTTAGAATTTGCTTACGCAAACGGATAGACTCAGGTGTTACTTCCATGTACTCATCGTCGTTCAAGAACTCAAGAGACTCTTCAAGGGTCAAGATACGAGGTGTCTTGATAACAGCTGTTTGGTCCTTAGTAGCTGAACGGACGTTGGTCATTTGTTTAGCCTTAGTGATATTAACTGTCAAGTCATTTTCACGAGAGTTTTCACCGATGATCATTCCTTCATAAACCTCAGTACCTGGGT
>ERZ772974.2786-NODE-2786-length-10543-cov-46.092105_pt1 | contig 10543 bp, 7 predicted proteins | sample MGYA00580671_ERZ772974 | MGnify/ENA primary metagenome ERZ772974 (study PRJEB29015, sample SAMEA2738065) | human oral metagenome | biome: human oral; feature: human-associated habitat; material: saliva | place: China | collected 2218 ... | reverse complement strand
TTGATTTTCTGTCATTCTTCTGTCTGTTCTTTCGTTTCTGATTTATCAGGATTTTTCGGTGCTTCACCACTCTCATTATGGTGGCGTGGTTTATGATGAGAACGACGGCGGTGACGATGCTCTCCTCCATTTTCCCCATCCTCAAGTTTTTCAGGCTTAGGAAGCAAGGCCTTGATTGAGGCATCGATACGTCCTTTTTCATCGATTTTGATAATCTTAACAGTTACCGTACCCCCAACTTTAACCACATCTTCGACATGCTCAGTACGTTCCCAAGCTAGTTCTGAGATGTGGATGAGAGCATCTGTCTTATTGAAAAGGTGGACGAAGGCACCGAACTTTTCAATACGGACAACGGGTACAGTGTAAACCTCTCCAACCTTAGCTTCACGTACAAGATCGGAGATAATAGCTTTAGCACGGTTAATAGCATCCTGATCACTAGAGAAAATCTGAACAAGACCTTCTTCATCAATATCAATAGTGACACCAGTCTCAGCGATAATCTTGTCAATAGTTTCGCCGCCTTTACCGATGACAACCTTGATCTTATCAACAGGAATCTGAATACTGTCAATCTTAGGTGCTGTTGGTGCCAATTCTGGACGTGGCTCAGCGATTGCTGACTCAATAACATCAAGAATTTCAAAACGAGCTACCTTTGCCTGAGCCAAAGCCTCTTCGAGAATGGCCGGTGTAATACCCGAAATCTTAATATCCATCTGAAGAGCTGTAATTCCTTGACGTGTGCCAGCTACCTTAAAGTCCATATCTCCAAAATGATCTTCCAAACCTTGAATATCAGTTAGGACAGTGTAGTTAGTACCATCTGAGATAAGTCCCATGGCAATACCTGCAACAGGTGCCTTAATCGGTACACCACCAGCCATAAGCGCCAAGGTTCCTGCACAAATAGAAGCTTGTGATGAAGAACCATTTGACTCCAAGACTTCTGCTACCAAACGGATCGCATAAGGGAACTCTTCAACACTTGGAAGAACCTGAGCAAGGGCACGTTCACCTAAGGCTCCGTGACCAATTTCACGTCGGCCTGGCGCACCATAACGCCCTGTCTCACCCACTGAATACTGAGGAAAATTATAGTGGTGAAGGAAACGTTTCTTATACTCTGGATCCAAACCATCAACAAGTTGTGTATCACTCATAGGTGCCAAAGTCAAAACTGATAAGGCTTGAGTTTGACCACGTGTAAAGAGACCCGAACCATGAACCTTAGGAAGAAAGTCAATCTCTGCGTCCAAAGGACGGATTTCATCCACACGACGGCCATCTGGACGAACCTTGTCTTCTGTGATCAAACGGCGCACTTCGGCATGTTCCATCTGCTCAAGGATTTCTGCTACATCACGCAGAATAGTTTCCTTATCCTCATCTTCCGCAAAGCGTTCTTGATAAGAAGCGAGGACCTCTTCTTTTACAGCCTGGGTTGCTGCTTCACGCGCCAGTTTTTCTTCCACCTGAACAGCCTTAGCTAACTGATCATAATAAGCCGTTTCGATTTCGACTTTCAAATCAGCATCAACTTGTAGAAGTTCGACCTCAGCCTTTTCCTTACCAACAGCTGCAACGATATAATTTTGGAAATCAACCAACTCTTGAATAGCTTCATGTCCCTTCAAGAGTGCTTGTAACATAATATCCTCAGACAATTCCTGGGCACCTGACTCTACCATATTGATAGCTTCCTTGGTACCTGCCACTGTCAAATCTAAAAGTGAAACTTCCTTATCCGCTGCACTTGGGTTGATGATGAAATCTTCTGCAGCATAGGCTACTTGAACCCCAGCAATTGGACCATTGAAAGGAATATCAGAGATAGAAAGAGCTAAAGAACTCCCAAACATAGCCGCCATCGGAGCACTAGCATTCTCATCATAAGAGAGAACCGTGTTAATGACCTGAACTTCGTTACGAAAGCCCTCCGCAAACATAGGACGAATAGGACGATCAATGAGACGAGCAGTCAAAGTGGCGTCTGTTGAAGGCCGACCCTCACGCTTGTTAAAGCCCCCCGGGAACTTGCCAGCTGCATACATTTTCTCCTCGTAATTAACCTGTAAAGGAAAGAAATCTGCCGTTGCCATTTTTTTAGACATAACAGCTGTTGATAATACCGTTGTATCTCCATAACGCACGACGACAGCACCATTAGCCTGCTTGGCTACCTGCCCAACTTCAACGACAAGCGGGCGTCCTGCAAAGGTCATCTCAAAAGTTTGTTTAGCCATGTTTGATCCCTCTTTTTATCCATGACCAGCCCTTACAAAAACGAACCGGTCAACTTTATGTCATTCATTTGATATAACTTTCATTTTACCATAATATAGTCAAAAATGGCAGAGCTCCGGCATAAGTTAGCACCCAAGTCTCCCTTTCTCTCAGATATTTAAGTCGTTTTGTGATATAATAAACACTTATGAGAGACAAAGGAATGACTATGAAAAAATTACAACACATCATTATGATTGCCTTAATCTTACTAGGCCTAGTAACACCTGCTCTAGCACAAGAACAGACAGATAACTTCAATGTTTCCGCTAAACATGCGATTGCTATCGAAGCAACTACAGGGAAAGTCCTCTATGAAAAGGACGCCACTACTCCTGATGGTGTGGCTTCAATGACTAAAATCCTAACAGCCTACATGGTCTATAAAGCAGTTGACCAAGGAAAAATTACCTGGGACACTGAAGTCGATATCTCAGACTATCCTTTCAACTTAACCGTTGATTCAGAAGTTTCAAATGTCCCACTAGATTCCCGAAAATACACTGTTAAACAGCTCCTAGATGCCACCCTCATTTCCAGCGCTAACAGTGCTGCTATTGCTCTAGCTGAAAAAATCTCAGGATCAGAGAGTGCCTTTGTTGACACTATGACAGCCCAACTTAAAGAGTGGGGCATTACAGATGCTAAATTATTTAACGCTTCTGGCCTAAACAATAAATACCTTGGGGATAACCGCTATCCTGGCTCTAAAGCAGATGACGAAAATACTATGAGCGCTCTAGATGTTGCCATTATTGCAGACCACCTCATCAAAGACTATCCTCAGGTACTTGAAATCACCAAGCAAACCGAAACTGATTTCGAAGGTGACAACAAATTAACGACGCACAACTACATGTTAGAAGGTCAAGACAACTATCGTGAAGGCGTTGACGGACTCAAGACTGGAACAACTGAACTTGCAGGAGCATCCTTTGTAGCCCACGCCAATGAAAATGGCATGAGTTTGATTACCGTTGTCATGAATGCAGATAATGGTGGAGAAGATGAAGCTGCCAGATTCACAGCCACAAATGAGTTGCTAGATTATGTGACTCAAAACTGGGAAATCAAAACCCTCAACACCAAAGGACAAATCGTCAAGAAAAATGATATTAAGGTAGCCGATGGAGACAGTCAAACCATCTCTGCTAAACTCGAGTCAGACCTTACAGTCGTTCAAAAAATAAACAGCAAAAATGATGCTGTTAAAATCAAAGCAAAAACTATAACAGCACCTATCAAAAAAGGTGACACTATTGGAACAGCGACCTTTGATGATAAGGATCTCGTTGGAACAGGTTACATCTCTGATCCACCTCAAATTTCTGTAACAGCCAACCAATCTATCAAGAAAAGTTTCTTCTTAAAAGTTTGGTGGAACCATATCGTTAATTTCTTTACAGGAAACAAGTAAACACAAAACTACCTTTTAGATATCAAAAGGTAGTTTTATCTTGCCTTAAGAATTATTCCTGTAAGTAAAAGCTCCTTCTCAACACCTTAAGTTCCTCTCAAAATGTGGTATAATAAATATCCAAAACACATGAAGGAACAAACCATGAAAAAACTGATTACGCTTATGATGACCTTCTTACTCTGTCTGGGAAGCGTAGCCCCTGCTTTTGCAGCAGATAAGAAAAAAGGATATGATGCCGCAGCCAAACATGCCATCGCTGTCGAAGCTAATACTGGCAAAATTTTATATGAAAAAGATGCCACTACCTCTACAGGGATTGGCTCTATTACCAAGCTCCTAACAGCCTATATGGTTTATAAAGCGGTAGATCAGGGAGACCTCAAATGGAACAGCAAAGTTGACATTTCTGACTACCCCTTTGAACTAACTGTCAGTGCCGGAGTATCTAATATTCCACTAGATGCTCGCAAATACACTGTCAAACAACTTCTTGACGCAACTCTTATTTCCAGTGCCAACAGTGCATCTATTGCTCTAGCCGAGGAAATCGGAGGAACCGAAAGTAAGTTTGTCGACATGATGAAAGCCCAACTTAAAGATTGGGGTATCACTGATGCCAAGATTATCAATGCCTCTGGTCTCAATAATTCTTACTTAGGTGACAATATCTATCCAGGCTCTAAATCAGATGAAGAAAATACCATGAGTGCTAAAGATGTTGCTATCATTGCACAACACGTGGTGAAAGAATACCCTGAAATTCTCGACATCACTAAAAAAACTGAGGCTGACTTTGATGGTGTCAACAAACTCAAAACCTTCAACTATATGCTTAAGGGACAACCTAGTTACCGTAAAGGAGTGGATGGCCTAAAAACAGGGACCACTGATTTAGCCGGTGCTTCCTTCGTGGCCCACTCAAATGAAAGTGGCATGAGCATTATCACAGTCATTTTGAATGCTGATAATACCGATACTGATGACTACGCCCGTTTCACTGCAACTAATGACCTGCTTAACTACGTAGTCTATCATTGGGAAAGCAAGACCATTGCCAAAAAAGGACAAGCTATTGGTAAAAGCCAAGCCAACGTCCTTGATGGTAAATCTAAGCAAGTCACTGCTGTTGCTAAGTCTGACTTTAATATCATCCAAAAAATAGATGCTAACAATAGTAAACATATTAAAGTCACTACAAATCAAGTCCAAGCCCCTGTCAACTCAAGTGACAAGGTTGGAACTGCTACCTTTGAAGATAAATCACTTGTAGGAGAAGGTTACTTGCCTAACCAGGGTATGCCTAGCATGGAACTGGTTGCTGGTAAAGAAGTTAAGAAAAGCTTCTTCCTCAAGGTCTGGTGGAATCACTTTGTCAACTTTGTCAACGAAAAACTCTAATTATTACAGTCGAGCTTTGCTCGGCTTTTTCTTTTACCCCATCTTTACAGAAAGATTGACTCTATCTTGACTCCTATTGACACAAAAAAAGACAGACTACACCTGTAATCTGTCTTTTTGTTTGATTTTTACACTACTGTAAAGGTTAATTTATCTTTCGAGCAGCCGATTTTAAGAGTTTGTCCACTAACTACTTGGCCACCTAGTAAGAGCTCAGATAACCTGTCCTCCACTTGAGTTTGAATCGTACGACGTAATGGGCGGGCACCCATCTCAACATCATAGCCATCTTTAGCTAAATGCTTGAGAGCAGCTGGTTGGAATTTCAAGTCAATCCCTTTTTCAGCCAAAGCTGATACCAACGGTTGCACCATAACCTTGACAATCTCACGAAGTTGCTCTTCCTCTAGACTATGGAAGACAACCTTCTCATCAATACGGTTGATAAACTCTGGACGGTAGGCCTTCTTAAGTTCTTCCATAATACGTGACTGCATAGCTTGGTGATTATGAGAAATGTCTTGGGCTCCAAAACCAACGGTCTTATCATCACGAAGAGCAGTTGCTCCTAAGTTCGAAGTCATAATGATAATGGTATTTGAGAAGTCGACTTTACGACCTCGACTATCTGTCAAGACACCATCATCCAAAACCTGTAAGAGGATGTTGAAAATATCTGGGTGAGCCTTTTCCACCTCGTCAAAAAGGAGAACTGAGTAAGGCTTATTGCGAACTTTCTCTGTTAATTCACCACCCTCATCATATCCAACATAACCTGGAGGAGCACCGTTAAGTCGGCTAGCCGCAAATTTTTCCATGTATTCTGACATGTCAAAGCGAAGCAAAGCTGACTCATCATCAAAGAGAACTTCTGCCAAAGCCTTGGCCAATTCTGTCTTACCAACACCAGTAGGTCCAAGGAACATGAAGGAACCAATCGGACGTTTTCCTGTACGAATACCTGACTGGTTACGACGAATAGCTCGACTAATCGCTGAAACTGCTTCATCTTGGCCAATAACACGTTTGTGAAGCTCTGCTTCCAGATTCAAGTAACGCTTGCTATCTGCCTGAGTCATTTTCTCAACAGGAATACCTGATAGACGACTAAGGGTTTGCATAATCTGATCTGCATCTACCAAGGCAGGTTTTGGTAATTTTGCTTTTTGGCTAGCTTTATATTGTTTAACAGCAGCCTTCATATCACCAGATAGAAGTGCTTCATCCAAAGGCGTTATCTCACGTTTGGCTTCTTTTTTAATACGACCTTGAACAGTTGCACTCGCTTCATCTAAAAGATCAATGGCAGAGTCAGGTAAGTTTTTACTCGTCAAATAACGGTGGGCCGCCTTGACCGCTGTCTCAACTGCCTCATCAGTAATCGTTACACGATGATAGTCTTCATAAGACGGCCGTAGACCTTTTAGAATATCAATCGCCTCAGCTACACTTGGCTCCTCAATTGTAATTTTAGCAAAACGACGAGAAAGAGCTGCATCTTTTTCAATATGCTTCTGGTACTCAGCTTGAGTTGTTGCTCCAACCATATGAAGAGTTCCACGTGCTAGAGCAGGTTTCAAAATATTCGCCGCATCTAAGGTGCTATCAATACCTGAACCAGAACCGATAATCGTATGCAATTCGTCAATAAAGAGAATGATTTTTCCATCAGCTTCAATCTCATCAATGATCTGATTCATACGTTCTTCGAAATCGCCACGGAAACGTGTTCCTGCAACCACACTCATCATATCAAGCTCTAAGATACGCATATCAGCCAACTCAAAAGGTACTTCGCCTGAAGCAATACGCTGTGCTAAGCCAAGCGCAAGTGCCGTCTTACCAACACCTGCTTCACCTACAAGAACTGGGTTATTCTTCGTTTTACGACTCAAAACCTGAATCATGCGTGAAATTTCTTTCTCACGTCCAATAACAGGATCAAGAGCACCTGATTCGGCTACTGCCGTTAAGTCCTTGGTATAATCTGACAGTTCCCCAGTAGAAGATTGAGGAGGCTGCATCATATTAGCAAAATTTCCTGATGCCTTTGATTTTTTAGGCTTACGAAGGTCGTGAATGGCCTTCAAATCTTGCTTACTAAGTCCTGCGTAACGCTCCAAAGAACGTCGTAAATCGATAATACGAGGCTTATCGCTGTCATCCTTATATTGAAAACCAGCAACTTCAAGGAGACGACAAACCATCAAATCCTTATGAAGGAGAAAGGCCATCAATACATGTTCAGACCCTACCTCTACAGCACCAGTTACACTAGCAATTCCCTCTGCCTCTTGCAACATAGCCTCTAAAGCATGTGACTGTGCACGTAAATCGATAATATCGGATTCAGACAGGTCTTTTGGACTTTTCTCCATCGCTAGTACAGCAGCGGTCTCAATCTCTTCCGCACGAATACGGTCCTCAAAATCAGTAAATGTTAGGTAGGCTACAGATCCTGGAACCTCAACCATAGCGAGAAGCACATGCCAAGTCTCCAAGAAAGAACTTCCAAAACGCTCTGCCTCAAGCTGAGCACGATGGAAAATGGCCTGCATTTTTCTTGAATATGTCGTCATCTAATTTCCTTTTCTATCCAATCTAAGTAATAGCGAGCGTAGAATACGCGAACGAATAGCAGCCGCATCTTCGCCTAAAACATCATCACTAGCAGTTGCTAAAATCAAATTTCCCTCACGTTCAGTGATGATTTTTTCATCAAAAAGCAACTGAATCAAGTCTGTAAATACCTGCTCGCTGAGCTGATCTGCCAAGTTCTGAAGCAAATCATTAATCATGTGGTGCTTGTCGGAGAATCTGACCTTGACGATACGAATATAACCGCCGCCTCCACGTTTACTCTCAACAATATAACCACGACTTTCTGTAAAACGAGTCTTAATAACATAGTTAATCTGACTCGGTACAACTTGAAAAGTATCTGCTAAGTTCGAGCGTTGAATCTCAGCAATTCCAGACTGGCCCAGCAATTCTTTAATATATTCTTCTATACTATCTGATGTATTTCTTGCCATCTTAATTCCTCCAGTCTAATTTGACTATAACTGACTATTATTATACCAAAAATGTCAGCTCATGGGAAACTATACCTTCAAAAAGCTTTTTAAAGTTGTCATTAGAGACCATATAAGATACAATAAATAAGACTAAAATATTAGGTAACTTAGGGTGTTTGATTCAAATTTTCTATCCACTTTAACAGGCTGAGACCCACCTAATCCAACAAGTACTTTTTAGCACTTTCGCAGTAGTATTAGTCTTATCACTCTCGATAAAGCTCATATCATTTTGAGTCTTATCTCTTATTTTATTCCCCTATGAAAGGTTACTCATGAAATACATCATTGCACTCTTAATCTCTATGATTCCTTTGGTTGAGCTCCGTGGAGCCGTTCCTGTTGCTATCGCCTCAGGTATCCCTTGGTGGCAAGCCCTAATTCTTTGTGTCATTGGGAACATGATTCCAGTTCCAATTATCTTCTTCTTCGCCCGCCGTGTCCTCGAATGGGGGGCAGATAAACCTCTAATTGGTAGCTTCTTTACCTGGTGTCTTAAAAAAGGTCACAGTGGTGGCCAAAAACTTGAAAAAGCTGCCGGAGATAAGGGTGTCTTCTGGGCCCTTCTACTTTTTGTGGGAATTCCGCTTCCAGGAACAGGAGCTTGGACTGGTACCCTAGCGGCATCTATCCTAGATTGGGACTTTAAACGTAGTGTTATTGCTGTTATGCTTGGGGTTATCCTTGCAGGTATCATTATGGGAACACTCTCTCTTCTACTTGGTGTAAATACCTTCGCTCATTAATTACTTTTTCAACGTCTGGGGCATACTCAGACGTTTTTTAATAGCAACAAAAAAGAAGCTACGATTCATTCACGTAACTTCTTTTCTTTTTATCTAGCAACTAGAATTAGTTGTTAAGAGCTGCTGCCATTGTAGCTGCAACTTCTGATTCAAAGTCGTTAGATGCTTTTTCGATACCTTCACCAACTTCAAAGCGAACGAATTCTACTACTGAAGCGTTTACTGATTCAAGGTAAGCTTCAACTGTTTTGCTGTCGTCCATGATGTAAACTTGAGCAAGAAGTGTGTATGCTTGGTCAACTTTAGTGTTGTCAAGCAAGAAGCGGTCCATTTTACCTGGGATGATTTTATCCCAGATTTTTTCTGGTTTACCTTCAGCAGCCAACTCAGCTTTGATATCTTCTTCAGCTTGAGCAAGAACAGCATCAGTCAATTGAGCTTTAGAACCATATTTAAGGTGTGGAAGAGCTGGTTTGTTAACCATAGCACGGCTTTCGTTATCTTGATCGATAGCGTGGTTAAGTTGTGCCAATTCATCTTTAACAAATTGTTCGTCCAATTCAGTGTATGAAAGAACAGTTGGTTTCATCGCTGCGATGTGCATTGAGATTTGTTTTGCAAGAGCATCATCTCCACCTTCAATAACTGAAACAACACCGATACGTCCACCGTTGTGTTGGTAAGCTCCGAAGTGTTGTGCATCAGTTTTCTCAACAACTGCAAAACGACGGAATGAAATCTTTTCACCGATAGTAGCTGTAGCAGTTACGTATGCAGCTTCAAGAGTTTCACCTGAAGGCATAGTCAATGCAAGTGCTTCTTCGTTGTTAGCTGGTTTACCTTCAGCAATTACTTTAGCTGTTTCGTTTACCAACTCAACGAATTGAGCGTTCTTCGCAACGAAGTCAGTTTCAGCATTAACTTCAACAACTGCTGCAACGTTACCGTTAACGTAAACACCAGTCAAACCTTCAGCTGCAACACGGTCAGCTTTCTTAGCTGCTTTAGCCATACCTTTTTCGCGAAGCAATTCGATCGCTTTTTCGATATCACCTTCAACTTCAACCAATGCTTTTTTAGCGTCCATGACACCAGCACCAGATTTTTCACGCAATTCTTTAACAAGTTTAGCTGTAATTTCTGCCATTTTGTTTTTCTCCAAATTTATTTTATCAAACTAAGGGGCAGGGCTGAGCCCCGCCCCTTAGGTGTTTGTCGTATCTTTAGTGGGCATTGAGCCCAAACCAATCTTAAAGATTAGTTGTTGTCACCTTCGACAACTTCAACGATTTCTTCGATTGAATCAGCTGCAGCTGCTTCTTGGAAATCTGCAGAAGCATCTTCACCTTGGTTACCTTCGATGATAGCATCAGCCATTTTTGAAGTGATCAATTTAACGGCACGGATAGCGTCATCGTTAGCTGGGATGATTACATCGATCTCATCTGGATCAGCGTTTGTATCAACCATCGCTACAACTGGGATACCAAGTTTTTTAGCTTCTTTAACAGCGATTTGTTCTTTGTGTGGGTCAACGATGTAGATTACATCTGGAATGCGAGGCATATCTTCGATACCACCCAAGAATTTTTCAAGACGTGCACGTTGTTTGT
>ERZ772974.2784-NODE-2784-length-10546-cov-2.014298_pt1 | contig 10546 bp, 6 predicted proteins | sample MGYA00580671_ERZ772974 | MGnify/ENA primary metagenome ERZ772974 (study PRJEB29015, sample SAMEA2738065) | human oral metagenome | biome: human oral; feature: human-associated habitat; material: saliva | place: China | collected 2218 ... | reverse complement strand
CTTATAACAAGGCTATGCTGCGGCGGGATTATCCTGTGCATTAGTCGCGGGGAACCTCAACCTCTTCGTACACCTCGATGATGTCGCCCACCTGAATATCTGGGTAGGACAGCACCATACCGCACTCGTAACCGGCGGCAACCTCGGTGACGTCGTCTTTTTCACGACGCAGCGAATCAATATTGGCCTTATCGGTGACAACGCTACCGTCACGCACCAAGCGAACCGATGCGTTGCGTCGGACCTTGCCCGACTCGACCATACAACCGGCGATGAGGCCCACAGCAGAGGCTTTGAACAGGGCGCGGATTTCCGCGCGACCCACTTCGCGTTCCTCGTAGATCGGCTTGAGCATACCGCGCAGGGCTTGCTCAATCTCCTCAATGACACGGTAGATGACCGAGTAGTAGCGGATCTCCACGCCTTCGGCGTTGGCTTCCTCGGTGGCCTTGCCTTCAGAGCGCACATTGAAACCAATGATGATCGCATCTGACGCAGCAGCCAAGGTGACGTTAGTCTGAGTGACGGCACCGACACCACGGTCGATGATGTTCAACGCGACCTCGTCGTCCACCTCGATCTTCAGCAGCGCCTCTTCCAGAGCTTCCACGGAACCAGCATTGTCGCCCTTCAGGATCAGGTTGAGTGTGCTGGTTTCCTTCAGCACTGCATCCAGGTCTTCCAGGGAGATGCGCTTACGGCTCTTAGCTGCCAACGCGTTACGCTTACGTGCGTTGCGGCGGTCCGCGATCTGGCGGGCAACACGGTCGTCTTCCACCACCAGCAGGTTATCGCCAGCACCGCTGACACTGTTGAGGCCTTGCACCTGCACCGGACGGGACGGGCCGGCTTCGTCAACATCGTTACCAAACTCGTCCACCATGCGGCGCACACGGCCATGGGCATCGCCCACGACAATGGAATCGCCGATGCGCAGCGTACCGCGCTGCACAATTACGGTAGACACCGGGCCGCGACCGCGGTCAAGGTGGGCTTCGATAGCAACGCCCTGGGCAGCCATGTTCGGGTTGGCCATCAATTCCAGCGTGTTATCGGCTGTCAGAAGAACGGCCTCCAGCAGGTCATTAATGTGCAAGCCCTGCTTGGCAGAAATATCCACGAACATGGTGTCGCCGCCGTATTCCTCAGGGATGAGGCCGTATTCGGTCAGCTGTCCACGAATCTTGTCGGGCTGTGCGCCCTCCTTGTCGATCTTGTTGACAGCAACCACGATAGGTACATCGGCTGCCTTCGCGTGGTTGATAGCCTCAACCGTCTGCGGCATTACACCGTCATCAGCGGCCACCACCAAGATGGCAACGTCCGTGGATTGCGCACCACGTGCACGCATGGCGGTAAATGCCTCGTGACCCGGGGTGTCTAGGAAAGTAACGTACCGGTCTTCATCCTCATAGGTGACCTTCACCTGGTAAGCACCAATGCCCTGGGTGATGCCACCGGCCTCACCGGAACCAACATTGGTTTTACGGATCGAATCCAGCAGTCGAGTTTTACCGTGGTCAACGTGGCCCATAACGGTAACAACAGGAGGACGGGGTTTAAGATCTTTTGGATCGTCATAGAAGGTAAAGGAATTTTCTTCTTCCTTTGTCATAATCTTGATTTCCCGACCCAAATCATCTGCAACAAGATCAATCAAATCATCAGACATGGTCTCGGTAAGCGTCAGCGGGCTTCCAAGCAAAAAGAGGCGCTTGATAATATCGTTGGCGGAAACGCCGAGAAGATCTGCAAGCTCTGAGACGGTTGAACCCTGGGGAACTTTGACCGTATCAAGCTGAGAGATATCCTGGTCATTTGCAAGAGCCTCTTCAATCCTCTGCTCCATTGCAGCCTCGGCAGCCTGCTTCTGACGACGCTCTTTGCGCTTTTTACGACGTCCCGTAGACTCCCTTGACGCTTCTTCGATATCACGGCGGGCTTCATCTAAAACCTTGCTGCGGTTATATGCCTCTGCCTCACGGGCCATGCGGCTATAGCGATCTTCACTCTCTTCTCCCCCGCGGCGATTCTTTTTACGGCGGCCCTGAGAAGGACGGTCCTCTTGCGCATCAAGATCTTTACGATTTGCATATCTATTGTTGCGGCGCTCGTTACCAATGCTTTCTTCAGCCTTTGCCCGCGCGTGATTTCTGCTGCTCTTCTCCGATTTCTTCTGTGCAGCCGACTCAGCAGCCTGCTGCTTTAAAACTTCTTCCTGCTGGGCAATCTGATCAAGGAGCGTATTGAAAGACGGCGTGGATTTTGGAGCCGTATCTTTGACGCGCTTGCGCTCGGCCTCCTCTGCTGCCTTCCGCTCGGCCTCTGCCTGGGCGGCCTTTTGAGCCTCAGCCTTCTTGCGAGCCGCTTCTTCAGCAGCACGCTTCTTCTCCTCAGCGGCACGCTCAACTTCACGGCGCTTCTCGGCAGCAAGACGCTCTGCCTCAGCCTCTGCGGCAGCACGCTTCTTTTCTTCCTCTTCCCTCTTTTTAGCCTCAGCCTGTTTCTTTCTAATCTCCGCAGCACGAGCCTCAAGGATAGGCTTGAGCTTTTTGCGGGCCATTGCCACATAGGCATCTTCAAGCGTTGAAGATGGAGACTTGGCAGGAATCTTCATTTCAGCAAGATGCTCAAGCATCTCTTTACTTTGCATGCCATATTCTTTAGCAAGGTCATGTACGCGCATTTTTGCCATATATGAAACCTTCCGATCGTAGTCTTACAGCAGAACACGTCTTAGATAAGCGAGTCTTCGTCATCAGAAACCTGAACTTCAGCCATCATCTCGTGAATGCCGCAGTAGTTTGAACCTGGGCGAGCCATGTTGCGGCAAGGCACGCCATCGGGGCTCACATAGATGCAGCGATGAGCCTCCTTCTTCTTTTTCTGCTCAGGAAGATCGGCGGGGGTAGCCGGAAGGTCGCGCAAAATCTTGGCTGCCAGCGTCTCGTTTTTGATATCAATGTGCAGACCCGTTAGACGAGCTGCGAGTCGTGCATTTTGGCCTTCCTTACCGATGGCCAAAGAAAGCTGATCGTCAGGAACAATAACGGTGGCATGACGGGTTTCAGCATCGATTATCACGCGAGAAACGCGTGCGGGAGAAAGTGCGGAAGCAACGCAGCGTGCCGGATCATCGAACCATGGCACCACGTCAACACGCTCGCCTCTGAGCTCAGAGACAACGGTGCGCACGCGGCTTCCCTTTGGACCTACGCAGGCACCAACGGGATCAAGGCGCTCATCCGAAGAAGAAACCGCAATCTTGGAACGAACACCTGGTTCGCGAGCAACAGAACGGATACTCACAATTCCCTCATATACCTCAGGAACCTCAAGTTCAAAAAGGCGGCGGATAAGATCGGGATGTGTACGGGAAACGACGATAGGCGGACGCTGGCGCTCACCACGAACTGCCGGCTGTGCATTGTTTGGATTGCGTACATCAATGATTATTGCTTTGATGCGCTGATTGTGCCCATAACGCTCGCCGAAGGGCCTCTCGTCACGCTCTTCCGGAAACCTTCTGAGGTCAAAATGAGGAAGCTCCGCCTCAACGCCTTCACGAATTTTGATAATGGTAAAGTCAGGCGTTGATTGAAGCACCGTTCCCGTGATGATATCGCCAATACGATGCGAGAACTCCTCATAAATCTGTTGACGTGCAGCATCGCGTACCAGAGCGCGAATCTCATTTTTTGCATGTTGAGCCGCAAAACGACTGGTACCCTCAGGAGTTACATCAACCTCATCAAATTCCGTATACTCTCCCGTTTCCTCATCAGGTTCACCTTTGGGCACGAGTTCGTATACATACACCTTGCCGGTTGTACGATCAATGGTCACTCGTGCACCATAACTCAGATGTAGTACGTCTGCGTAACTCTTTGCCAAAGACTGTTCAAGACGATCAAGGAGATACAGCTCATCAATATGTTTTTCTTGGCAAAGCGTCATCAGGGCTTCCATCATCTCAGATGCCATGTCAATTCCTTCCTCTTAGTTCTTAGTTTGACCTGAAAAATCAAACGTTGGTTTAAGCGTGCACTTTTTTATCTCAGTAAGAGGTATGTCATAGGTCATACCGTCAGACTCAAGTGAAACAACATTTTCTTGAATACCTAAAAGCTTGCCAGTATACCGGCGGCGCCCCTCCAAAGCCGTAGTCTGCAAAGAGACTTGACTGCCGGAAAAGCGCTCAAAATCACGGACTCGACGCAAAGGTCTGTCCATGCCCGGCGAAGATACTTCCAAAGTAAACGATCCTGGAAATACATCAACGTCATCAAGGGCATCAGAAATCCATCCTGTCTCCGCTGCCACTTCATCAAGACTGATGGTTTTACCGTCCTCATTGGCATGATCAATACGCACTCGCACGACGGGTGTCTTAGCAGACCCTACCACTTCAACATCAACGATATCGATATCATGACCAAGAGCTCTCTCTTCAAGCACGGAAATAATGCGCTCTACGGAACCCTCAACTGACATGAAACCTCCTTATCTACATATAGAAAGGAAGCGGGACGAAAACTCCGTCCCACTTCCCACAAGTACAACTTCATAGCAGAAATACTCTACGCCATGAGGTCCTTCTCGTCAAGTAATTTCCTGCTAAGCTACGATATTTACAAGACGTCCCGGAACTACAATGACCTTGCGAATCTCTCTTCCCTCAAGCTGCTGTGCAACCGCCTGTTGTGCCGCATGAGAAAGTTCGTCCTCAGATGCATCGGCATCAACCATGATTCGGGCGCGCACCTTGCCCTTAATCTGCACTGCAATTTCAATGGTATTGCTTTTTGCCTGCGCTTCGTCAAAGATTGGCCACGGTTCATGGTAGACCGGTGTCTCTTTGTTGAGAGCGGCATGCTGAAGCTCTTCTGCCCAATGCGGAATGATAGGCGCAAGCATGGCGACAATATCAGAGGCAACTCGATAACAAAGAGCTCGTGAGCGCTCGCTCTCCGCTACGTCATTGAGATATGAGCTGACCGCGTTGATAAGTTCCATAACCGCTGAAATTGCCGTATTGAACTGACCTTCATCAAACTCATGAGTACAACGAAGACCCAATGCGTGCAGTTCTCGGTTCAGTGCTGCTGATGGTGCATCAAGGGTTGTGGGATCAAGCGCCGCAGAAGCATCCGCTGTTTTAGTAAGTTCCCAGACAACACGCCAAGCACGCTTGATAAAGCGGTTGGCGCCTGCAACGGCCTTTTCGTCCCAGTCAAAGTCCTTTTCGGGAGGTGCCACAAAAAGAATGGCAAGACGCATGGTGTCGGCACCGTATGGCTCAATAACGGAGCTTGGAGGCACCACATTGCCCTTAGATTTTGACATGGTGTCACCATGCTCATCTTTTACCATTCCCTGCGTCAACAGGTTCTTGAATGGCTCATCAATTCCAATCATGCCAAGATCGCGCAGAACCTTAGTAAAGAACCTCGAATAAAGCAGGTGCAAAATAGCGTGTTCAATACCGCCGATGTAATTATCGACAGGCATCCAGCGATCAACGGATTCCTTTGAAAACGGCAACTCTTCATTATGCGGATCGCAGTATCTCAGATAATACCAGCTTGAGCAGGTGAAGGTATCCATCGTATCGGTAATGCGATGTGCGGGACGTCCACAAGTCGGACAGGTTGTTTCATAGAACTCTTTGCACTCGGCAAGCGTGTCACCTGCGGAAAGATCAAGGTCATCAGGAAGTGTTACCGGGAGCTCATCATAGGGTACCGGTACATCCCCGCAATGATCGCAGTGGATCATAGGAATCGGATTACCCCAGTAGCGCTGACGAGAAATAAGCCAATCGCGCAGGCGGAACTGTACCGTGCGTCGCCCGACGCTATGTTTGGTTAAAAACGCAACGACGGCTTTCTCTGCTTCGGAATGCTTGCCTCCTCGAAGGCCTGTGAACTCACCGGATTGAACAAGAATGCCCGTTGTATCCATAGGGCCGTCCCAATCCACCGAAGTCATACGGCGCTCTTGAACTCCCTTGAGCTCATCGTAAATATCAGTGCCTTCTTCACAGATGATAGGGACAATAGGAAGGTCATACTTCTTGGCAAAATCAAAGTCGCGCTTATCGCCGGCAGGTACACCCATAACGGCACCGGTACCGTAATCGAGAAGCACGTAATCAGACACCCAAATAGGAACGGATTCGCCGGTAACGGGATTGAGTGCATAGCGACCCGTGAATACGCCGTGCTTCTCGCGGTCGGTTCCTTGCCGCTCAATGGAAGTAACTTTTGTGGCAGCTTCCTTCAGATCGGTAAAGGCAGCCTCATATTCCGTGCCGACAACAAGTTCTGCCGCAAGTGAGGACTCGGGCGGCAACAGCATAAACGTACAACCATAAATAGTGTCCGCACGGGTGGTGAAGACGGTGATTTTGGTGTCAGTGGGTGTAACGCCGTCAACGTCTGCTAAAACAAAATCGATCTCCGCGCCCTCCGAGCGGCCAATCCAGTTTGCCTGCATGGCTTTTACTCGCTCGGGCCATCCGTCTAGCTGGTCAAGATCGTCGAGAAGTTCCTGGGCATAATCGGTAATGCGAAGATACCACTGAGAAAGTTCGCGTTTTTCGGGAACGGCACCACATCTCCAGCACCGACCGTTAACGACCTGCTCGTTTGCGAGAACGGTTTTATCATTGGGGCACCAATTTACCGGAGACGTTGCACGGTATACCAGCCCCTTCTCGTACATCTTCAAAAAGATCCACTGACCCCACTTGTAATATTCGGGATCACAGGTGTTGAACATACGGTCTTTGTCGTATGCAAAACCCATGCGAAACATCGTCTTCACGGCTTGATCGATGTTTTTGTGTGTCCAGACTGAAGGTTGCGTATTGTGTTTGATGGCAGCATTTTCTGCGGGAAGACCAAAGGCGTCAAAGCCCATGGGATGCAGTACGTCATAGCCTCTCATACGGGCTTGGCGAGCCATGGCATCACCGATGGTGTAATTGCGCGCGTGCCCCATATGAAGATCGCCCGAAGGATACGGAAACATTTCGAGTACATATTTCTTTGGCCGCGCAGGGTCTTCTTCTGTTTTGTATAGGCCTTCTTCATCCCAAATACGCTGCCACTTTGTTTCTATAGCCTCAGCGTCATAGGCAGGAAAATCATCTTGTGGCTGGTTGTTTTTCTCGACATCAGATTGCTCTGCCATCTGACGACTCCTTTCTAAAGCAAACGCCACCGGAAAACTCCAGTGGCTGTTGCTCGCATTACCTGAGATCCTATTACGAACGGAAATTGTAACTGACTTGCTGGTGCTGATCTTTCAACAGCACGTCATGCGCGCCACCCTCAACGATGGAAGTCGCAGACACCAAGGTGATCTTTGCTTTCTCGCGAAGTTCGTTGATATCCAAAGCACCGCAGTTGCACATCGTGGACTTTACCTTCAAAAGCGAGCCTTCAACTCCCTCTTTAAGCGGTCCGGCATACGGAACATAAGAATCAACACCCTCAACAAACGAGAGACCGCGCTTGTTGCCGCCAAGATCGTAACGCTGCCAATTGCGCGCGCGAGCAGAACCTTCACCCCAATATTCCTTCATATAGGAGCCGTTAACGTTCACGCGGTTAGAAGGACTCTCATCAAAACGTGCAAAATAGCGACCCAACATCATGAAATCGGAACCCATCGCAAGGGCAAGAGTCATGTGGTAGTCATACACAATACCGCCGTCGGAGCAAATGGGAACGTAGATGCCTGTTTCCTCAAAGTACGCATCACGTGCACGGGCTACGTCAATAACCGAGGTAGCTTGGCCGCGACCGATGCCCTTCTGCTCTCGCGTAATGCAGATGGAGCCTCCGCCGATGCCGATCTTGACAAAGTCAGCGCCTGCATCTGCAAGGAACCTGAATCCTTCTGCATCGACAACGTTTCCTGCTCCTACTTTGACTGAATCCCCATAGGTCCGGCGGATCCACTTAAGCGTACGAGCCTGCCACTCGGAATATCCCTCGGAAGAATCAATACAAAGCACATCCGCGCCAGCCTCTACCAAAAGCGGCACACGGGTTTCATAATCACGCGTATTGATGCCCGCACCAACCAGATAGCGCTTTGATGCGTCAAGCAGCTCATTCGGAGCCGATTTATGAGAATCATAGTCTTTGCGAAATACAAGGCTTACCAAATATCCGCTGGTATCCACAATGGGAAGCGCGTTGAGTTTATTGTCCCAGATGATATCGTTTGCTTCTTTGAGCGTTGTGGTCTCGGGAGCAGAAATAATCTCATTTGCGGGAGTCATAAACTCGGCAACCTTCTTGGTTATATCATCGCGAGAAGGACGATAATCCCGAGACGTCACGATACCCACAAGCTTGCCATATGAGGTACCGTCGGCAGTCACAGGCATTGTTGAGTGTCCCGTTTTCTCTTTCAGCTCAAGCACCTCGGCCAAGGTCATGTCAGGCGTCAGTGTGGAATCAGACACAACAAACCCTGCTTTATAGCTCTTAACCTCACGAATCATCTGAGCTTCATCCTCAGCGGATTGAGAACCATAAATAAAGGAAAGGCCGCCTTGCTGTGCCAACGCAATCGCAAGACGAGGACCGGAAACAGCCTGCATAACTGCAGAAACCATAGGAATGTTAAGACTTAGGGCAGGTTCTTCTCCCCTTTTAAACTTAACAAGAGGAGTTTTGAGCGACACGTTTGCAGGAATGTTCTCAGCGGAAGAATAACCTGGAACGAGCAGATATTCAGAAAAGGTATGTGATTCACCCTCGAAGAACTTTGCCATTACGTATGGCTCCCTTCTGGCCTTATGGCCACCCAAAGTCTTTTGCTTTGACACTTTAACACCATACGCATCCAACATCCATGTAAAACCAGTTTTGACATCACGTGTTAATCAGCTACGACATCCTCAAAATTAACCGCAATGTCGTGCTTTGTAGGTACCCATTCCACTTTTTTGAAAAGAGCCACGATAGTAATGGGAACGTAGGTAATCATGAAAATTGGAAACGTAAAGAGATTGGTAAAAATGCGCCAGCGCTTCTTAACATGAAAGTGCTTATGCTCAGATACTGTAGTGATCACGCCGAGAATAAAAAAGACGATGTACATGGAAAAGACCGTCATCACAAGAGAGCCCGAGCAAAGAGCGAGCTCTGCATCTGTGGCGATAAATCCGTGACTTAGATATCCCACCAACAAGTACGTGCCGTTAATGAACGTTGAAAGCAGTGTCAAAATCATGCCGGGAGCGACAGTCATAAGCATGTCGTACGAAGCAAACTGCCCTTTTACAATTCCCTTTAAGAGATCGGTTCCATACGAGAAAAACACCTGGTAAAAACCCTTGGTCCAACGCAGGCGTTGTATCCATGAAGCTTTAAACGTCAAAGGCTGCTCGTCGAAAAACTCCGCCGGAGCATACCCAATCTGAATATTATGAGCGCAGCAAAACGTTGAAAACTGAATGTCTTCCGTAAGTGTATGAAAATCCCACCCGTGCATACCTTTGACAATACGGGCGGATACCATCCATCCGGAACCGGAAATAGCGCAGCTAGTGCCCATCATCATTCGGGCGTTGTTCAAAAACTTTGCCTCACGCATAAACCATGTGGCATATGCCGAGCTTATCCAACTGGAGTCAAAGTTCTTTGAGTTTCGATAGCTTGTGCAAACCAGATACCCCGCATCAAACGCTTGATTGATAACGGAAAGATAATTTGGAGCCACGAGGTTATCTGCGTCCATAACCACAAACGCCTCGTAGGTATCTCCATATTCATTGAGGATGCGGTTAAACCCATAATCCATAACCCAGCTTTTTCCCTTACGGGCAAGGTCATTTCTCTCCCACGTAATGGCTCCCGCTTTGCGCGCCTCTTCTGCGGTCTTATCCGTACAGGCATCGGCTACCACAAAGACGTCCATAAGCTCTCGCGGATAATCCTGTGCCAAGATTGAACGTACCAGATTTCCAATCACAGGCTCTTCATTATGAGCGGCAATAAAAAAAGCATACCGATGCTGCTTTTTTGCAGGTGGAAGACGCACCTCACCCTTGAACATCACGCGAATGATATAGATGATCTGATAGAAGTATGCCAACGTAAAGAAGAGCCATATAACCAAGTTAAAAATAACAATCGGTGTAAGGCCGAGCCTGTTTAATTGCATTGGCATATATACCCCTACGCTCCAAGCCGAGGACAAATCTCCGTGCCGGCTGCTGTTCTTCCCATAGAAAGCTCTTCTTGTGATTTTAACGCAGCGAGAAGGTCTTGCGGCAGAGAGTCTGTAAGCTCTATCGTTTCTCCCGTTATTGGATGCTCAAACTGAATGTGCCAAGAATGGAGAAACTGACGCTTGAGACCTAAATTAAGACGATCGTCTTTACGGCCGTACAGCTGATCTCCTACCACGGGATGACCCACATGGCGCATGTGGACACGAATCTGATGGGTGCGTCCTGTGTAAAGATGGCACTCCAAAAGCGAATACCCCTCACCTCTACGGCCTGCCTCAAAGCGTTCAA
>ERZ772974.2767-NODE-2767-length-10583-cov-3.242876_pt1 | contig 10583 bp, 12 predicted proteins | sample MGYA00580671_ERZ772974 | MGnify/ENA primary metagenome ERZ772974 (study PRJEB29015, sample SAMEA2738065) | human oral metagenome | biome: human oral; feature: human-associated habitat; material: saliva | place: China | collected 2218 ... | reverse complement strand
CAATTATACCTTGTAGTGAGCTCTATTATGATTGGTTTTGCCGTATATGCAGCAGGGATTATTGGTTTTGTAGGTTTATTAATTCCACACATTGTACGACAAGCATTGGGAACGAATCATAAAGGATTAATTCCTATTTCTGCTTTGGGTGGCGCTTTATTATTAGTAGTAGCAGATACATTGAGTAGAACCTTGATTCCACATACAGAATTGCCAATTGGTATTTTAATTTCCGTCATAGGTGCACCATCCTTTGTATACTTAATGGTTAAGCAAACCTATGCCTTTGGAGGTAACTAATGGATATACAAGTAGAACAGGTAACCTTTGGGATTGGAAATGTAGAAATCTTACACGGTGTAGATATTGCGGTACAAGATCGAGAAATTGTGGGATTAATTGGTCCCAATGGGAGTGGTAAAAGTACATTGTTAAAATGTATCTATCGCACATTGAACCCTAACAGTGGAAATATTATGTTAAATGGACGGTCTCTAGATGAGCTTTCATTCCGTGAAAGTGCTCTACAAATGGCAGTGGTAGCTCAACATAATCAATACCAATTTGATTTTTCAGTGATGGATATTGTTCTTATGGGACGTATGCCACATAAAAAATTACTTGAAGGCGATTCTTCAGAAGACTATACTATAGCTAGAAGAGCATTAGCACAGGTGGGGATGGCACATATGGAAACACGGAATTTCTTGAGCCTTTCAGGGGGAGAGCAACAGCGTGTGATTTTGGACAGAGCCTTAACACAAGAAAGCCCATGTTTGATTTTGGATGAACCAACGAATCATTTGGATATCAAGTACCAATTGGAAATGTTGGAAATCGTTCGTGATGCTGGGGTAACTGTATTGATGGCTGTTCATGATTTAAACTTGGCATCCCAATTCTGTCATCGTTTAGTAGCCTTGGAAAAAGGACGAGTGGTTGGCACAGGGACGCCAAAAGAGTTGTTGACACCAGAGTTTATTCAAAATCTATATGGTGTACATAGTCGCATCGTAGAAGGTCCGACAGAAGATTCTATTCATATTATTTTTACGGAAACAGTGAAATAAGTATTTATGTATAAGGAGGTATCACATGGAATTATTTGAATTGTTTATTAAAGGTGGATATGTAATGTATCCATTGTTACTTTGTTCTTTCATTGCTGTTATTATTTTCGTAGAACGTTTGCGTTTCTATCGCTCTATGTTAGATGATGTAAATGCATTGCGTGAAAAGATTATCCCACTAGTACAACAAAGCAACTGGAAGGGCTTACAAGCTTTAAAAGAAACAAGCAAAGGTATGGCTACCCATGTCATTGCAGAAGCAGCTCGTGGTGGCAACAACAAAGAGCAACAAGAAAAATTGTTGGAAGCAGCAGCCATTAGTGAATCTGCAAAATTACGTCAATATTTAAACTACATCGAATCTATCGTAACTATGGCTCCTTTGTTGGGTTTGTTGGGTACAGTAACAGGCATGATTGGTTCTTTCAGCGTATTATCTATTTCTGAAGGACAACCATTTGCCATTACTGGCGGTGTAGGGGAAGCCTTGATTGCTACAGCCACAGGCTTGATCGTGGCAATTATTGCTTTAATTTTACATACATACTTAGTGCAACAACAAGATATTTTGATTAGCCAAATCGAAGATGCAAGTGCTATGTATATGGCGGAATTGGCAGGTGACAACCATGCGGCTTAGATCCTTACGGACTACGTCTAAACCGAAACTCATGATTATTCCAATGATTGATATCATCTTCTTTCTATTGGTATTCTTCATGATGAGTATGTTGACGATGGTCGTACAAAAATCTGTGCCAATTCAATTACCACAAGCAGTGGCATCGAAAGTGGACTTGCAACGTAAAATTCCAATTACCGTAACTAGCAATGGACAAATTTATGTGGAAGCGCAACCGGTGACGCTTGATCAAATGATTCGTTACTTGCAAGCTGAAAAAGCGAAGGGCGATGACATGGTCGTTATCTTGCGTGGTGATGCGAAAGCTGAATATGGCGCATTTGTTACTGTCTTAGACACATTGAAACAAATGGGTATTGTTAAAGTATCCATTGCGACAGATAGTAAATAAGGAGGTACTATGGATAGACGATGGCGTATACCCGCAGTGATATCCGGACTGACAAATATAGGTCTTGTAGTACTTCTAGGCGTATTGGGTCATATCCAAACACCGACACCAGAATCGGATGAAATTGTAGAGGTGCAGTTGGTTCATGAGGACAAAGGTAGTGCAGGGCAACCGAGTGCAGGACCAGCGATTACAGCACCCCATACTGAAAAACGTGAAATTCCACCACCGATTACGAATCTAGCTGACGCAGAAGCAATTTTAGAACAAGTGAAAGTGGAAGCCCCTAAAAATGTAGCGATTGTAGCACCGCCATCAGCACTTCCAGAAAATCCTGGAGGCAGTGGAGAAGGTACGGGACCTAGCAATGGAAATGGTGATAGTAACGGAGATGGCGACGGCCAAGGCGCTGGAGATGGTAACGGGGGAGGCGGCAACGATGATGGAGTGATTGTCGATGCTGGTAGTTTATCTCTGGTCAATGATGTAGAAGCACCGTACCCTCCTAAAATGCTCCGCCAAGGTAAAACAGGCACTGTACTTGTTCAATTAGTGGTAGAAAAAGATGGATCGGTTAGCTCCGTAGATATTATCGGCGGTAGCGGACAACCTGAATTTGAAAGAGCCGTTATGCAAGTAGCATATCAGTGGACTTTCGTACCAGCCACTAGAAACGGACGACCAGTTCGGGCCTATGCAACGAGAACCTATCGGTTTGCGTTGTAAAATTAAATAGATACGTTTATGCGTTACCATAAATGATGTACATAGCGCCATATGCTTCTGACTACGTGTAGTTAGAATTGTATGGCGTTTTGTGTTCCTAACAGAAAGGTATATAGGTTTTCGTAAGAAAAGGTGAGGCTCTTTTAGAAATAAACTACTAGCCTATCAATTGAAAAAGGTATATACTATGCCATGATATACAATGTAAAGGAGGCGTTAGTATGGAAGTTGTTAGTCAAGAGGTAAAAAGTCGTTTTTTACGCTTGCAAATGAATTCTTTGATTGGTGTATGGATTGGATATGCAGCCTATTACTTAGTGCGTAGTAATTTTAATTTAGCGTTGCCGTATTTATCTGGTGAGCTAGATTTAAGTAAAACGCAATTAGGCTTATTATCAAGCTGCTTATTGATTACATACGGACTTAGCAAAGGATTCATGTCTGTGTTGGCAGATAAAGCAAATCCGAAGTATTTTATGGCTATCGGTTTGACTTTATGCGTCATCTTAAATGTATTGATGGGATTCACCACACATTATTCCTTATTTATCGGACTCGTTATTTTATTAGGTTTATTCCAAGGGATGGGTGTAGGACCGTCAATTATTACGGTAGGCTATTGGTTCCCTAGATCTCAGCGGGGTCGTGCTAGTACGATTTGGAATATGTCTCACAATTTAGGCGGTGGCATTGTAGCACCTATCGTGGGTGTAGCGATTGGCTATTTAGGAACAGAGCATTGGCGAATCGGTACATTTGCAGTACCAGCTATTTTGGCCGCTATTTGTGTCTTATTAGTCTTGTATTTTGTTCGTAAGCGCCCAACCGAAGAAGGATTGCCAACTGTAGAGGAAGTATTCCAAGAGGAAGCGGCAGGACAAAAATCTGCTAAAATGGCAGCGGACAAACCAGAGAATATGAATGCATTCCAAGTATTCTACAACTTTGTATTTAAAAATCCAAACTCTTGGTATTTGGTATTAATTGACGTATTCGTATACATGGTACGCTTTGGTATGATTACTTGGATTCCTTTATACTTACTGAAAGTAAAAGGTTTCACGAAAACAGAGATGAGTGTAGCTTACATGTTGTTTGAATGGGCTGCTATTCCATCTACTATTTTGGCAGGCTACTTAGTAGATAAATACTTCAAAGGTCGCATTATGCAATTACCAATCTATTGCTTAGTGGTAATCTTTGCTTGTGTGATTGGGTATATGAACTCTGATAGTATTTTGTGGGCCACTGTATTTGCTTGTATTACAGGTTGCTTGATTTACATTCCACAATCTATGATTCCAGTACAGGCAATGGAAGTCATTCCAACCTTTGCTTTAGGATCTGCCGTGGGCTTGCGTGGTTTTATGAGTTACCTTGTGGGTAGTTCCTTAGGAACAACACTCTTTGGTTTTGTTGTAGACCATTGGGGCTGGGACATGGGTTTCTACACATTGCTAGTGGGTGTAGTCCTTTGTATGTTCTCTTGCTACTTATCTAATAGAGGAGTACAAAAAATCTATGCAGCTGCTGATAAAGTATAAACAGATATTTCAATGCTAATAAAAGAATAGATACTAGTAGAATATGCTAGTGAAAGTTACGAAGGAAAGCCTAAAAGTAGGCTTTCCTTTTTCGTATAAAACAATATTCAATGAAAAAGATAGAATTTATTTAAATGAATTTGTCATAGAAACCATAAAAATGATAAAATGTAATGAGATATTGCATTACATTACATAAAATAAGGTTAATTTATGTAAAAATGTTATTAGCTCCATAAAAATGGTGGAATAAATAAAAAACTACATTCTATTACATAAAATGATAAAATCTTGTAAAAATATGTTATGGAATACATAAAATGACTGCAAGAATATATTGTCGAATCCATAAAATATAAAAGTTAAACGAAATTTGCAATAAAATCCATAATACAAAGGAGGGAACATATGAAGTTAATTGAACGCAAACAGTATTTAGACTTTCTGCGTAATCATCGGTACACGGATGCGATTATTGTTGTATCTGGTATCCGTCGTTGTGGTAAGTCAACGCTCTTTCAATTGTATAAGGAAGAGCTGTTGGCTCAAGATGTTCAGCCAGAGCGGATTATAAGTATTAACTTTGAAGATTTAGAGTATGAACATTTACAAGAGTATCGTACATTGTACGAATATATTTTAGAACGGCTTATACCGAATCAAGAGATGTATATATTTCTTGATGAAATACAACACGTACCTAATTTTGAAAAAGTGGTGGACAGTTTGTACATCAAAGATAAGGTGAAGGTATACATCACTGGATCTAATGCGTATTTTATGTCTTCTGAAATGGCCACATTATTATCGGGACGCTATGTACAGCTAGATATGTTGCCACTTTCATTCAAAGAATTTTGTGAGGCTCATGGAAACGATGAGCACCAATTATTAGAGGAATTGTATCAAAAATATATTCAATATAGTTCCTTCCCGGGCACTTTAACGTTAGGGGATAATCTGCCGATGATACTAGATTATTTACAGGGCATATTTAACACCATTGTGTTGAAAGACATTATTACTCGCAGTAAAATTGGAGACCCTCAATTATTGGAAAGTGTGGCTAGATATTTGTTCGCTAATATTGGAAGTCTTATCAATCCTACCAAGATTAAGAACTCCCTAATCAGTGCAGGGCGTAAAGTGGATGGTAGAACTATTGAACGTTATCTGAGTGGGCTAAAAGATGCGTTGTTAATGTATCAAGTCAATAGATATGATGTACGAGGAAAAGAAGTATTACAACTGAATGCAAAATATTACGTAGCGGATGTAGCGTTAAAACAATTCTTGTTACCCAATCGTGGTGAGGATACAGGACATATATTAGAAAATATCGTATTTTTAGAGCTCATACGTAGAGGGTACAAGGTCTATGTAGGTCATCTACAAAAAGGTGAGATAGATTTTATTGCCCAAAAATATGGTATCATAGAATATTACCAAGTAAGTCAAAGTGTACTAGATCCTCATACGTTAGAACGAGAACTTAAACCGTTAGAACAAATACAAGATCATTATCCTAAGTTCCTATTAACCTTCGATGTGATTAATAAGAATGCAAGCTATAATGGGATTCAACAGAGAAATGTATTAGAATGGTTATTAGACCACTCCATCGTAAGATAACAAGGGTAGATAACCGTTTAGGGAGATGCCAATGTATAATATCCTAGTGTGTATCATAATCACATGTTAGGCGATACATACTATAATTAACAGTCGAAAAATCTCCCGCAATATGGTATGCTAATTTATATATGATTATTATTCAATAACAATAAAGGTGGATGCATATGAGTGAATTAGTTGGTTTGATTTTAGCGGCCGGTAAAGGGACGCGTATGAAATCTAAACTTCCAAAGGTATTGCACAAAGTAGCTGGTAAAGCTATGGTGGAACGTGTATTAGAAGCGGCTCAATCTATAGGGGCGAAGCGCAATGTGGTTATCGTTGGTTTTGGTGGCGATGATGTGAAAGCCTACTTAGGTGACCGTGCGGAATACGTCATACAATTAGAGCAAAAAGGCACAGGTCATGCGGTACAACAAGCAGAATCTGTATTGGGCAACCATGATGGTCTCATCTTGTTGTTGTGCGGTGATACACCATTGGTAACGCAAGAAACATTGGAACAATTGTTGGCGCACCACAAAGAAACAGGGGCAGCAGCCACAGTATTAACAGCCTACATGGACAACCCATATGGGTATGGCCGTATCATTCGTAATGATGCTAAGTCTGTAGAACGCATCGTAGAAGAAAAAGATGGCAAACTAGATGAATTAAAAGTGCACGAAGTAAACACAGGCATGTACATTTTTGACTCTAAAGAATTATGGCCTTGTTTAGAGCAACTTTCAGATGACAATGCACAAGGTGAGCTATACATTACAGACGTGGTGAGCATCCTTGTACGAGCTGGCAAAACGGTAAGTGCATATATGACTATGGATAGTGATGAGTCCTTAGGGGTAAACAGCCGTTTGCAGTTGGCACAAGCAGAGTTAATTTTGCGCAATCGCACCAACTTAGCGCTCATGGAAGCTGGCGTGACTCTAGTGGACCCTCATAGTACATACATTGCTCCAGAAGTGGTGGTTGGACCAGATACCATTATTTATCCGAATACAACGCTAGAAGGCAATACGGTGGTAGGAACAAATAATATATTGGGGCCAAATACACGCTTGTCCAACGTAACAGTAGGAGATAATAACCATATCCATGATTCCTATGCACATAATTGCGAAATCAAGAACGATACGGTGATTGGTCCATTTGTTCATTTGCGTCCAGATACAGTATTGTCTGATAAAGTGAAAATTGGTAACTTTGTAGAAGTTAAAAATAGCGTGGTAGGGGTAGGTACCAAACTTCCTCACTTATCTTACATCGGTGATAGTGATGTAGGATCTAAAGTTAATATTGGTTGCGGAACTATCACGGTGAACTATGATGGTAAAAAGAAACATCGAACTATCATTGAGGATGGCGTATTTGTGGGCTGTAACTCTAATTTAGTAGCGCCTGTAACGATTGGTAGTGAAAGTTATGTGGCTGCAGGTTCCACTATAACGAAGAATGTGCCAAACCGTGGATTAGCATTCGGACGGGCTCGCCAAGTGGTCAAAGAGAACTGGGTAACAGATGATACTTTCAAGAAATAACAATGTGTAAAAAAAATGATAAAATAGTTTACACAAAATTGAGAAAATGAAGTACAATATACATAGAGCCTTTGTGCATCAAATTGTAAGTCAATTGTTTTAGAGGAGTAATGACATGACATTAGAAGATGGTAAACGACTCAAAATTTTTACAGGTAATGCAAATCCAGCATTAGCCAAAGAAATTTGTGATTATTTGGACCTTCCAATAGGAGAAGCCTTTGTAGGTCGCTTCAATAATGGTGAAGTACAAGTCATGATTGATGAAAGTGTACGTGGTAAAGACGTATTTATCGTGCAACCAACTAGCTATCCAGTGAATGATAATGTAGTTGAGTTGTTCATCATGGCAGATGCTTTGAAACGTGCATCAGCTCGTCATATCACAGCCGTTGTACCATATTATGGATATGCTCGCCAAGATAGAAAAACTCGTGGTAGAGAACCAATTACAGCAAAATTAATGGCAGACTTATTACAAACTGCTGGTGTTACTCGCCTTGTAACTGTAGATCTTCATGCAGGTCAAATTCAAGGGTTCTTTGATGTGCCAGTAGACCATTTAATGGGGGCTTCCATTATTGCAAACTATATTAATGAAAAGAAAATGGAAGATGTCATCGTTGTATCTCCAGACCTTGGAGGTGTAACGCGTGCCCGCGATTTAGCGGACCGTATTGGTGCACCAATTGCAATTATCGAGAAAAAACGTCCACAACCAGGTGTTGCGAAAGTAATGAACTTAATTGGTGATGTACAAGGTAAAAACTGTATCATTATTGACGATATTGTAGATACAGCAGGATCTCTTGTAGAAGGGGCGAAAGCATTACAAGAGTTTGGCGCTAAATCTGTAACCGCTTGTGTGACACATGCAGTATTAACAGATCCAGCTTGCGAACGTATTGCTAACTCCAACATTAAAGAGTTAATTGTAACAAATACAATTGATATTCCAGAAGAACGTCGATTACCTAATATTACAGTACTGTCCGTAGCTCCCTTATTGGGAGATGCGATTTTACGTATTTTCCGAGAAGAGTCTGTAAGCTCTTTGTTTGATAAATAAGATGAAGTTAATAGTTGGACTTGGAAATCCAGGTAGAGACTATGAGGGAACTCGTCATAATATCGGATTCATGGTAGTGGATGCTATTGCTGATGGCGTGAGTCATACACCATGGAGAGAAGATTATAAAGCGGAACTCTGTTCATGCACGATAGCGGGCGAAAAAGTATTGTTGGTAAAACCGCAAACATTTATGAACCTTAGTGGTGAGTCTGTAGGTCCTTTAATGCGATATTATAAGCTTACACCTGAGGATGTTTATGTTATATATGATGATATGGACTTACCAGTTGGGAAGATTAGAATTCGACCAAATGGAAGTGCAGGTGGACACAATGGGATCAAGTCTATGATTAGTCATTTAGGAACGGATGGTTTTCCACATTTTCGTTTTGGTATTGGTCGACCTTTGCCGGAGTGGACCGTGGTAGATCATGTATTATCACGATTCCCAGAAGAACAACAGGATACAGTAAAGAAGGGTGTTAAGGCTATGATGAAAGCTGTTCTTGGTTGTGTAGAAGTAGGTATCGATAAAGGAATGAATCTATATAATCCTAAAAAAGGACGGCCTCGTTAAAAAAATCAGAAACAACCAAAATAGAGCACTTGCTCTATTTTGGCTTTTCTTTTGCATATACTGTGTATATGAAAGTGATTTTGATTAATCCTTGCATGACTTTTGAATTGATGAAGGAATTCAATCAAATAAATTCACTATATATGTTTTTTCATCTTGAAATTATGAAAATAAAAGTATATACTAAATCTAGAGCAGTATAATTAGTATTTAATGTGAATCGTCTTTATTTTTACTTATTGTGAGGGAGGCATTATCATGAAAGGTAATAATTGGGGCGGCAAGCGGGCTGGTGCAGGTCGCAAAAAATCCTTATTTGAACGTAAAGGACGTACTTTCCGTTTGACTGATGCTGAATTCTTAGAAGTCAAACCATTAGTGGATGCAGTACGACGTCGTACTGAGGAAGCTATGTTAGCTACATTAGCAACTAAAAATAAAAAATAGTTGTACGTTCTTAATACTACTGAGTTTAATTAGCTAAGCGCTTTTGATTACAAGTTAGTATGGAAAATCGGCCCCTTTTGGGGGTCGATTTTTTTAATATATTTTATTCTATAGAATAAGCTTGACAATATCGAAAAAAATCGTTATAATATTACCTAACATAGCAATATAGGCTGATGCTAGTTAAGATATGTATGCAAATGGATGCTTATTGTAAACATTCTTATGACGGACTATTAGCTATGGTGGTTAAACCCGACCACGGAAGGATCCAATTTTGGAAATGAATTCAAATAATTACTACACAAATGGAGGTTAGCAATGAGCTTAATTAAAAGTTTATCCAACCGCTTGTCTGTGCTAGGATATAGTGGTTACGAAATTTCACAAATTATCAATAGTGCAACGGGCGGTCAAGACATCAATGCTTTGACTAGTCAAGATTTACACCAAGTGGCAAATACAATGGAACACTATGTACAAGCAGGTTCCCAATACGTTGCGGAATATAGTAAATAATCAAAAACTGTTACAGTTTGTAAGGAATTACAAATTGTAACAGTTTTTTGTTTCTTATAAAGCTAGAAGATAGTATATATAAAGTATATTACATATAAACTTTATAATCATACAGTGTATGATATCCTTATGTAATATGGTGGAAATCTACAATTAGATGGTGATAGAATACCTTGAATCGATGTACAGAGTAAGGTAGAATACTAAATAGAGTATGTAGATCTATAAATTTAATAATATTGTAAAAGAATCAACAGTAAATATATGAAACAAAGGTTAAATCAAAATCGACTTCCTTTTGTGGAGTCTTTAGAACAATATAAAAAACAACATATGGTGCCTTTTCATACGCCTGGTCACAAGATTGGTAAGGGAGCTCCTGCATTACTCACAGAGTGGATGGGAAAGGCCTTACCCTATG
>ERZ772974.2766-NODE-2766-length-10585-cov-2.693352_pt1 | contig 10585 bp, 9 predicted proteins | sample MGYA00580671_ERZ772974 | MGnify/ENA primary metagenome ERZ772974 (study PRJEB29015, sample SAMEA2738065) | human oral metagenome | biome: human oral; feature: human-associated habitat; material: saliva | place: China | collected 2218 ... | reverse complement strand
TGGCGCCCTTTATGGATACGCTCTTTGATCGTGTCGATGGCCGAGCTACGGGGCAGGTACGTCTATTTGGTGTCTTTGAGGAGGGAGTGACTATCGAGGGAGATGCAGACGTCACTGATGGTATTATCGGAGTAAGACTTCTGGGGACGAGCTACCGCTTCTCTCGTCGTCTATCCTTTACCCCAACTTCTATTCGCTTTGACAAAATCCCCGTTATGGATGACGAAGGGCATCAGGGAGTGCTGGACGGCGTGATCCGTCATCGCTTCTTCGATCAGTTTGACCTAGACATTACGGCCAGCGAACTTCGAGGGATGAAGGTGCTCGAGACTACGACGAAGCAGAGCTTACCCTTCTTTGGTAAGGCTTATGGTTCAGGGACTGCAAAGCTAAAGGGGAAGCTCCCGAAGCTACTCTTTGATGTCGATCTGCGTAGTGATGCAGGGACTAACCTGACACTGGACTTCAATGCCACGGGAGTGCGTAAGGAGGAGCGTCTCTTCTCCTTCAAGTCGCTTCGTGATGAGCAGCCTGATAGCTTGGTGATGACAGTCTCGTCGTCTGCCGAGGTACGCCAGGATGCTGAGACAGAGCTAACCATGCATCTCGCTTTACGTGTGACTCCGGATGCTCGCCTAGCTCTTCGCTTGGGATCACAGACGATCCCGAATGAGGTAACAGCTCGCTGTGAGGGGAATCTCACGATCGACGTCCCTCACTTTGGTGCTCCTACGACCTATGGGACACTATCGCTACGAGAAGGAACCTACATCTTCAATTTCGAAGAGCTGACTCGCAAACGCTTCACACTACTTGAGGGAGGACGTTTGGACTTCCGTGGTGATCCTCTAGCAGCTCTTATTGATCTAAGAGCAGTGCATGCCTTAACAGCAAATATTGCTGACCTAGATGCCGGGCTATCTACTTTGGCTCAGCGGACGACGATGCCTGTGAATTGCCTTATCCATCTAGGTGGAGTTATCTCGAAGCCTGATATTACGCTGGGTATCGAACTCTCCGGAGCAGAGCCCGAGCTAGAGCGTCGAGTACAATCCCTGCTCTCTACGGAGGATGAGCGTAATCGGCAGTTCCTCTACCTAATGGCATTGGGGAAATTCTACACACCAGAGAATCGCCGTAATACGGTCGCTGTGTCAAATAGCCTAACCTCTTTCGCTGCCTCGACGCTCTCTGACCAGCTGAATCGTGTGCTCGGCAGTTTTTCTCGCTCTGTCCAGCTGGGGACAAACTTCCGTACAAATAATACGGCCTTTGAGGATACAGATATCGAACTACTCTTCTCCAGTAGCTGGCTGGGGGATCGTCTTTTGATTAATGGTAACGTTGGCTACCATGATAATCCCTTCCTATCGGGGAAATATATTGGTGAGTTTGATCTAGAGTATAAGCTTAATGCCTCGGGAACACTACGCCTGAAGGGCTATAGCCACTACAATAATATGTATCAGTACCTCCGTCAATCGCTGACGACTCAGGGCTTGGGATTCATGTTCCAGCGCCGATTCGACTCTCTACAGGAGCTATTCACTCCACAGCGTAAGCGGAAAAAGAGTACATTTGCTACAGAGAATTCACATCACTAATCTCAAATACACAAGTTACGTATGAGCTTTCTCACTCAAGACAAGCTAACGATCATCGGCGCAGCTGGTATGATCGGATCCAACATGGCTCAGACTGCTGCCATGATGGCACTCACCCCCAATATCTGTCTCTATGACCCCTTCCCAACAGGACTCGAAGGTGTCGCTGAAGAGATCCGTCACTGTGGTTTCGAAGGTCTGAACCTTACCTTCACCTCTGACATCAAGGAAGCTCTTTCGGGAGCCAAGTACATCGTATCCTCTGGTGGTGCACCTCGTAAGGATGGTATGACCCGTGAGGATCTACTTAAGGGTAACGCTGAGATCGCTGCTCAGCTAGGTAAGGATATCAAGGCTTATTGCCCAGATGTTCGCCATGTCGTCATCATTTTCAATCCTGCTGACATCACGGGACTCGTGACTCTCCTGCATTCAGGGCTTCGTCCCGAGCAGGTAACTACGCTCGCTGCTCTTGACTCTACTCGTCTGCAGAGCGAACTAGCTAAGCACTTCGGCGTCGCTCAGAGTGAAGTCGTAGGCGCTCGCACCTATGGTGGTCATGGTGAAGCTATGGCAGTCTTCTCTAGTGGAGCAACGATTGCGGGCAAGCCTCTATCCGAACTTATCGGTACAGATAAGCTTCCCGAAGCTACATGGGAAGAGATCAAGACCCGTGTAACTAAGGGTGGAGCGAATATCATTAAGCTTCGTGGTCGCTCTTCGTTCCAGAGCCCAGCCTATGTCTCGATCGAGATGATTCGTGCAGCTATGGGAGGCGCTCCTTTCCGTTGGCCTGCAGGGTGCTACGTTAACCTCCCAGGGATGGATCACGTAGTGATGGGTATGGAAACCGTCCTCGATAAGGATGGCGTTCACTACAGCCACGAGCTAAAGGGTACCGAAGCAGAGATCGCAGCACTCAAGAAGAGCTATGAGCACCTCGTCGTTATGCGTGATGAGGTCATCTCTCTAGGGGTTATCCCACCAGTCGCTGAATGGTCAAAGGTGAATCCTAACCTCTAAGCCCGCTTTAAGTCAAGCGACTTAACCTAAGGAGGCGCAAGTGAAAGATCTTTCACTTGCGCCTCCGTTCGTTTATCTAGTCACTTTTAGATGTCAGCCTAAGGCTTTTGATCCTTTTGGCGTGTGACCTGCTTTGGTCTGCCTATTGTTTAGAAAAATAGTGGCGAGACCTCCATCGATGGAGACCTCGCCACTTAGCTTGATACTTCGTCGCTGAGGACGGAGGCCTTAGAGCTTGAAGGTTACACCAACATTAGCGTAAGCAATGGAGTAGCCAAGTTCAGCGAAGGCACCGACCTTAGGTGTGAAGAAGTAGCGTGCGCCGAGGTAACCTCCGAGAGCGATTTCTGAAGCACCAACACTACCATTGATGATATCGCTCTTCCAGTTTACGCGTGCATGGCGATAGCCTAGGAGAAGACCTGCATAAGTGTCGAGCTTATCTACGAACTGATAGTGGAATGCTCCACGCGCCCCAACGATAGCGTAGTGTACCGTGGCGTAGTCGTTGTATGATCCTGCATAACCGACAAGACCTCCGACAGAGATTGATCCGTTATTGCCATTTATAAGACGATCTGCAACGCCAAAGTCAAGGCTTGCGGTGATGGGTGGGATGGTTGTGCCAGAGATGGTAGAACCAAGACCGATACCGATGTTAAGTGCCTTGTCTCCCTTGCCGAAGACTTCCTGTGCTTGTGCTGCTCCTGCCATGCCGGCGAAGAGGAGAGCAGCTGCGAGTACTTTCTTGAACATACTGCTTTGTTGATAAATAGTGCTAGAACTATGGTGGAAAACAACCACCTTGACTGCTCAAAGATAGAAAATGTTTATTAAAACTGTTTCTTTATGATCCCAAGTTGAGGCCTCTTTGAGAAGGATGATACATGAGATGGATCTGGATGCCTTATTTCGGATTAGATCGATGTTGGTCTTTAGGCATAGACTACGTGCATCTCTTTCAGAAGCTAAGGATGGAACTACGGAGTGTTAGATTGAGGACTCGTTGCTTAGAGGTTTACCTTGGTTCAGGTGGAGGTCAATCTTTGTTTGAGAAGAGGCCAACCTTAGCAAGGTGAAAGGTCTGTCTTTCTCTTGGACGGGTGATAGATGTGTGAATGCCTCCCTTTACATACGGTGTTTGATGAGCATCCTTTGCGGAGTGAGAGGGCTTCCTCAAGGGCTGGAAGAGAAGGGATAAGCAGAGGCTATTCCTGGGCTTTTTATCCTTTTTCGTAGTCCAGGCTCTCTCCTTTCGTGAACGTGCTTATTCGGAGACTTCTACCTTGAGGGAAAGAGATTGCTTGGTAGGTGAAAAATTACTTAACTTTGTCCCTTGATATATGCTACTCGTCTTCTGCTACGCTCTAATATCGGTGGTCAGGGATAGGGCAAGCATCTTCAAGAGAACGATAAGTATCAATCTAGATGAATAAAGTAAGTTATGCCCTCGGCCTTAGCATCGGCCAGAACTTTCGAGCATCGGGCTTCGAAGAAATCAACCTAGAAGACTTCCTCTCAGGCGTACGTGACGTCCTTGAAGAAGGGGAGCCTAAGATGACTTACGAAGAGGCCAAGGTGGTCATCAATGAGTATTTCCAGGAAGTTCGCCGTAAGGCTGTCGAGCAGAACCAAGCTGCTGGTGAGGAGTTCCTCAAGATCAATGGCCTTAAAAAGGGTGTCGTCACGCTACCTAGTGGACTCCAATATGAGATCTTACGCGAGGGTAATGGCCCGAAGCCTAGTCTTACGGACTCGGTAGAGTGCCACTATCATGGCACGCTCATCAATGGCCAAGTCTTCGATAGCTCAATGGATCGTGGACAGACTGCTACCTTCCCTCTCCAGGGGGTTATCAAGGGCTGGACGGAGATCCTACAGCTCATGCCCGTAGGCTCTAAGTGGAAGGTGACGATCCCAGCAGACCTTGCTTACGGAGATCGTGGTGCCGGCGAGATGATCCAGCCTGGAAGCACACTGATCTTCATCATCGAACTCATCTCTATCGTAGGGAAGTAGTGAAGAAGATTCATCTCCTAACTCTGTCGCTGGGAGGGCTAGCTCTCTTGACTTTTGCCTCTTGCTCTCCTCGTCTAAAGTCTAAGGCTGTGACGATGACGGCTCAGGATTCTGTAGCCTATTCGTTTGGAGTGCTTAACAGCGAAGCCTTCCAGCGTGTGGTGAGTTCTATCCCAGGGGATAGCTTGAGCCGAGAGCAAATCTTGGCTGGATTTTCGGATGCTTTCCTTCAGCGAAAGGGGAAGATTAGCTCTAGCCAAGCACGCAGTATCTTTGAGACTTACGCTTCCTCACTGCAGCAGAAGGAGCAAGCCAAGCGCACTGCTGAGGCTGATTCGCTACTTGCTAAGAATCGCCAACGAGAGGGCGTGAAGGTCACAGAGAGTGGTCTTCAGTACCGCGTCCTCAAGGCTACGCTAGATGCACGTCCTACCCCTCAAGATACGGTCGTGGTCAATTATGTCGGTCGACTACTCGATGGTAAGGAGTTTGATAGCTCCTACAAGCGTGGAGAACCAGCTGTCTTCCCGCTATCACAGGTCATCGCAGGCTGGACGGAGGGGATTTGTCTCATGACAAAGGGCTCTAAGTATGAGTTTCTCATTCCTGCTGGTCTAGCTTATGGTGACCGTGGAGCAGGGGGCGTTATTCCTCCAGGGGCACCACTCCTCTTCGAAGTAGAGCTGATCGATATTAAGCCTCATCAGGAAGCTCCTTCCCTCGAAGAAGCAAAGTCTACCTCTCCCACATCCGCCAAGTCTACTCCCGCTAAGAAGGGTAGTGCTAAGCGTAAGAAATAGTCACAATCAACCAATAACAATAAGAGAATTACAATGAAAAAGCTCGCTATGCTACTGGCTGCTTCAGCCGTAGCCTTCGGTGTCTACTCCTGCTCAAAGGGCGGTGCAGCCCTCAAGTCTGAAGCAGACTCTGTATCCTTCGCTACGGGTTTTGCCCAGGCTAACGACATTATCAATGCTATCAAGAATGCCCAAGCTCAGGGTGAGAAGATCGACTCTGCTGCTTTCTTCAAGGGCTTTGAAGAGGGCTTCAATAGCGACTCTGCTAAGCTCTGGTACTACGTAGGTCAGATGCAGGGTATCCAGGCTGCTATGCGTATGAAGGATGACACCGTCCTAAAGAAGAATATCTTCCTCGATGGCTTCAAGCAAGCTCTCAAGCTCGACTCAGCAGGTCGTGCTAAGCAGGCAGATAGCCTTATGCAGATCGCTCAGGCGTACTACATGAAGCAGCAGCTAGCTCAGCAAGAGAAGGCAGAAGCTGAGATGCAGAAGCAGATGGCAGAGCAGTACAAGGAAAATAAGCAGAAGGGTGAAGCCTTCATCGCTAACTTCAAGAAGGAAGCAGGTGTGAAGACTACGGCTTCTGGCCTTGCTTATCAGGTCATCAAGGAGGGTACTGGGGCTACGCCTAAGGCTACCGATATGGTTAAGGTGAACTATAAGGGTACGCTCGTTGATGGCACGCTCTTCGATGAATCCAAGACCCCTGCCGAATTCCGTGTAGACGGCGTCATCAAGGGTTGGACAGAAATGCTCCAGCTAATGAAGGTAGGCGAAAAGGTTAAGGTTGTCATCCCTCAGGAGCTAGCCTATGGTGCACGCCATGCAGGTGACAAGATCGAGCCTCTTAGCACGCTTGTCTTCGAAATCGAACTTCTTGACATCATCGCTCCAGCAGCTGCTGATAGCACCTCTGCACACTAGGTTATTTCCTAGTTAGCTCGTACGCTATTCTCATAGAGAGCAGACATTAGGTCGAAGAGCCTAGTGTCTGCTCTTTTCTTTGCTATATACTTTATCTCTCGAGAGGCAGATTGAACTAAAACGATCGTTTTGTCGTTTTACTGTTAAGTAGTTAAAACTAGAATCAAAAGAAATATAGTATGAAGAAGAGTCTTCTTATGGCTAGCATCGGTATGCTAAGCCTTATGACTATCGCTTGCTCAGGTAATCAAGGTCAGAATAATGTCAGTGCAACAGACGCTGCTGAAGTAAGTCAGCTAGATAGCGCTCGTATGCTGTCTGTAGATAGTACGAGCTCTTTTCTTGGAAAGGATTTAAGCCTGGAGGTGAACATTTCGGGAAGCTTCCTGTGAGCTTCGGAACTCTTGACCTCAAGGATGGGGTGCTCCATGCTGGTCGTGTGTCTATTCGCTTGGATGGCTTAGTTGTTGAGGATATCAAGCCCGAAGAGGGAGGAGATAAGCTACGTGCCCATCTCTTAGGTGAGGATTTCTTTGAGTCGGATAAGTATCCTGAAGTGACCTTTGAGCTTACGGATGTTCCTGCTAGTGGATTAGAGCTAGCTTCAGCTAAGGAAATCAAGGGAAACTTAACGATCAAGAACGTCACCAAGAATATCTCTATTCCTCTTGAGTCTGCTGTGCGAGATGAAGCCACAGGAGCCTATACGATTACAAGTAAGCACTTCACGATCAATCGAACAGATTGGAATGTTAAGTATGGCTCGAAAAATTTCTTCTCAGGGTTAGGAGATAACTTCATCAATGATGATATTGAGCTGGCATTCGTGCTGAAGACAAAGTAGTCAAGCTCTCTTTTGCTAGATGCTTTCTAGCGACTATGAACTAAGGATTAGGGAGGCTAGCTGTCGTAACAGGCTTGCCTCCCTAATCGTATCCTCTAGCTCATCATTCATCTGGCTAGTCTCAGTGAAGTCTAAGGTAATTTAATACTAATAAAAGCTTTTATCTATCTTTGCATTGAAGTATTAATAAGTATTGAATGAGTACTGGAATTAATAATATCATCGCATATGAATAAGAAACATCTTGCGCTAGCCTTGCTAGCGACCCTTTCTCTCTCTGTTATCTCTTGTAAGAGCAAGAGTGATGCCCCCATAGTCAATCCCTCTAATCCAGTCAATCCTACTCCTAACCCAGGTACACCTCCTACGGGTCCTCTCCAGGTGGATGTCAATGCTACGGCTAAGAGTGATGCTCCCGTTCTGCTAAAGAGTACTGCCGGAACGATTATCAAGATCAATAAAGTCAGCTATACTGTCGGGAGTAATGGCTTTATTGGCCTGAAGGAAGTGCCTGCTACGTTGGAGATCCTAAGTAATGGTGTCGATGAGATCCTTATCAATAAGGGGGCTATGCCATGGGTGGAATCGTTCTCATTTACTAGTGCAGCTACTAGTGCAGGTAAGACTTTGAAGGTCGACCTATCTAGCCTCACTGGACTAAAGAGTCTTGCTCTCTCAGGGTACAGCATCTCTGATCTTGACTTAACGCCACTGAAGGAGTTGACATCTCTTACCTTGGGGAATACTAATAGAAACTCTGATATTAAGAAGGTGAAGCTTGCTGATGACAATAAGATTACCCGTATCGTTACACGCTCTCCCTTCTCTAACGAAGATCTAGACCTGTCGAAGCTCCCAGCTCTAGAGTATGCGGTCTTCCATTCCCCGAGATTTACATCGATGTCGTTCCCTAATAGCCCCAAACTTGCGGTTTTAGGGATCAACCGTCCTACGGCTGCTCAAGCATTTGACCTCACGCTCACGGCTAACCCTGCGCTGAAGGATCTTACCACACAAGATGTCACGATCACTAATCTTAATGTCGAGGGAGTCAAGGCTCCTGGTGTTTTCAGTACGATTAGAGGCGTGCTTTCCGTTAAGAGCTTGCGTTTGGTCGGCTTGGATAAGGAGGCTGTTAAGGAGCTCCTTAATAAGCTCAACAAGCCAGCCCTAACTTCGGCTACTCTCCCAGGCTATGGATTCTCTGTAGGTCAAGATCCACTGGTTGGCTTCACTAATCTGACGACCACGAATCTCTAATCTTTGCCTCGACGAAGGCCAGACTGCGGCACCCCCAAGAGGATACTTCCTCTTGGGGGTGTTGCTTCTTTATAGATAGTTCGATAGGGGAATCTCAAGCTCGGAGTTCATAGTTCCCCAAGCCAGGTCATGGGAGCTGGGAAATTAAGGTAGATGTTTCGGGAGGTAAAGCATAAGCTTTACAGAGGCAAAGGCTATGCTTTGAAAGAGTAAATGTCTAGGTTTACTTAGGTGACTGTGGAGAATCGAGAGGAGTAGGGATGCTCTTTAGTGGGGAAAGATAGGTTGTTTACGGGGCTTATTGCGTATTTTTGTGTCTGCGCACTTAGGCGCAAGAAGTAGATCAATGTATTCAGTAGAAGATATAAGACGAGCATTCCCGATCCTCACGGAGAAGATTCACGGGAAAGATCTCGTTTACCTAGATAATGCAGCCACTACGCAAAAGCCCCTAGTGGTTCTAGAAGCTATCGAGCGAGCTTATCGTTCGGCTAATGCTAACGTCCACCGTGGCGTTCACTATCTTAGCCAATTGGCAACAGAGCATCATGAGGAGGCTCGTCGTCGGGTCGCCCGATTTATCGGAGCGCCTAGTGCAGAGGGGCTGATCTTTACACGTGGGACGACTGAAGCCATTAACTTAGTTGCTTTCAGTGCTGGTGAAGCCTTCGTGCAAGAGGGGGATGAGATCCTCATTAGCACGATGGAGCATCATTCGAACATTGTCCCTTGGCAGCTCCTCTGTCAGCGTCGTGGGGCTACTCTTCGTGTCATCCCCCTAACTCAGGCAGGGGAGCTAGATATGGAGGCCTATCGTTCGCTCCTGAGCTCGCGTACCCGTATCGTTTCTGTGGCTCATGTTAGTAATGTGTTGGGTACGATCAATCCAGTGGCCGAGGTCGTACGTCTGGCACATGAGGTAGGGGCTTTGGTGCTCTTGGACGGAGCTCAAGCGATTGCACATACGCTTGTCGATGTCGCTACGTTGGATGCCGACTTCTATGCCTTTAGTGCTCATAAGGTCTATGGCCCTACTGGGATCGGTGCTCTCTATGGGAAACCCGAGGTGTTGGCTAAGATGCCACCTTATATGGGCGGGGGAGAGATGATTGAGAAGGTGACCTTTGAGAAGACAACCTATAACACTCTGCCCTTCAAGTTCGAAGCTGGGACGCCTGATTACGTAGGTTCGACGGCCTTTGCCGTAGCCTTGGACTTCGTAGAGTCTTTGGGATTGGAGGCAATCGCTAGCCATGAGGATCATTTGCTTCAGCTGGCGACGGAGCGACTCAAGGCTGACTATCCCGATAGCTTGATCCTCGGCGAGGCAGAGCACAAGGGAGGGATTCTCTCATTCAGCATTCCAGGGGTGCATCCCTTTGACCTTGGCACGTTATTGGATCATCAAGGTATTGCCATACGTACAGGGCATCATTGTGCAGAGCCCTTGCTCGCCTCTTACGGACAAACAGCCGTGGCGCGTGCCTCCTTTGGGCTTTACAACACGGAGGCTGAGGTCGAGCGCTTCTTTGTCGGTCTTCGCAAGGCTGTCGCTATGCTTCGCTAACTACCGAGGTGTATGAAGACTCACGAAGCATTACTTGCTCGCTTTCGTCAAGGTGCTGACCTCGAGTGTGGCTGTGATGAGGCCGGTCGAGGGTGCTTAGCGGGGTCCGTCGTCGCAGCTGCAGTGATCCTTCCGGAGAGTTTCTTCCATCCCTTGCTGACGGACTCCAAGCAACTCACCGAACATCAGCGCGAGGAGCTTCGTCCTATCATTGAGGCGGAGTCCCTCGCATGGGGTATCGGTGTCGTCTCTCCGCAAGAGATCGATCAGATCAATATCCTCCATGCTTCATTCCTAGCTATGCATCGGGCGATAGATCAGTTGGTTTTTCGCCCAGACTTCCTGCTTATCGATGGCAATCGCTTTGATCCCTATCCAGGGATTGAGCATGCTTGTATCGTGAAGGGCGATGCTAAGTACACGACTATCGCAGCTGCGTCAATCCTAGCTAAGACCCACCGAGATGAATTGATGGGTATGCTAGATATGGAATATCCAGGTTATGATCTAGCCAAGCATAAGGGCTATCCGACGTCTGCAC
>ERZ772974.2763-NODE-2763-length-10588-cov-5.228330_pt1 | contig 10588 bp, 1 predicted proteins | sample MGYA00580671_ERZ772974 | MGnify/ENA primary metagenome ERZ772974 (study PRJEB29015, sample SAMEA2738065) | human oral metagenome | biome: human oral; feature: human-associated habitat; material: saliva | place: China | collected 2218 ... | reverse complement strand
CCCTCCAGAACATGGCGGAAGTTGCCGAAGGCAAGCCCGTCAGCGACCGTGAGGCCCAATTCCACGAATACTATCCAAAAATTAAAGAGATGCTGACCCAACAGACCGACGTGGTCTTCGAGGACTAGTCAGCGCCCCAGAGGATGGAAGCTTGCTTCCATCCTTTTTTGTGTGTGGGGAGGACAGGCAGATGAAGGGGCTTGGAGCGTGGCATAAAATGTTGGCAATTTTTTGTTGGGCTCAGCAATAAAAATAGCGATAAGTTAGACAGTGCTTGTGAAGCTTACGATGCCTATAATAATAGGGTTTTAAGACCTTAGTTCGCAAAGGATGTCATTTTTGAGAAGACAAAAATCTGATAAGTAAAGGCAAGGATGGTGAAATTTCATTTTGAATATGAAATTCTATCAAATTGGTGTAGGTTTTCTTATGAATTTGTGCTAATATATAGCTTGTATGATTCTGTCTCAAGGGCACCCCCCGTAAGTGCTTTTCCTTGATAGACAGCCATTATCACGAATGAAATAAGGAGATAGCTATGTTAGGAAAAAATAATTTTCATTTGCGCCGCTTGCGTGAAGGCGAAAAAGTCACGCACTATGCCATTAAGAAACTTAGCGTAGGGGTTGCTTCTGTAGCCGTAGGGTCCTTCATCCTCTTTGGTTCCAGCAATGCCCAAGCCGCTCAAGTAGTCGCTAGCCAAGCTAGCACCTCAGCACCAGAAGCCAGCCAAGGCTCTGAGCAAGGTCAGGCTGCAGAAGTTCAAGCTTCTAGCTCAAGCCAGGAGTCTCTTGAATCCAGCTCTAGTGAGCAGGCTTCTTTGGCGACTTCTGAATCTCAATCTTTAAGTAGCGAGAGTAGCCAATCATCAGAGAGCTCCAGCTCTAGTGAAGCTTCAAGCAGTCAGTCTAGCCAATCCCAGGAGACGCCTGCTAAGCCAGACGAAACGCGCCAGACCAACCTTAAGCCAAGCCGAGACAATGACACCCGTCAGACGCCGGGTTATGCGGTTAAGCCAGTTGAAAAACCAGCTACCGCTTCCATGCCACGGCCAAACAAGCAAGGACAGCCTATGCCAACTGGTAGCAGCCTGCGCGGGATTGGGACCGGTAAATTTACTGACTTAATTGAACCAACTGGCGCCAACGCCATCCCAGTGGTGGACCCACAAAACCTATCCAACGATGAGAAACGCCGCCTTAAGGTAGCTTACATCCGACTTAATCCAGGTCGTGGCCTGACTGAAGGTAATATTGAAATCACTGATGATGGCAGAGTCCTTATCACTGGCAAGCGAAGTGGGGATACATACAAATCCTATTTGGATGACGTGACCACTGATTTAGCAAGACCAGCAGCTACTGCAGAGCCGACCGTAAATGGCACCTATGAAGACAAACTGTCCTCTACTGATGCTACTATTACTGGTACCGGGATTCCAGGGGCGACCATCAAAGTCACCTTGCAAGACAATAGCGTACAAACAACCCGTGTTGATAGACAGGGGAATTGGACCATCAATCTGCTCAAGCCAATGCGCGATAGCCAGTATATTACTGGAAAGGGCAAAGCAATTGAAATTGTCCAAATTATGAACGGTCAAGAAAGTGCTGTGGTGCGCAAAACTGTGGACCTTGGGACCTTCTTAATTTTAGAAAACAATTTATCTAGCTCTAATCGTTCAGGTTATGGCAAGATGATTGCTGGTCAAAAATATATTGAACTTGCCGTCCCTCACGATGCCCTCTTCATGTCCTTAGAGACTAACTTAACTCAAGAGGGTAAATTTGGGAGTGACGATAACCGTTCGCAGTTAGCGATTACTCGTGATTCAATCACTTCTGCATGGAAAGTTCATGGCGGGGGAACTTTCTTAAGAAAAGACACCGCCAAGCCTGATTTGATTAAAAAAATTGAAGTGCTACCAGGTGCGCAATTTGGCTATCAACGAATTCGTATCACAACGTCTGATGAGTTCAAAATTAAGGAAACTGGCGATACAGTTCTTAAATATAAAGGAAAAGATCGCCCCTTGGGTCCTGAAACCGTGCCTGTAGTGGCAGGATTACGGATTGTCCCTCGATACAACTCAGGACAAGTCGTTCCTGAACATCGCATGACCTCAGGGAATGCGACCAACGCTGCTCCAACTATTGCTGTTACAACGCCTTCTACAACACTTAATGTTGACCAAGCTATAAGCGACGCGACCATCAAGTCTATGGTGCGTGTGAACGACCTTGAAGACGATGCACGTCAAACCAACGGGACACCTGTCCAAGCCGACATTGTTTCCTACAGCAAGAACGGCCAGACGGTAGCAGCCATCGACCCAAGCGTTGAAGGGGAATACACTGTAACCTTGCGGGCGCGCGACAGTCAGAACAAGCTGTCCAATAACACCGTTCAAGTCAAAGTTGTCTTCACTTTACCTCGTGAAGAGGCTAAGAATGCTGTTAATAATGCGGCCACGGCTAAGAACAACGCCATTGACAACAACAATAATTTGACAGCTGAAGAAAAAGCTGCCGAAAAAGCCAAGGTAGAAGCAGCTAAGAATAGAGCTTTAGCAGGTATTGACCAGGCTAAGACAACGGCTGCTCGTAATGCAGCCCAAAACAAGGGGACCTCAGATATTAATGCGGTCAACCCTGTGCCAGTTGCCAAACCAGCCGCTAACGATGCCCTGGAACAAGCAGCTGTTAACAAGATTAATGAAATCAGCCAACGACCAGATTTGACTCGTGAAGAGAAGCAAGCCTTCATGGATCAGGTAAGGGCTGCACGTGATGCGGCTATGGCAAAAGTCAACAATGCGGCCAACAACCAGGCCGTGACTACCGCCCGCGACCAAGGGCTGAATGCGGTCAATAATTTACCAACGCCAGCGGCTAAGTACCCAGAGGCTTTGGGCCATGTGCGTCAAGCGGCCGACGCTAAGCGTCAGGCTATTCGCGACAATGCCAACCTAACAGCCGAAGAACAAGCCGATGCCCTGCGTCAGGTTGATGCTGCCCAAACAGCGGCTGAAAGAGCTATTAACCAGAACCATACCAACGCGACCTTGGCTAAGGCCGACAGTGATGGGGTAAAGTCTATTAATGACATTAATCCGCAACCAAGAAGCAAACCAGCTGCCAACCAAGCTTTAGAACAAGTAGCAGCAGCCAAACGTCAAGCTATCAACAACAATAATCAGTTGACAGATGAAGAGAAGGCGCAAGCCATCCAGCAGGTGGACCAAGCTTTGGCTAATGCCAAGACTCAAGTCCAAGCTGCTAACGACAATAACGGGGTCAACCAGGCTAAGACAGCCGGGACGACCGCTATCAACAACATTAATCCTCAAGCGACCCAGAAGTCACAAGCCATTGCGGCCATTGAAGCGGCTGAACAAGCCAAACGTCAAGAATTACAGGGTCGGAATGATTTGACCACCGAAGAGCGCAATAATGCCCTGGCAGACCTAACGGCCAAGGCGCAAGCGGCCAAAGGCGCGGTTAACCAAGCACGCAACAATACGGGAGTTGCGGGTGCCAAAGATAATGGTGTGGCTCAAATTCAAGGGATTAACCCTCCTGCCGTGGTAAAACCAGACGCTCGGAATGCTATCGACCAAGCGGCTCGTGATAGAGAGGCAGAATTCCAGGCTAATACGAAGTTGACAGATGAAGAAAAAGCGGCGGCCATCAAGAAGGTGCAAGATGCCGCGCGTGATGCCAAGGCAGCCATTGATGCGGCTGGCTCTAATGGCGATGTCAACAATGCCGTCAACCAAGGTAAGGCAGCTATCCAAGCCATCAAAGCCCTAGATGACAGCCAGCCAAGTGCCAAAGATACGGCCAAGGCAGCCATTCAAAATGCGGCAGATGCTAAGAAAGCAGCCATTACGGCCAACAATGCTTTGACTCAAGAAGAGAAAGCAGCGGCCATTAAGCAAGTGGAAGATGAAGCAGCCAAGGCTCAAGCAGCAGTGGACGCTTCAAGATCCAAGGCCGACGTAGACCGGGCCAAGGACCAAGGGCTTCAAAAGATCAGCGATGTGCCAGCCGTCCCAACCACCAAGCTCAATGCCATTGCAGCAGTGGATCAAGCGGCGACTGACAAGAAGGCCGTAATCAACAATGATACGACTTTGACCCAGGAAGAGAAGGAAGCTGCTATTCGCAAGGTTGATGAAGAAGCAGCCAAGGCTCGTCAGGCCATCAATGATGCGACCAGCAATGCGGACGTAGCCGCTAAGCAAGCCCAAGGCACCCAAGCCATTAACAATGTGCCACAAACACCAGCGGCTAAGAATGCTGCCAAAGCAGCGGTAGAACAAGCCGCAGACGCTAAGAAGCAAGCTATCGAGAACGATCCAAACTTAACCCGTGAGGAAAAAGACGCAGCCATCGCCAAGGTGGATCAAGAAACCAACAAGGCCCGCCAAGCCATTGATGCAGCAACAACTAACGCGGATGTGACGGCTAAGCAAAATGAAGGCACGCAGGCAATCAATGCGGTGCCACAAACGCCAACAGCTAAGACAGACGCCAAGAACGCAGTCACTCAAGCAGCGGACGCTAAGAAGGACGCGATTGAGAAAGACCCTAACTTAACTCGCGAAGAGAAGGATGCAGCTAAAGCCAAGGTAGACGCTGAAGCTACTAAGGCTAAAAATGCCATCGATGCAGCGACAAGCAATGATGACGTGACGGCTAAGCAAAATGAAGGCACGCAGGCAATCAATGCGGTGCCACAGACACCTAAGGCCAAAACTGACGCTAAGAACGCAGTCACTCAGGCAGCGGACGCTAAGAAGGACGCGATTGAAAACGATGCGAACTTGACTCGCGAAGAGAAGGATGCAGCTAAAGCTAAGGTAGACGCCGAAGCTACAAAGGCTAAGAATGCCATTGATGCCGCGACTTCTAACGCGGATGTGACGGCTAAGCAAAATGAAGGCACGCAAGCCATCAACTCAGTACCACAAACGCCAACCGCTAAGACGGATGCCAAGAACGCAGTCACTCAAGCAGCGGACGCTAAGAAGGACGCGATTGAGCAAGATCCTAACTTGACACGCGAAGAGAAAGATGCTGCTAAGGCGAAAGTTGATGCCGAAGCTACAAAGGCTAAGAATGCCATTGATGCCGCGACAAGTAATGCGGATGTGACAGCTAAGCAGAATGAAGGCACCAAAGCCATCAATGACGTGCCACAAACGCCGACAGCTAAAACTGATGCCAAGAACGCAGTAACTCAAGCAGCGGACGCTAAGAAGGACGCGATTGAGAAAGACCCTAATTTAACTCGCGAAGAGAAGGATACTGCTAAAGCTAAGGTGGACGCAGAAGCGAAGAAAGCTAAGGATGCCATCGATGCTGCAACCAGCAATGCAGATGTGACAGCTAAGCAGAACGAAGGTACGCAAGCTATCAACGCGGTGCCACAAACGCCGACCGCGAAGACCGACGCTAAAAACGCAGTGGATCAAGCGGCAACTGACAAGAAGACTGCCATTGAAAATGATCCAGCTTTAACTCGCGAAGAGAAGGATGCAGCCAAGGCGAAAGTTGATGCCGAAGCTAAGAAGGCCAAAGATGCTATCGACGCAGCGACATCTAACGCGGATGTTACGGCTAAGCAAAATGAAGGTGCCAAAGCCATCAATGACGTACCACAAACGCCAACAGCTAAGACAGACGCTAAAAATGCAGTGGACCAGGCAGCAACTGACAAGAAGTCAGCCATCGAAAACGATCCAGCTTTAACTCGTGAAGAGAAGGACGCGGCCAAAGCGAAAGTGGATGCCGAAGCTAAGAAGGCCAAGGATGCCATCGATGCCGCAACAAGCAATGCGGATGTGACAGCTAAGCAAACCGAAGGTACACAAGCTATCAATGCAGTGCCACAAACACCGACAGCTAAGACTGATGCCAAAAACGCAGTGGATCAAGCGGCAACTGACAAGAAGACTGCCATCGAAAATGATCCAGCTTTAACTCGCGAAGAGAAGGACGCAGCTAAAGCGAAAGTTGATGCAGAAGCTACTAAGGCTAAGAATGCCATCGATGCTGCAACAAGCAATGCGGATGTGACAGCTAAGCAAAACGAAGGTGCCAAAGCCATCAATGACGTGCCACAAACGCCAACGGCTAAGACGGACTCCAAGAACGCAGTGGATCAGGCAGCAACTGATAAGAAGTCAGCCATCGAAAACGATCCTACTTTAACTCGTGAAGAGAAGGATGCCGCTAAGGCGAAAGTGGATGCTGAAGCTAAGAAATCTAAGGATGCCATTGACGCAGCGACAACTAACGATGCCGTGACAGCTCAGAAAGATGCTGGTAAGGACGCGATTAACGCGGTGCCACAAACGCCAACAGCTAAGACTGACGCGAAGAACGCAGTGGATCAGGCAGCAACTGACAAGAAGTCAGCCATCGAAAACGATCCAGCTTTAACTCGCGAAGAGAAAGACGCGGCTAAGGCGAAAGTGGACACGGAAGCGAAGAAGGCTAAGGACGCTATCGATGCAGCTACTTCTAATGCGGATGTAACGGCTAAGCAAACCGAAGGTACCAAAGCCATCAATGATGTGCCGCAAACACCAACAGCTAAGACAGACGCAAAAAATGCGATTTCTCAAGCAGCTGACGCGAAGAAAGATGCGATTGAGAAAGATCCTAACTTGACCCGTCAAGAAAAAGAAGCCGCTAAAGCCAAAGTTGACGAAGAAGCGAAGAAGGCAAAAGACGCCATTGACGCAGCAACAACTAATAACGATGTGACGGCTAAGCAGAATGAGGGCACTCAGGCAATCAATGATGTCCAACAAACCCCAACTGCTAAGACTGATGCCAAAAATGCCATCGATCAGGCTGCTGATGCTAAGAAAGCGGCAATCGAGTCAGACAACACCCTAACTCGCCAAGAGAAGGACGCAGCCAAGTCTAAAGTTGACCAAGAAGTAACCAAGGCCAAAAATGCTATTGACGCAGCGACAACAAATGAAGATGTAACTGCTAAGCAAACCGAAGGCACTCAAGCCATCAACGCAGTTCCACAAACGCCAACAGCGAAAACTGACGCCAAGAACACGATCGACCAAGCTGCAACTGATAAGAAGAATGCGATCGAAAACGACCCAGCTCTAACTCGTCAGGAAAAAGACGCAGCCAAAGCTAAGGTGGATGACGAAGCGAAGAAGGCCAAAGACGCCATCGACGCCGCAACCACTAACGAGGACGTAACGGCTCAGAAAGAGGCTGGCAAGGACGCGATTAACGCCGTACCTCAAACGCCAACAGCGAAAACTGATGCCAAGAACGCGATCGACCAAGCAGCTAACGACAAGAAAGCAGCAATCGAGGCCGACAACACTTTAACTCGTCAAGAGAAGGATGCAGCTAAAGCTAAGGTGGACGAAGAAGCGAAGAAAGCCAAGGATGCCATCGATGCAGCGACAACCAACGAGGACGTCACTGCTAAGCAAACCGAAGGCACTCAAGCCATCAACGCCGTCCCACAAACACCAACAGCTAAGACAGACGCTAAGAACGCGATCGACCAAGCAGCTGACGCTAAGAAAGCAGCAATCGAGGCTGATAATGCTTTGACCCGTGAGGAGAAGGATGCAGCCAAGGCCAAGGTAGACACTGAAGCTACCAAGGCCAAGAATGCTATCGATGCGGCGACAACCAACGAAGATGTCACCGCTAAGCAAGCCGAGGGCACGCAAGCCATCAAGGATGTGCCGCAAACCCCATCGGCTAAGCCAGCAGCTAAACAAGCCATCGAAGATGCAGCGACCGCTAAGAAGAATGCCATCCAGTCCAATGACGCTTTGACCGATGAAGAGAAGGCGAATGCCATCGCTCAAGTTGATGCAGCAGCTCAAGCCGCCAAAGACGCCATCGACCAAGCGACTGATAACGATGCAGTTAAAGCTCAAAAGGACAGCGGAGTGGACGCCATCAATGCGGTCAATCCAACAGCTGTCGCTAAGCCAGCAGCTAAGCAAGCTATCCAAGATGCCGCTGACGCTAAGAAGGCCGCCATCCAGACTGATGATCGTCTCACTCAAGAAGAGAAAGACGCAGCTATCAAGCAAGTGGATGACGCCGCACAAGTAGCTAAAGACGCGATCGATGCTGCAAGCAACAATGCTGGTGTGTCAACTGAACAAGGCAAGGGCGAGACAGCAATCAATGCCGTCAACCCAACCCCTGTCGCTAAGCCAACAGCCAAAGATGAAATTCAAGCAGCCGCTGATGCTAAGAAACAAGCCATTGAAGACCGTCCTGATTTGACTCGTGAAGAGAAGGACGCAGCTATCAAGCAAGTGGATGACGCAGCCCAAGTCGCTAAGGATGCCATCGATGCCGCAAGCAATAACGGTGACGTGACCAACGCCAAAGGCAACGGCCTCGCAGCCATTGCCGCAGTGACCCCAGCTTCAGTCACGAAGACAGATGCTAAGGTCGCTGTCGATGCAGCCGCTGCGCTTAAGAAGGATGCTATCCAAAATCGTCCTGATTTAACTCAGGAAGAAAAAGATGCAGCCATTAAGCAAGTGGATGATGCCGCTAAGGCAGCCAAGGATGCCATTGATGCTGCGACGACTGCCGCCCAAGTTGGCGCAGAGAAAGACGCTGGCGTCAAGGCCATCACAGACGTCAACCCAACACCAAATGCTAAGCCAGCAGCTAAGCAAGCGGTGCAAGATGCAGCTGACGCTAAGAAGGCAGCAATTGAAGCTGACAACACCTTAACTCGTGAAGAGAAGGATGCAGCTATTAAGCAAGTGGACGACGCCGCGCAAGCAGCTAAAGATGCCATTGATGCCGCAACCACTAATGCCGATGTAGCAACCGAGCAAGGCAAGGGTGAAACAGCGATTAACGCAGTGAACCCAGTAGCAGACGCTAAGCCAAAGGCTAAGGCAGAAGTTGATAAAGCAGCTGACGCTAAGAAGGCCGCCATTGAAGCCGACAACACCCTGACTCGCGAAGAGAAGGATGCAGCCATCAAGCAAGTAGATGATGCAGCCCAAGCAGCTAAAGACGCAATTGATGCCGCAACGACTAACGCTGATGTGTCAACCGAACAAGGCAAGGGCGAAACTGCTGTTGCAGCAGTGAACCCAGTAGCGGACGCGAAACCAAAGGCTAAGGCAGAAGTTGACAAGGTAGCTGATGCTAAGAAGGCAGCAATCGAGGCTGACAACACCCTCACTCGCGAAGAGAAAGATGCCGCTATTAAGCAAGTAGATGACGCCGCCCAAGCAGCTAAGGATGCGATTGACGCCGCAACCACTAACGCGGATGTAGCAACTGAACAAGGCAAGGGTGAAACAGCAATCAATGCAGTGAACCCAGTAGCGGACGCCAAGCCTAAGGCTAAGGCCGAAGTAGATAAAGCAGCCGACTCTAAGAAAGCCGCCATTGAAGCCGACAACACCCTCACTCGTGAAGAGAAGGATGCAGCCATCAAGCAAGTAGATGATGCCGCTCAAGCCGCTAAGGACGCGATTGATGCCGCAACAACTAACGCAGATGTAGCGACCGAGCAAGGCAAGGGCGAAACAGCCATCGCAGCGATCAACCCAAGTGCCGACAAGAAGACGACAGCCAAGGCAGCCATTGACGCAGCCCTCAAGGCTAAGTCAGACGCTATCGACGCTCGTACCGACTTGACGCAAGAAGAGAAGGATGCAGCTAAGGCTAAGTTGGCAGAAGACGCAAGCAAGGCCAAGGATGCCATCGATGCTGCGACCACCAACGCGGAAGTTGATGCAGCAAGCAAGCTTGGCAATGACACCATTGACAGCTTCAACCCAAGAGCCGACAAGAAGACGGCGGCTAAGGCAGCCATTGACGCAGCCCTCAAGGCTAAGTCAGACGCCATCGATGCTCGCACCGACTTAACGCAAGAAGAGAAGGATGCAGCTAAGGCTAAGTTGGCAGAAGCTGCAAGCAAGGCCAAGGATGCCATCGATGCTGCAACCACCAATGCAGAAGTCGATGCCGCAACCAAACTTGGTTTAGACGGGATGAATGACTTTAACCCAAGTTCTGACACCAAGTCCGATGCCAAGGATGCCATCGATGCAGCCGCTAAGGCTAAGATTGACGCCCTCAAGGCTCGCACCGATTTGAATGACGCTGACAAGGCCAAGGCCATTGCGGAGGTCGAGGAACTGGCTCAGAAAGCCAAGAATGCCATCGACCAAGCCACCAGCCAGGCTCAAGTTCAAGCTCTGTTGGAACAAGCCCTAGCTGATATCGCCGCAGTTAACCCTGCGCCAAGCTATGTGCCATGTCCAGATTGCGATGCTAAGAAACAAGGTCTCTTACCAGCGACCGGGGAGACCAGCAACCAGACCTTCTTCTCTGCAGCAGCACTTGCTGTATTAGCAGGTCTAGGTTTAGTCGCCACCGGTAAACGCAAGGATGAAGAAGAGCCATTGAGCTAATCTCATCAAGGCTAAGAAACCTAAAAACTGTCCTGGTGACAGCCTAACAAGAGCTTGGGATTTAATCCCAAGCTCTTGTTTTTGTCATTCATTAAAAATTCATAGTTTATTCTTGCTAAACTCCTT
>ERZ772974.2762-NODE-2762-length-10592-cov-5.236215_pt1 | contig 10592 bp, 9 predicted proteins | sample MGYA00580671_ERZ772974 | MGnify/ENA primary metagenome ERZ772974 (study PRJEB29015, sample SAMEA2738065) | human oral metagenome | biome: human oral; feature: human-associated habitat; material: saliva | place: China | collected 2218 ... | reverse complement strand
ATCGGCGCCGGAGGGGGAGAACAGTGAATCAGAGCGAGGGAATGCGCATCAACAAATTCTTGAGTGCGGCGGGCGTCTGCTCGCGCCGGGAGGCCGACCGGCTCATTGCGGCGGGCAAGGTGACGGTTGCGGGAGAAACGGCGGAACTCGGGACGCTGGTCTCTGCCGGCATGGAAGTGAAGGTGAACGGCAGGCGGGTCGGCGCGGTCGAGGAACTGGCGTCCAAAAAGAAGGTTCTGCTTGCGGTGAATAAGCCGGTCGGCGTGGTCTGCACGACGACGGACAACGACCGCGCGCCGAATATTGTGGAGTTAATCGACTACCCGGAGCGCGTTTATCCGATCGGGCGGCTCGACAAGGACTCGGAGGGACTGCTGCTCCTCACGAACCAGGGCGAACTCGTGAATCAGATTCTCCGCTGTGAGAACGGGCACGAGAAGGAGTACATTGTCCGGGTCGATAAGGCGCTGACCCCGGCCTTTCTGGAGAAGCTGAGGCGCGGCGTGCACCTCGAGGAACTGCAGGTCACAACGCTGCCCTGCAAGGCAGAGGCGCGCGACAAGACGAGCTTTTCGATTGTTCTGACGCAGGGCCTAAACCGGCAGATTCGCCGCATGTGCGAGGCCTGCGGCTATCATGTGATCAGCTTAAAACGCATCCGCATCATGAATATCTCCCTCCGCAATCTCCACAGCGGTGCGTTCCGGAATGTGACGGCGGCCGAGCAGAAGACCTTGCTGTCCCTGCTCGAAGAGAAGCCGAAGGCACTCATTGGCAGGAGCGCGAAAACAGCCCGCACGGAAGCACGGCGAAAGAAAAACTATGCGGTGCGGCAAAAGGCGTACTTTCAGCGCAGAGAAAGAGAGGGCGGGGCATGGAAGAGAGAAAAGTAAGAGAAGAGATGCAGGCGTTAATCGATCGCCTGCTCCCCGCGGCGCGCGCCTATTACCAGGAGAGCCGCGAGCTCATGAGTAACTTTGAGTACGACAGCGCCTACGACCGTCTGCAAAAACTCGAAGAGGAGAGCGGCATTGTGCTCTCCGGCTCACCGACCCAGCGCGTCGGCTATGAGGTGGTCTCGTCGCTCCCGAAAATCACGCACGAAAAGCCGATGCTCTCGCTCGACAAGACAAAGAGCGTGGATGAGCTAATTGCCTGGCTCGGTGCAGAGAAGGCCCTGCTCTCCTGGAAGATGGACGGCCTCACGATTGTGCTCCGCTACCGGAACGGCGAACTCTATCAGGCGGTGACGCGCGGCAACGGCTACATCGGCGAACTTGTGACCAACAATGTGCGCGCGTTCCGCAATGTGCCGCTCCGCATTCCCTATCAGGGAGAGCTCCTGCTCCGCGGCGAGGCGCTGATGCGCTATTCGGACTTCGACCGGATTAACCGCGAACTGCCGGACACCGACGCCAAGTACAAGAACCCGCGCAATCTCTGCACGGGCACGGTGCGCCAGCTCGACCCGGCGGTCACGGCCGCGCGCGGCGTCTACTTTCACGCGTTCTCCCTGGTGGAGGCAGAGGGGGTTGACTTCAACAATTCCCGCGCCGCGCAGTTTGCGTGGCTCAGAGACCAGGGCTTTGAGGTCGTCGAGTTTGAGACGGTGACGGCGGACACGCTCCGGGAAGCCGTGGCGCGCTTTGAGGCGAAAATTCCGGAGAACGACTTCCCGTCGGACGGACTGGTTCTTTTGCTCGACGACATTGCCTACGGCGACTCGCTCGGCAGAACGGCAAAGTTCCCGCGGAATGCGATTGCGTTTAAGTGGCAGGATGAACAGGCGGAGACTGTGCTCCGCGAAATCGAGTGGAGCCCCTCGCGGACGGGGCTCATCAACCCGGTTGCGATTTTTGACCCGGTGGATCTTGAGGGCACCGAAGTGCGGCGCGCGAGCGTCCACAATGTGAGTGTGCTGCGCAGCCTGAAACTGGGCCTCGGCGACCACATTCTGGTCTACAAGGCGAATATGATAATCCCGCAGATTGCGGAAAATTTAACAAAGAGCGACACGGCAGAGCCGCCCGCGCACTGCCCGGTCTGCGGCACGGCGACGGAACGCCGCAAGGAGAACGACGCCGAGACCCTCTATTGTGTGAACCCGGACTGCGCGATTAAGCGCGTGAAGCGTTTTGCGCTGATGACGAGCCGGGATGCCTTTCATATCGACGGGCTCTCGGAGACCACGCTCGAGAAACTGATTCAGGAGGGCTTCATCCACCGCTACGCGGATCTCTTTCACTTAAAGCGCGCGGAGGCCGCGATTGCGGCGATGAAGGGTTTCGGCGAGACTTCGGCGGCAAAGCTCATCGAGGCGGCCGAGAAGGCAAGACACCTGCCCCTGTCCCGCTTTGTCTACGGACTCGGAATTCCGGGCGTCGGCGTGCAGAACGCCAAGGTGCTGTCCAAGGCGTTTCAGGGCGACATACAGGCGCTGCGTTCGGCCGATGTCGAAACGCTGACCGGCATTGACGGTATCGGCGCGGTGATGGCGGCGGACATTGTGACCTTTTTCCGGGACCCGAAGGAGCGGGAGATTATCGACGAACTCCTGCAAGAGGTGACGCTGGAACCCGAGGCGAGCGCGGGTGCGGAAGCGCAGCGCTATGCGGGACAGACCTATGTGATCACGGGCAGTCTCGTGAATTTCCCGAACCGGACGGCGCTCAAGGACTATATCACGGCGCGCGGCGGCAAGGTCGCGGGCGAGGTTTCCGCAAAGACCACGGCGCTCATCAACAACGACATTCACTCGACTTCCGGCAAAAACAAGAAGGCGCACGAGCTCGGCATTCCGATTCTGAGCGAGGCGGAATTTCTCGCGGCGGAGTCGTGAGCGGACAGCGGCAAGGCCGCTGAATCAAAGCAATGAACAGGAGGTGCGGCAATGCCCATACGCATACAGAACGATTTGCCGGCAAAGGCAATTTTGGAACAGGAGAACATCTTCGTGATGGACGAAAAACGCGCGGTGTCGCAGGACATTCGCCCGCTGCAGATCCTGATTCTGAACCTGATGCCGCTCAAAGAGGACACGGAGCTCCAGCTGCTCCGCGCGCTCTCGAATACGCCGCTTCAGGTGGACTGCACCTTTTTGATGACCAGTTCCCACGAGGCGACCCACACGAGTAAGAGCCATATCTCGAATTTTTATGTCTTTTTCGACGAGGTGAAGCACCGTCACTTCGACGGTCTCATCATCACGGGGGCGCCGGTCGAGAACCTGCCCTACGAGGAAGTGAGCTACTGGGAGGAACTCTGCGGCATCATGGAGTGGTCAAAGACCCATGTGACCTCGACTTTCCATATCTGCTGGGGCGCGCAGGCGGGGCTCTACTACCACTACGGGATTCAGAAGTACCCGCGGAAGGAGAAGCTCTCCGGTGTCTACTGCCACAAGGTGCTGCACCACTCGGTGCCGCTGGTCAGGAGCATGGACGACTACATGGAATGCCCGCACTCCCGCTGGACCGAGGTGCGGCGCGAGGACATTGTAAAGCACCCGGAGCTCACGATTCTGGCGGAGTCGGACGAGGCGGGCGTGCTTCTCCTCATGGATGAGACTGGACGGCAGATTTTTGTGCAGGGGCATCCGGAGTACGACCGCATGACCTTGGACAGCGAGTATCGGCGCGACAAGGCGCGGGGCATGGAGCCGACGATTCCGCTCCACTACTATGAGAACGATGACCCGAGCGGCCGTCCCCTGCTCTCCTGGCGGAACATGGCAAATACGCTCTACACGAACTGGCTGAACTACTATGTGTACCAGGTCACGCCCTATCTCCTCGAAGAGGGAGAGAAGCCGTGATTTATCTGGACCACGCGGCGACTGTGTCGCTCTGCCCTTCGGCACTCGAAGCCATGCTCCCGTACCTGACGGCGCAGTGCGGAAACCCCTCGGCGCTCTATGAGAGCGGCAGGAGAGCACGGCAGGCGGTCAGCCGGGCGAGACGGGAGATCGCGGAGACCCTCGGCTGCCTGCCGGAAGAGCTTTACTTCACCTCCGGCGGCACGGAGGCGGATAACTGGGCGCTGCTTTCGATGGCGGAAGCCGCACGGGCGCGCGGCGAAGCGCCTTTTCTCGTCAGCACGGCGATTGAGCACCACGCGGTGCTCGAGACCCTGCGCTACGGCAAAGAGACCGGACTTCTCGACTATGCGCTGCTCCCGGTCACCGGCGACGGCGTCGCAGCACTTTCGGGGCTCGACGCCCTATTGGCAAAGCGACCGGCGCTCGTCTCCTGTATGGGGGCTAATAACGAGACCGGCGCGCTGCAGCCGCTCGGTGAACTACTCACGCGCTGCAGGGAGCGGAACGTTCCGCTGCACAGCGACCTCGTGCAGGTTTACGGTCAGCTGTCGCTTAAGAGCTTACTCGGCGAAGAACTGCCGGATCTCTTTTCGGTGAGCGCCCACAAGTTCGGCGGGCCGAAGGGCGTCGGCTTTCTCTATATACGCAGCGGACTGCCTGTCGGCGCGCTCTTACACGGCGGTTCACAGGAGAGGGGGCGGCGCGCCGGAACCGAAAATGTCGCCGGAATCGTTGGGATGGCAGCGGCGGCGAAGGTCGCCTTCGGGGAGATGGCGGAGAGCGCAGAAAAGAAGCGGGCGCTAACGGAGCTGTTCTTCCGCCTGCTGCGGGAAGAGCTTCCCACCGTATACCGAAACGGCAGCGAGACCGCGCGGCTTCCCGGACACCTAAATCTCTGTTTTCCCGGTGTCTCGGCGGAACTTTTGCTGATTCTCCTCGATCAGGCGGGCATTGCGGCGAGCGCGGGCGCGGCCTGCGCCTCCGGTGCGCTCGAGCCCTCTCATGTGCTCCTCGCGATGGGGCGAAGCGAACAAGAGGCGCGCGCCTCGATTCGCTTCAGCTTCGGTGCGGAGAATACGGAGGAGGAAGTGCGGAGAGCCGCACAGATCGTCACAAACTGCGTCAAAGGCTTACAGGAGGAACAAAATGTTTAAAGACTTTCGGAGTGCTTTGTTTCGCTTAAAAGACTATCGGCAGCTCATGCGGCGGCGGACCGGCCGCTTTTTCGCCTACTGCGCCTTTCTCTGCCTGCTGACCTGGCTCACGGGCTTTGCGCTGCCGCTCGGCATGTTCTGGCAGCGGCAAGGCGGCGTGCGTCATTTCTTTGAGGCCAATATCCCCGAATTCACGATTCAAAGCGGCAAGCTCTCGGTGCCCGGCGGCTATCACCGCGAGGGCGCGGACTACTATGTGGACATCAATACGGATGCGAGCCACAAGATTGATTTAAATGCGCAGGAGACCCGCACGCTGATGGCGCTGAAATCGGTTGTGCTTCTCGGCGATGCGGATCAGCTTGTGATGAAAAACGACAGCGGCGGCATTGCCGCAGACTTGCGGACCATTCAGTTTCACGATTTTCAAGACGGCATCAGCAAAGAAACGCTGCTCTCCCTCACCGGCTATGTCAAATGGGGGCTCATCATCGCGGGCGTGATTATCTACGCCGGTCTCCTGATTGGTTTTTTCCTGCTGAATCTCGTGGAAGCCGTGCTCGCGGCGCTGCTTCTGCGCTTTGTCGGCGTCTATACCGATTTCGGCAGCACCTACCGTCTGACCGGCTATGCGCGAACCATGTCCACGCTCATTGTCGCGCTGCTTGCGCTGCTTGGCTTTGACACGGATCTCACCGTGTACCCGGCGGTTGTCCTGGACCTTTTTATCGTGGCGCGCGCCGCGCAGTGCATGCGGGCGGCGGGAAATGCGCGGAACACCGGAGACGACCGCGCGCCGCGTACGAGCGATACAAGTGTTTGCGCGGTCACACCGGAACCCGCGCCGGAAGAGAAGCGAAGCGACGAGGAAGAAAGAGCGGACAGCGCAGAGCGTGAGACAGAAGCAAAGACCGAGACAGAAGCACAGACTGCGACGGAAACACAGCCCGCGTCGGAGGCAGAGACGGAAGCAAACAATAACAGAGACCGGGGCGCAGCGCCGGAGGAGAGCGCGGGCGAGGAGAAAGCCGCGGACCATACGGCGGAACCGTCGTCGCGCGATGACATCACGCCGAGCGACGGCTGGAGTTTCTGAGACAGAGAGGAAGTACAGGATGGGAAAGAAGGTGGTCGTCGGGATGTCCGGCGGCGTGGACAGCTCGGTCGCGGCCTATCTCCTGAAGGAGCAGGGCTATGAGGTGATCGGCGTGACCATGCAGATCTGGCAGAGCGAGACAAAGTGCGAGGTCGAGAGAAAAGGCGGCTGCTGCGGCATTTCCGCCGTGGAGGACGCGCGCCGCGTCGCCGAAGTGCTGGACATCCCCTACTATGTGATGAACTTTCGCGCGGAATTCAAGCGCGATGTCATCGATTACTTTGTGCGGGAGTACCGCCTGGGGCGCACCCCGAATCCCTGTATCGCCTGCAACCGCTTTGTGAAGTGGGAGGCGCTGCTTGAGCGGAGTCTTCTGCTCGGCGCGGCGTATATCGCGACTGGCCACTACGCGCAGGTTCATTGTCTGGAGAACGGGCGCTATGCGCTCGGTCTCTCGAAGACCGCCGCCAAGGATCAGACCTATGCGCTCTACAATCTGACGCAGCGGCAACTCTCGCACACCCTGATGCCGATCGGGGCGTATGAGAAGCCGGAGGTTCGCGCGATTGCGGCGGCAGCCGGGCTTCCGGTCGCCGCGAAGCCCGACAGCCAGGAAATCTGCTTCGTGCCGGACGGCGACTACGCGCGCTTTATCGACGAGAGCACGGGAGAGCCGAGTGCGCCGGGCAATTTTGTGGACATGGCGGGGCAGGTGCTCGGACAGCATAGGGGCATTACCCACTATACGGTCGGGCAGCGGAAAGGGCTCGGGATAGCCTTCGGTGAGCCTCGCTATGTGACCGCGCTTCGCCCCGAAACGAACGAAGTCGTGCTCGGCACGGGCGAGGAGGTCTTTTCGTCAAAGCTTCTCGCGGACGATGTGAACTGGATGGCTGTTTCACAGCCGGAGGTTGGGACAAAGTTTCGCTGCCGCGCGAAGATACGCTATAACCACGGCGGTGCGGACTGCGAGGTCCTCATGCTGCCGGACGGGAAGATACAGGTCATGTTCCCGACACCGCAGCGCGCCGTGACGCCGGGACAGGCTGTTGTGCTCTATACGGAGGCGGGAATCGTGCTCGGAGGAGGAACCATTGAGAGGTAGAAGAATTGCGGCGGTGCTCGCACTGCCGCTTGCACTTGCGATGTTCACGGCCTGCGGCAAAAAGAAGCAGGTGACCATAAGTCTTGCGGAGAGCAGTTCCGTGATGGAGCTGCATAGCGGCAGTGAGAGTGCGGCCGATACGGGCACCATGGAAGCGCGCCCGGAGGACATTGTAAACGGTTACCGCTTCAGCGGCAGCAATCAGATTGTCTACTGCAAGGCAGAGGAGAGCGAACTCCGCGACCGCCCCGGTACGGACGGAACCGTTGCGGGCAAGGCAAAGCGGGGGGAAGCGCTGCGCTGCACCGCGGTCAATGTGCGCTGGCTTCGCTTTGACCGGAACGGGAAAATCGTCTACGGCGCTGCGGAGGACTTTGAGACGGCAGATCACAGCGCGCCGGGCGCCGAGGTGCAGACAGAACATGAGAGCGCGGAGGTCGGCGTCGCACCGCACTGAGAATTGCAAAATTTTGCGTGACAAAGCCGGAAAGCTCTGCTATACTTTTTGGGTATTCGGAGAGTTACCCAAGCGGTTCAAGGGGGCGCACTCGAAATGCGTTAGGCCGGGTGACCGGTGCGTGGGTTCGAATCCCATGCTCTCCGCGAAGCAGAGAGCTGTAGAGAAGAAATTCTCTACAGCTCTTTTTTGTCGTTCCGGACAAGGCGCGCCGGGTTTCTTCCGCGGGCCTGTCTCTGTCTCGTCCCTTGGAAAGCCGGGGGCGGCGTGTTACAATGACGGCGATACCAGTCAAACGATACCGGTGCGCGCGGCGCAGAGGAGAGAAGATGGGAGATATCGCAGAGATTGTCGCAATGTTTGAGCGGGAGATGCCGATTAAGCTCTTCTGGATGGATGAGGACAAGCGGGAGCACGAGGAAGAAGCGCCGCTCCGCATGATTGAGGCGGTGAATCTGCTCGGCTACATTGCCCCGACGGTCAAAACCCTCGACTGGCTCTTTGACGAGCTTCGAAATCGCGTCTCGCGGCGCTTTATCCGTCAGCACGAGAACAGCGGTCTGGAGCGCGCCTATGTGGACGGCAAGGTGCGCATGGACAACGAGGCGGTCTATAAGTACTTGGACGCCTTCGACGCGATTGTCCTGGAGCTCCGCGACAACATCACCTTTGTGCGGCTCTCCGAGCGCGGCCGGAAGATTTACCGCGAGGCGGCTGTCCGGGAGTTCAAAGAGAAAGTACAGGAAGACTGAGCGCCATGTACAGCACGACGCTTTGTTATCTGGAGCGCGACGGGAAATGGCTCATGCTGCACCGCGTGACCAAGAAAAACGACATCAACGAGGGCAAGTATGTGGGCGTCGGCGGCAAGTTCTGGAGGGCGAGAGCCCGGAGGACTGTGTGATCCGGGAGGTCTTTGAGGAGACCGGCTACCGGCTCACGAACTACCGCTATGCGGGGATTGTGACCTTTGTGTCCGATCGCTATGAGGCGGAGCACATGCACCTCTTTACGGCGGACGGGTTCACCGGCGACTATCACGACACCGACGAGGGCATTTCCGTCTGGATTCCGAAGGAGGAGGTTTTGGGACTCCCGCTCTGGGCGGGTGACCGCATTTTCCTGCCGCTCTTACAGCGGAATCTGCCCTTCTTTTCGCTGAAACTCTGCTATGAAGGCGATCGCCTGGTTGCGGCGACGCTGAACGGGAAACCGCTCTCCGCAGCTGTCTGAAAAAAGAGACAGAGGACCGCGGGATAGGAGTCAAAAAACCGTTTTTTTGTGAACTTGCACAGGAAAACGGGGCTATGCTACACTGGGCGGGTAACCGCGAAATGAGGCAGGTCGTCTGACCTGCGGGGGGGCTATGCTCGACAATATTACAAATCTGTTTCTCTTTATCGGAGGACTCGGAATGTTCCTCTACGGCATGCATGTCATGGCGGAAGGAACACAAAAGTCTGTCGGCAGTAAGATGAAGGACTTTCTGGGGATGCTGACTTCGAACCGGCTGAAGGCCGTGCTGGTCGGAACCCTGATCACCGGTATCATCCAGAGTTCGGGCGCGACCACAGTTATGGTCGTCGGTTTCGTGAGCGCCGGTCTCATGACACTGAGCCAGGCGGTCGGCGTCATCATGGGCGCAAACATCGGTACCACGGTGACCGCATGGATTGTCTCGCTGAGCCAGATCGGCGACTCGATGAAGTTCCTGAACCCGGAGTTCTACGCACCGGTCTTAATCGGCATCGGCGCGGGCATCATCATGTTCTCGAAGTCCGACACCAAGAAGAACCGCGCGGAGATTATCATCGGTTTCGGTCTTCTGTTCCAGGGCCTTAAATTCATGTCGGAGTCGGTCGCGCCTTACACCGACGCGCCGATTTTTGCGACAGTGTTCACGACGCTCGGCACGAATCCGTTTCTCGGCATTCTCGCCGGTGCGGTCGTCACGGCGCTCTTACAGAGTTCTTCGGTCTCGGTCGGTATTTTGCAGATGCTCGCCGGCAACGGCCTGATTATGACGAATGCCGCGATTTTCATCACCCTCGGTGAGAACATCGGTTCCTGCGTGACCGCCATGCTCTCGTCGATCGGCGGCTCGCGCGATGCGCGGCGCGCAGCGGTGATTCACCTCTCGTTCAACATGATAGGCGCGCTGCTCTTCACGGTCATCAGCATTCTGCTCTTCGCGCTGAAGCCGACACTCGCGCACTATCACATCAGCCCCGTGCAGATTTCCATGTTCCACACGGGCTTTAAGCTGACCATGACCGTTTTGCTGTTCCCGTTCGGCGAGCAGCTGGTCAAGCTCTCGGGCATGCTGGTGCCGGAGAAGCAGGCGCTGCTCACGGGCGAGAAGAAGGAAGAAGAGCTTGTGACCCATCTGGATCCGCGTATCTTTGAGCAGCCGGCGATTGCGGTCGCGGCGCTCTCGAATGCGGTCGCGACCATGGGTAAGCTCACGCTCCGCAATGTGGAGCGCGCCTGCGAGGTCTGCTTTACGCAGGATGAGGCGGTCATCGCCGAAATTTTCGAGACCGAGAAGAAAATCAATGCGATGAACCGCGAGCTCTCGGAGTATCTGATCAAGGCGAACACGCTGCCGGTCAACGACCACCAGCGCCTGGTCGTCGCGGATCTCTTCAACACGCTGACGGATTTGGAGCGCTCGGGCGATCACGCGGAAAATGTCGCCAAGGAAGTGCAGCTCCTGATGACGCGCCAGCTCACGCTCTCGGAGACCGGCAAGAAGGATCTCCGCGATATGACGGACGCCGTGCAGGAAGCCTTCCGCTGTGCGGTCAAGGCACGGGAAGAGCGGAGTGTGACCAGCGCGAGAAAGGTGAGCGCCTGCGAGGATCTCGTGGACTCGCTGCGCGACGAGCAGAAGGAGCGCCACATGGATCGGCTCTCGCGGGGCGAGTGCAAGCCAGAGGCGGGTCTGGTCTTCATCGAGATCA
>ERZ772974.2761-NODE-2761-length-10596-cov-6.954938_pt1 | contig 10596 bp, 7 predicted proteins | sample MGYA00580671_ERZ772974 | MGnify/ENA primary metagenome ERZ772974 (study PRJEB29015, sample SAMEA2738065) | human oral metagenome | biome: human oral; feature: human-associated habitat; material: saliva | place: China | collected 2218 ... | reverse complement strand
AACTACCTGGTGCAAGATATTTCTCTGGATTAGAGCCATCTTTCATTGTGTAGGTGCCGTTTGATTTATAGTTTATCTCCCATTTTTGTTTCAATTCTGTGCCTTGATATGCAAGTATTGTATAATCTCCTGCAGGAGCTTGCCCCACTGCACGAGTATTTGCTGTTTTTGTGGGAGTTTCTACAACTTCTACAAGTGCTTCTAAGCCATTTCCAAGATTTTCTGTTGAAGACGACACTATACGTCCTTCGTTTTCTTGGGCAGCTCGCGAAACTTCTGAATATTTATTTGTTGTAATACCAAAAGAAACTAAGCTTCCTTGTGGACCAGCTGGCTGGTTTTCTTCGTCGATTGCCGAATTGCTATCCGAATTTGAACATGCTGTAAAGAGAGTTGCTGTCAATAAAAGCACAAAAGACAGTAACCATTGAGTTGTTTTCTTTTTATTCATTGCTTGTTTTTTGTTAATCCTGAGTAAGAAAATAGCCATATCACTATTTCTATTTCTCTATTAGTTATATCCTTTTTTTATACTATTTACAAGTTTCCGGGTGCAAAGGTAGCACTTTTTATTAAAAAATATGGCATAACGAACACCATTTTAAAGAAATAAGAACGAAAAAATGCTCCTGCTATCTACGAATTCTATTCGTAATGGCAGGAGCATTTTTATTATGGTTGTGCTATTTGCTATTTCAACCGAAAAAGAATAGCATATTTGTTTTTTGGCTTATTCTTTAAAATTCGGTTGGTTGGAACGAAATAGAGAACCAACCCATTTGAAGAATATCAGTTAAATCGAATTGAACCATCACATTATTCTGGCTATTTATAAAGGTTGGCAATGCACTTACACCTTCTTTATTTACATAACCATTTTTTTGAAGTAAATCTACAATATAAGGTGAACGAGCAGTTAGGTTATTAAAGGTAATAACCAAAGCAGCTGCATATTTACCTCCGTCGTCCATTAGAAGAATTTTTGGAAAATCTTCTGAATCGGTGTTTACAACTATACCTAAATCTATTTTTTCTTCGCTCTTATAATAAGGCAATTTTCGATATTCGGCAACTACCTCGTCTAATGTTTTTTTGCCAAACTCTGTTAAAGGCATTGGGAAATTAACAGTAAGTGGTGGAACTTGTCCTGTTAAATCAGAATAAGCATAGTGCATTTGTGGTAGATATTCTGTTTTTCCCTGTGTTTTATCTTGCATTTTTACGTAACAAACCGATTTTTGGTCGTAGTTATAGTAAATAACATCGCCTTCAGAATCGTACATACCCGTATAGGTATAATTTGTTTCCTTTAGATAGTTTGTTATTTCTTTAGGTGTAGGTACATTTTGAGCATCTACAAATAACGAAGCTTCTTCCAAGCTATTTTTTGTGTAAACATCGAACCAATATTTTACGCTTTTCCAACGTGTTTCGCCCGTGTTATAAACATAAACACCGTTTTCTGGTTTAGATTTTTCGGTATTTAGTGTATGGTTCATACGTTTTTCAAATAGCTGCATTAGTTCTACAGTGGCACCTTTTCCGTAGAATGGTGTCCATGCTCCGGTAGTTTCATCGGTTAAAAACGAAATTCTTGTCCACGATGTAAAACTATCGTCATGTGGTCCGAAGAAATATTCTGCTCCGTTTGCTGTATTATTAATAAACACCACTGTTTTTGCAGTTTTGTTTACATATACTTTTACATCGTTGTTTAGCGAAGCTTTTGTTTCAAGTTCGTAACCTTGCTTACGTAAAAAGGCTTTAAACGCATCTATTTTGTTGGTTTCAAGTGTGCTTTTTGCATACATATATACACCTTGTCCGTTGCCATTATATTCCCAGTGTACAGTTTTTCCATTAACTGTTTTTTCTAATATAAGTTTTCCGCTATTAGGTTGTGTAGCTGTAAAGCCTTTTGCCTCTTCGGTTGCTTTAAGTTCTGTAAGAGTTTTTGTGAAATCGGCTGCAGGAAGTTCAAAATTTTCTTCTGTAACACTTGGTGTTGTACTATTGTCGGTATCAAAGAAAACTAAACTGTCTACTTCTTCAGACTTAAATACTTGTTTTTTTCCATTTTTGTAAATGTAAACACCTTGTGCAGATGCTACAACGGCACATAAAAGAAATGCAAAGGTGAGGGCTGTAGATATGAAAGACTTTTTCATTTTTTTATAAACTTAAATGATTTGTATTGTGTTTTAACGATATATATACCTGGTTGGAAATTGCTAAGCGAAACGGTTAAGCTACCATCTGCACTAATTTTATAGCTTTGGGCAAGTTGTCCGGCATTATTATATATGCGAACAGTTTCGCCAGATTTAAATTCAGTAAATGTCATCGACTCTTGTGTAAGTGTAGCATTTCCACTTTTATTGGTTGTTGTTGCCGATTCTATATCATCAGTCTGGTCGTCGAAAGTAACTCGTTGAATATCTGTAACAGCATATAGTAAATCTACTGTTTTAGATTTAAGACGTACATTGTCGTTTTCTACAGTCATTGTAGGACGTTCGGAAAGATTGTACGATACTTTTTGTCCGTTAGTAAGCCAAACCAGTATTTTTGTTGGCTGTGCACAGACAGTTATTGCTGCCATAAGGAGCAATTGTAAAAGACAAATTTTCTTCATACTAATTCGTTTTTAATATAATTTCCTATTTTTTTGTTTATTCTCTTTGCATTTACATTTACCTACGACTATATTGTCGAGATTTTGACATTCGAACTATTATTTCGTTGTATAAGTTTTTGCCAGCTATTGTTGTTATGCACCTATATAGATTAATGTTATTGCATTGGTATTTTTTGCTTTATTGCCCTTTGTTCTATTTATAATGGGGCAACTTTTTTATTCTATTGTTTTATTCTTTTAAATAAAAGAGGCGCAAAACACCTAAGCCATAGTTCAGTGTCAGTTATAGATTTCTTGTTCTTACTGTATCCATTTATTACAGATTGTAGATTCTGGCTGCAAATATAGCAATATTATTTTAAAACATAATATTTCTTTTGCAAAAAAGAAGTTCTTTTCTACTATTTCTTACTATTAGTGTTCAAAAAGTCTTTTTTGCCCACTTTATTGTTAGAGAGGATTTTTTTAAAATATATTTTGAATTGAGATTATATAAAGCGTATATTATTTTAATGAATAGTGTTTACAGAAAAGACAAAATATAGTTGCCGAAAAAATATAATAAGAATTTTAAAATTTATAATTACATTTTTTTATTTTGTAATTAAAAATCATTTGCATTTTAATTATATTTTTTTGGGTGCATACAGAAAGGCAATATTTATAAATAAAAAGAAAAAGCGATTATAGAGAATTTTTCTATAATCGCTTACACAACAATTGCTAAATGTATATTTTTAGATGTAGTGCATATTTGCTTTTTTCGTTGCGCTTTGCCTTGTTTCTGGCATTAATATTTAAACGAAGAGCCACCTAAAAACTCTCTAAGCAACGATGTTGGTGGTAAACTTCGGAAAGGTAACGAAGAAAAATAGCCTAAAAACTTACGCAATCTATATGCTTCTGCATATTCGTTACAGTTTTCTGGCACTTGTTCTAACACAGCTTCTGCTTGTGCTTTTAAAACTGCAACCTCGTAAAGCATTGCTGTATTAAACATAATATCGGCATTTTCCTGATAAGGAAATATCCATTTCTTTTCTCCTGCGCGAACACTTGGCCAACGCCGTATGGTTTCTTGTGCAGAACAGCCACGATATTTATGGTCGCGAACAATACGTCTAATAAGTCGGTTGTCGGTTGTAGGAATATAATTGTGGTCGTCTAATAATATTGTTGTTAAAGCAGAAGCATAAATACGAAATTTTTTATTGTCGGCAATATCGTTTGTCAGCATCGGATTTAAAGCGTGTATACCTTCTACTATTAAAACATTATCAGAATTTAGTTGAAGTTTTTTACCTTTCATTTCGCTTTTCCCTGTTTGAAAGTTATAAGAGGGCAATTGCACCTCGTCGCCACGGAATAATGCCAAAAACTGTTCGTTAAGAAGCGGAATATTTAGTGCATATAAGCTTTCGTAATCGTAATCGCCCGACTCGTCTTTAGGTGTATCCACCCGATTTACAAAATAATCGTCTAAAGAAATTTGTACTGGTTTTATTCCACAAGTTAATAACTGCACAGAAAGACGCTTACAAAACGTAGTTTTTCCACTCGAAGAAGGTCCGGCAATTAGCACAACCTTCACATCTTTTTTGTTTGCTATGGTTTCTGCAATTTGCGAGATTCTTTTTTCTTGCAATGCTTCGCTAACATTTATAAGGTCGTTAGAAAAACCTTGTTTCACGGCTTCGTTAAAATCGCCAACAGTTCGTACGCCTAAAATTTCTTGCCACCGATGATGCATTCTAAAAACCTCAAACATTTTGTCTTGGTTTATTAAATTATCTAACTTTGCAGGATTTTCAGACGATGGCACGCGAAGTAATAATCCATCGAAGAATTTTTCTACTCCAAAAAGCTTAATTTGCGATGTATTTGTGAGCATTGCACCATAATAATAATCAACATAGTCGGTTAATTTATAATAAGTGGTATAAAGCGAGCCAGTACTTTCAAGGAGTTTTACCTTAGCTTCGTCGCCCAACTTTCGAAACATATTAATAGCTTCTTCAGTTGTAGCCTCATAACGCTGTATAGGTAAAGCCTGATTTATAATGGTTTGCATTTGTTGGCGTATATTTTCAATATCGCTATTTGTAACTTCGCGATGAATGTTAATGTTGCAATAATAGCCATTTGCCACCGGAATATCTATTACAACTTTGCTTTTTGGATATATATCGTGTACGGCTTTACACAAAACCATAAACAAAGAACGAATATAAGTGCGCATTCCCGAAGCAGAATAAAGGTCGAGAAACTCTACATCTTTATTATGAAATACACGAAAATCTAATCCTTCTACCTTGTTATTTACCTTTGCACTTATTGGTCCAAAGTTCATATTAAGATTAAATGCAGTATAAACATCATAAAGTGTACTGCCAATTGGGACTTCTAAAGTTTTTTTATTATTTTTGCAACGGATTTGTATTACTTGTTTCATCTTGTATGAACGTTTAACGATTTTAATTAGGGTATAAAGTTAGCAAGTTCTCATTAAAGAGCAAAAAATAGCATTAGAAAAAAAAGATTATTATGACAACAGGTATTTATTTTGCCATTCTTTTCAAAATTATTGGTTCGTTGGCATTGCTTATCTATGGAATGAAAGTAATGAGTGAAGCATTACAAAAAATGGCAGGTTCGCAATTACGCCACATTTTAGGTGCAATGACTACCAATCGTTTTACTGGTATGCTTACAGGAACATTCATAACTTGTGCTGTACAATCGTCTTCGGCAACAACGGTAATGACTGTTTCTTTCGTAAATGCAGGGCTATTAACCCTTGCTCAAGCTATTTCCGTGATAATGGGTGCTAATATTGGAACAACACTTACGGCTTGGATTATGTCGTTAGGATATTCTGTAGACCTAACAAGCTTTGTTTTTCCAGCTTTTCTTGTGGGAATTGTGCTGATTTACACTCGAAAGATGCGCTATGTTGGCGATTTCTTATTTGGTCTTTCCTTTATGTTCTTCAGCCTTGTGCTACTGAGCGACGCTGGAAAAGCATTACATTTAGACACAACACCTGCGGTAATAGAGTTCTTTAAGTCGTTCGACGTAAACAGTTACTTTACTATTTTGGCTTTCCTTGCCATCGGTTCCGTTATCACTTGTATAGTTCAATCGTCTGCTGCGGTTATGGCAATCACCATTTTGCTTTGTTCTACAGGTGTTTTACCTATTTATCTTGGTATTGCATTGGTTATGGGCGAAAACATTGGTACCACAATTACAGCCAATTTAGCAGCATTAGCAGCAAACACACAAGCACGAAGAGCAGCATTAGCCCACTTAATGTTTAACGTAATTGGTGTAATTTGGGTGCTTGCAGTATTCTATCCTTTTGTAAATATGGTATGTGGTTTTGTTGATTATAATCCTGCAATTGGTGCAGTCAATGCTAATATAAAAGTAAAACTACCTGTTGTTTTAGCAGCATTCCACACAACATTTAATGTTGCAAATACATTTTTGCTAATTTGGTTTGTTCCACAGCTCGAAAAGTTAGTTTGTATGATTATAAAACCACGCAAGAGCGAGGCAGAAGAAGACTTCCGTTTGCGTTTCATACAAGCTGGAATTATGAAGACTCCAGAACTTTCGGTGCTCGAAGCAAGTAAAGAAATACAATCGTTTGCCGAACGTTTACAACGAATGTTCGATATGGTGAGAGAACTATTACATACAACCGACGACTCTAAATTTGTGAAACTGTATTCGCGAATAGAGAAATATGAAGGCATTTCGGATAATATGGAGATAGAAATAGCTAAATATTTAGACCAAGTTAGTAATGCTCACCTTAGCGATGAAACAAAAGAAAAGGTAAGATCAATGCTTAGAGAGATATCTGAACTAGAAAGTATTGGCGACTCTTGCTATAATATAGCTCGTACCCTAAATAGAAAAATATCGGCAAAAGAAGATTTTACTGAAAAGCAATACAACCACATTGAACAAATGTTTGAACTTACCGACGATGCTTTAACACAAATGAACAGTTTGCTAATAGGACATAAACACCAAAACGATATAAACCGTTCGTTTAACATAGAAAACGAAATGAATAACTATCGTAACCAACTTAGCACACAAAACATTCAGGACGTAAACGAACATAAATATACTTACGCCATTGGAACAATGTATATGGACATTATTCAAGAATGCGAAAAACTTGGCGATTATGTGGTAAATGTAGTTGAAGCACGTATGGGCGTAAAACAAAATGCATAATTTTAGCATTGCTTACTTTGCTGTTTAAAGTGCTTTTAGTAACTTTGCCTGTATGGAAAAAGAAAATTTTGCACAACAATTTAGTCCTGTGGAATATACAATAAACGTAAAAGGACAACTTTTAGATTTGTCTAAACCGTGTGTAATGGGAATATTAAACGTTACACCAGACTCGTTTTATGCCGATAGTCGTATGCAAACTGAGGCAGAAATATACAATCGTACCAACCAAATTATAGCAGAAGGAGCTAAAATTATAGATGTTGGTGCATGTTCTACACGTCCTGGAAGCAAATTTGTTGACGAAGCAGAAGAAAGACGCCGACTTGCTATGGCACTTCCTATAATTCGTAAAACACAACCAAAAGCAATAATATCGCTCGACACTTTTCGTGCCTCAATAGCACGAGAAATGGTAAACGAATTTGGTGTAGATATTATAAACGATGTGGAAGAAGGTAGCGATGCAGAAATGTTTCGTACTGTAGCCGAACTGGGAACACCTTATATATTAATGTCGAAAGCTCCAAACATACACGATATGCTTATAAATATTGCACGCGAAATACAAGAATTACGTGCTTTGGGACAGAAAGATATTATTATAGATCCAGGATTTGGATTTGGAAAAGACCCTATAGACGGCAATTATGCGCTAATGAATGTAATGGAACAACTACACGTTTTAGAACTTCCAATATTAGTTGGAATTAGTCGTAAACGTATGATTCACCAGCTTTTGGGTATTACAGCACAAGAAAGTTTGAATGGAACAACTGCACTAAATATGATTGCACTAATGAAAGGAGCAAGCATTTTGCGTGTACACGATGTGAAAGAAGCTGTAGAAACGGTGCAAATTTACAACCGTTTACGGCAAGCAAAATAACAATGCAAATGTTTTTGAATGTGCAATAGCAACAACATACCTGCTAAAGACACAAACATAGAACGTTTGGAGAGAGAAACAAAGCCAGTATTGCTAATGGCAATATAGAAACAACAACTAAAAGAGAAGAATATGTTTTTCGAATTTGGCATAAAAGATATCATCGATATTGTGTTAGTGGCACTTATGCTCTACTACATATATCGTATTATGAAAGAATCACGTTCGCTTAACGTGTTTGCAGGTATCATGACATTTATTGTTGTGTGGCTTATTGTTAGTCAGGTTTTAGAAATGAGACTTTTAGGAAGCATTATGGATAAATTAGTGTCTGTAGGCGTAATTGGTCTCATTGTGCTTTTTCAGGAAGAAATACGCTATTTCCTCTATAATCTTGGTGCACACCAAAAAGCAAGAAACATTCTAAAACTATTTCGGAACGATAAGAACAAAAAAGGCGTAGACCGCGAAACTATTCTCCCTATTGTTATGGCTTGTATGAATATGGGCAAGGGAAAAGTTGGGGCACTTATTGTTATAGAACGTAGTGTAATGCTTCAGGATATTGTTGATACGGGCGACTATATTGATGCTCGCATTGACCAACGACTTATTGAAAATATTTTTTTTAAGAACTCTCCGCTCCACGATGGTGCAATGGTTATATCAAAAAAACGTATTAAAGCTGCTGGTTGTATTCTTCCAGTTAGCCACAATCAAGATATTCCAAAGGAATTTGGACTACGCCATCGTGCCGCATTAGGAATTTCGCAGGCATCTGATGCACTTGCTATAATAGTTTCAGAAGAAACTGGCAAAATTTCGATTGCTATTCATGGCGAGTTCCAAGTGCGTTTATCAGCCGAACAATTAGAAAGTATTCTCACAAAGGAACTCGAAAACTTTTAAACCTAAATTGTATTTATTAGAAACTTATTTTGTGTTTTATTATGCTTCACACGAAAGCATAAAAGCAACATTGCTTCTAATAAGAATGTACAGACAATAAAAGAAAAGTAATGTCGGTAAAGACTAAAAAACATTGATGTCGCAGTTGATGTTATTTAACGTGAGTTCGACGAATTTAAAACAGAGCAAGCTGTGTGTCAATAGTCCTTTGTACATTGATACACAGCATCTTTTTTCAAGATAGAAATGTTTAAAGCAGCGATAACCAGAGTCGTGAAAAAGAATCATTATTAGCATGACTTCTGCCTTTGACATCGTGGAATCTCGATGATACTTTCTTTTTCCAGTAGGCTTTAGCGTATATTTTGCCACCATTGCATCAAAAAACTTGCAGAAATCATCTGCCATACAAAATATTTCAGTAACTTTGTCTTCGGTGATCATAGCGATTTTTGTTTGTATATTAGTTCTTTAAAGTTACAACAATTTCCGCTAATCACCAAATTTATAGACACTTATAATTCGTCGAACTCACGTTAAATACAATATCTTGTAAGGACAGAATATTAGACTCATAATAAAGCTATGTGTTGAGTAGTAGCATGAGTGTACAAGCTTCGCTCTGCTCTTTAGAAAGTCATTACTACATAATATTCCTATAACTTTGTCTTTGGTTATCATCGCCAAGTTGTTTTGTTAGTTATTTGTTTTCAGCTATAAGATTGGGGAAAGCTAATGATATGACCCGCTTTTATATGAACTTTCTTAATCCGAACTCATGTATAATTTGAAAAAAAGAAGTAAGTTTGTATCATTTAAGTAATAAGATGATCAGAACTGAACTTGAAATGATCCTTAAAACGATGAGATAATAAGCTCCTATAATAGAGTGGTTTGCTTAATCGTGAAGTTGAAAGGTGAATAGATAGTGAGAGAAAAGAATAAAAATAAAACAACGGAATGATGAAAAAATATCTGTTACTCCTACCCATCTTAATTTTATTTGGCTGCAAAAATAATCCAAGTACAAAGGAAAATAATCCTGATAACAACGATTCGACTAAAGTGCTTAATATGGAGAACAAAAGCTCTTTGCCTTTAGCAATTCAACAACAGTTGGGGATATCGGAAGATATGATATTGCCATTTGATTCTATAAGAATGGATTCGCTAATACAAGATTATAAAAGTGCTTTAGCTGATGAGTCCGAAGGCGATGATTATGAAGAACCAGAGTGGTTTCCAAATAATGAACAGTACATAAAAACTTTAATTCCTTATGCTTTTAACGATTTGATAAAGCGAGGATTTGTGCCTTTGTCTGCAACTCAATTTCAGAATAAACTAAAAATATTGGGCTTGGAGATGCAAGAAAGGAAGAAAATTCCAATAATCAATGAAACTAAACACTATTTTTCTATACCACCTCTTGATGCTGGGTGGTATGACGAGGTAGCTAAAGATGGTATTGATAAAAAGGAACTTAACTATATTAGATATGGATTTTCAAATTATATTTATGTAAAAGGATATAATTTTATTTTGCCAACAACATATATTGCAGATTACTTAAAAGAAAAGAAGCATAATGTCGTGTTTAGTTTAAACGATGAAATAGTGCATCTTAATAAGTTCTTCTTAAACGATGATAAAGCCAGTTTTTTATGGCTAAAACAAAATGCTCCGCTATCATTGATAGGTCTTCTTAAGACTTATGGTTACGACACGAACGAAAAAATTAATAATGTTGTTCTAGCAGATATATTAAATAGATATGATCAAGACGGAAGTGTATCTAGTATGTTTAACACCTTCATACGTAAAATATTTTATAACAAACCGCACATGGAACTTAGAGAAGGCTTATTAAAGTCTCTTCTGCGCTTACCAGTAAATGAAAAGAATA
>ERZ772974.2758-NODE-2758-length-10599-cov-3.231980_pt1 | contig 10599 bp, 10 predicted proteins | sample MGYA00580671_ERZ772974 | MGnify/ENA primary metagenome ERZ772974 (study PRJEB29015, sample SAMEA2738065) | human oral metagenome | biome: human oral; feature: human-associated habitat; material: saliva | place: China | collected 2218 ... | reverse complement strand
GCGAATTATGACCGTGATAATGGTTATAATCGTGGCGGTGTATCTTTGAAATTTGAAGATTTCAAACTCACACAAGACCGCGGCCGTAAATTCTTGCTTGATTCTATGGATGTAGATGAAACAAACTTCCTAGCAACAGGTACAAATGTTATGACTGCATTCCAAAGGGAACAAGTAATTCCAGAAGTTGATGCTTATCGTTATTCCAAAGTGGCTGCATATGCAACTCGTGAAAGTCGCAAAACAGACGCATTTACGCCAGATGATACGAATATCATCAAACAATTAAACAAGGAAGTTATGGAAATCGAGGACTTAATCGGCGAAACTGGCGACCTTGTAATCGTAATGAGCGCACGCGTTCAAAGTGTTTTGAACGAGGCAGCAGGTAAAAAAGGCTTGCTCGATGTAGCTAACTTTACACATGGCGCATACAATACACGCGTTCGCACTTACAATGAAATTCCTATTATTGGCGTGCCTAGTGCTCGTATGAAATCTCAATATGTTTTCAATGACGGCACAACTAGCGGCCAAGAAAAAGGCGGATTTAAAGCAGATACAGGCGCGAAAGCTATCAACTGGATTATTATGAGCCGTGCGGCAGCTATTGCAGTATCTAAAACTGACAATATGCGTATTTTTGACCCTAACAATACACAGCAGGCAAATGCTTGGTCTATTGATTATCGTAAATTCCACGATGTATGGGTTCCAAAAAATCGCTTGGCTAGTGTATGGGCTAACTTTGGCGCTTAATTAACGGGGGTACATCATGGAGAAATACAGACTTGTACGAATGAATGTAGTCAAATACACAGATGATGAATTCATTCTTGAACAATTGCTTGATGAGGGCTTTACATTAGAGCCTGCATTTGAGCCAGACAAAGAACCAACAGACGGCGCGGACGGCGTAGATGATAAAGAGCCAGACGAAGAACCAACAGACGGCGCGAAAAAGTCTACAAAATCCAGTAAGAAATAATCATGAATGCGCGAGAAATCTTTGAAAGAAGATTGAGGCAAGCGGTAAAGGCTAGCGCTAGAGAGGTACAAACAGCGGCGCAAAATAACCATAAATTCACATCGCACACGGGGCAACTCGAGAGGGCTATTGATGTGCGCATGATTGGCGATAAGACGGCAGAGGTATATATCGACAGTCAAGCCGCATATTATGGCCCGTTCGTGCATGAGGGAACTCGGCCGCATGACATTTTTCCGAAAAATAAAAAAGCCTTGCGTTGGGTTCCAATCGGTGGCAATGGGTTTGTATTCGCTAAACGTGTGCATCACAGAGGCACAAAGGCCGACCCGTTCTTATACGAGGCGCTAGACCATAGCCGTGATGAAATTCATGATATATTCTCAAAAGCGGTTGATGTATCTCTCAATGATGTGGCTCGAGATATTGAGTTAAGCACTAACCGCACGCATTTAGAAATTAAACTGTAAGGGGTTTGATATATGCTGTACGAATTTCAAGAGATGACATTTAATGATGAGCTACTAGGCCCTAATGTGCTTGAAACAACGCTGACAAAAGCTGAGCAATGGCTGTATGTACTGGCTAAACGGCTAGGCGTACAAGAGAGCGATGTAATTCGTTCATTTGTTGCTGATGAACTCGTAACGCTATACTGCTATCGAGAGACATGCATGAATAAAGCAGCCTCATTGATAGGCCAGTACAGTCGCAACGGCCAAGACGATGATTATTATTCTAAGAAATTGACATATATCAATGCTAGAATAGCGGTTTTAGAAAACCAAATCACGGCGGAGCAACTAACAGGGCAGCCAGTAAAGTATGCGGGATATAGATGTATTCCGCTTTATCGAGGTGGCTAATATGTGGCTTGAACTACTTAACAAAATTAAATACACAATCGAGAAAGCTGGGTTTGACGGAAAAGTCGAACTCGGCTTTTTAAATCCTAAAAATGCTGGCGTCGATACGCTTGGCATGGTAATGCTAGGCCGTGGCGAATGTACGCCGATAGACGATAAAGTGCATAACATGCTGAAACAAGAGTTTTATGTTGAAGTATGGACTAAATCAGATAGTCACGAATTTAGTGCAGCCTATGCACAAATATCGGAACTTGAAAGCAAAATAGAGAAAATCTTGATTGCGTTTCGTGAGGCGTGTGGCGCGCTTAATGAGGAATATTGTGTATTACAAAATAGCGGGTACCAAGTTGTTGATATTCGCTGCACCAACAAAACAGATGACAATGATAGTATGAGGCCGTTTATCGGTACTCAATACAGATTCGAGGCTCGTTTGTATGACTTAAACAATGATACTAAAGGGGGTATTTATTAATGGCTGAAACAAAACTATATAAACCAATAGCGGTAGATATGCCAACGGCTGGCAAGAACTACCTTTTATATTTAAACGTTGGCACAGATGAAAAAGCTGGCGCTAAATGGCTATTATTAGGCGGCCAACGCAGCGGCGACCTTTCTCGTAAAGCCGATAGCATTGATGCCTCTCATAAAGGTTCTGGCGGTTGGAAATCTACTATCGCAGGCCTTAAAGAATGGTCTTTCTCTATCGAAACATTGCTCATGCCAAAAGAGGAAAGCTTAAAACTATTAGAAAAAGCATTCCTTGACGGCGACAATGTAATGATTAAATTCGAGTACCCAGATAAACGTTATTTCACTGGTATCGCCAGCGTAACAGAATTATCTATCAACACGCCTCATGACGGCGTGGCGACTTATAAAGGGTCCTTGAATGGCGTCGGTCCTTTATCTGAATTACAAGATGCACCAGCAGGCAGCCCAGCGGTTGGCGGCTAATTTAACAGAATAATCCTACTTTTTTTAGTGCTAAACAATAGGAGAGTTATTTATGAAAACAGTTACATGTAATTTATTTAGAGACGGCGATTATATTATGTTCAACATTCAGCGCCTCATGGAATTAGAGGCGGCAGTAGGCAAGCCTATTGGTGAACTTTTACAAATGCCGACATGGCCTATTAATAGTATTGTTTCGGGTTACGCTATCGGCATGAAACACCATAAGCGGAACCCTCAGCAATACTTTGAATTGATTGACGATTTACTTTCTGAGGAAGATAGTGATGTAAGCTTGTTGACACTGCAAGCGCCATTGATGAAAGCGATTGTCGCGAGCGGAGCATACGGCATGAAAATGTATTATAAAATGTTCCCCGACGAACTTACAAAAGGCGATAAATTGGCAATCGAGGAAGAGGCCGAACAATTAAAAAACTAGACGGGGGCCAACGCGCCCCCTCTTTTTCTTTATGGCTGAGAAATGCCGAAGAAATTGCGTATAGCGTACTCGAGTTAAAACCTTGGGAATTAATGCGATTACAGCCTATTGAGTATAGGAAACTCGTACAGGGCTATGAACGACGTTGCAAAATCCAAGACCAGAATAGAGCGTTCTGGGTAACAAACATCATGAACACGCAATTATCAAAAGCAATTGAGCCGAAAAAATTTATAGATATTTTATATCCGCCTACAGACGCACAAAAGCGCCAAGATGAGGCGGATTTTATTCGTGAATTTAGAGAGGCAGGGGGTGAAATATAGACAATGGCAGATAGTAATATCAATGTACGAATTAGTGCGGACAGTACAGAGGCACAGGCGGCTATAAGCAAGGTTGCCAATAAGCTAAGTACTGACATTCCGAAAGGCGTATCAGAGGCAGGCAGCAAGGTAGCCAAAGAGGCAGCTGGCATTCGTGATGAAATTAAATCCATAATGGGCCAAGTCAATAAGGGCTTGCAATTCGCTGGCGCTGTTACTGGCATTAGTTTGGCCGCGACAGCCGTCAAAGACGTGGCGACTGCAGCAGCACAGACAGCCGACCAATTAACAAGTGTACGTTCTCGAATTAGCCTTATTAATGACGGAACACAGACTACGGCTGAAATCATGGATAAGGTATTCGACGCGGCGCAGCGGTCCCGTGGTAGCTATGTAGACATGGCTGATAGTGTGGCTAAGCTTAATATGCTGGCAAAAGATGCATTCAGCTCGAATGATGAAGCGATTATGTTCGTCGAGCAGTTGAATAAGCAATTCAAAATCTCGGGCGCTAGCATTGAAGAATCAAGCGCGGCAATGTATCAATTGACGCAAGCTATGGCGGCTGGTAAGTTGCAAGGCGATGAATTCCATTCCATTATGGAAAACGCGCCAATACTCGCTCAATCTATTGCGCAAGAAATGGGCCTTACTGTAGGTCAATTAAAAGATATGTCATCTCAAGGGTTGATTACAGCCGACATCATCAAAGAGGCATTATTCAATAGTGCCGAGGAAACAAATGCAAAATTTGCTGAAATTCCGATGACGTTCGCCGAAGTAGGTCAATCTATCCAGAATGAAATGTTATTAGCCTTTCAGCCTGTACTTGAACAGCTTTCAGCTATTCCTCAAAATGGCGACTTTCAAGCGTTCGTTCAAGGCGTTGGCGTTGCAATTCGTACTATGGCAGTTACAGCCTCGGCCTCGATTAGCATCATAGGCGCTGCATTTAACGGGCTGAAAGCGATTATTGCAGTAATAAGCCAAACGATACGCAGCTTTACAAGCTTATTTATCACTACCATGCCAAGGGTTAGCGCAGCCGTATTGGCCGTTGTTGTAGCGTTTACTACATATAGGGCGGCTATGGCATTATGCGGTACTCAGACGGCAGCATTGACTGTTAAAACAGTAGCATTGAAAACGGCACAATTAGCCTCAGCAGTAGCGACTAGAGCCTACGGCGTGGCAATGACGGCGGTCAGAGTGGCAATTCAAGGCACTATATTGACAGTTGGGGCGCTAACAATGGGGACTACTGTATTAAAATCCTTATTCTTGGCATTGCGTGGCAGTACACTAGCGGCAGCTACGGCGCAGCGGGTGCTTAATTTGGTAATGAGAGCCAACCCAATCGGAATATTAATATCCGTAATTATGACGCTCGTAACTGTATTTACAACAGCAGCGGCGGCCTCTAATGGGTTCGGCAATACGTTAAGCTCGGTATTCTCTACAATCGTTCATACCGCCGTTTGGGGTGTAAACAAGATTATCGAGGCCCTTAACTGGTTAATTAACAAACTCAATAGCGTAGGTGAGAAAGTAGCTAAATTCTTTGGCGGTACATTCACAGCTATCCAACAGGTTGACACTATTAGCGCTGACACGGCACAAGATATTGTAAATACTGGTGTTAGTATGGCCGCACAAATCACTGAGGGCTTATCTGGCGGTGGTGCCGCTGACATGGGCGCAGGTGGTGGCGGCGAAGATATTGGCGGCGGTGCTGGTGCTGGCGGCGGCGGTGGTAGCGGCGGAAGTGGCGGTTCTGGCGGTAAAGATGAACTTGTCAAAGAGGCCAAACAAACGCACGAAAAAATACTACAATCTTATCTCGAAATGTTGGGCAATAAACAAGAACTTGTACAACTAGAATATAAAAACGAACTTGAAGAACTCAACAAATCGAAAGCCGCCAATGTCAATTATAATGAGGATTTAGCCAACCTAGAGGCGGTATATTCCGACAAGCGTATTAAGGCCAAACAGGAAGAGGCTCAAAAGTTGCTCGAAATTGAGCAAGCCGTGCGTGATTATGTCAAAGATTTCAATTTCAATCTTGTGAGCAAGGATTCAACAGGAAGCGCGTCCCCTATGACGCAACTCAAAAAGGATTACACCGACGCAATTGATGAAATCACTGATAAATACGCTAAAATGAACGATGATTTCGTGAAAATGGATAAAATGCAACAACAGCATTACATTGACACGTTAAAAGAAAAGGGCGTTATATTCAAAGACAATGATGACGGCACTATTTCGTTTGAAGAAATGAAAAATGCTGAATTATTGGCGAAACAAAAGGAATATAACGATAAAGCCTTACAATATCATCGTGAATTACAAGAGGAAAAATGGGCTATTGATGAGGCTATGCGGACGCAGAATTTCGAAGCGTTGCAGCAAGCACTTGACGATGAATATGTAGCGACACAACAAAGCTATGATTTGAAGAAAGAACTACTTAAAGAGTATCAAGACGCAGTAATGAACAGCCATTTCAATAGTCAGCAATTGATATGGGATGCTGCAAGTGCTGGTATTGATAAGTTACAAGAGGGTATTTCTGGGCTATTGCAAGGTACTATGACGATTACACAAGCATTTCAAAACATGGGTAAAGCCATATTGAAAACAATCGCCGATAGTTTGGCTCAATGGGTAGCGGCACAGGTTAAGCAGGCCGTTCTTGGCAAAATGCTACAATCGCAACAAACGGCGGCGAGTGTAGCAGCAGCACAGGATCAACTACCTGCATGGTCCCAATTAGCACAACAGGTTAGCATGGCAACGTTTGGCGCTAGTGCGGCGGCTGGGTTAGCTGCTTGGAACAGTAGCACGGCGGCAGGTATCGCACAGTCTACGGCATTGAGTAACGTCGGCAATTTAGGCGGCTCACTCAAAGGCGGCAACTTTGGCGCTATGTTCAGCAATAAAAGCATGCCAAAATTGGCCGAGGGTGGTCTTACCTATGGCGCTACCCTTGCACAAATTGGCGAGGGCAAATATGAAGAGGCTGTTCTCCCTTTATCTGATACAGTATTCGACCGATTAGGCGACGGAATCAACCGCGCCAATGGTGGTGCAGGCACTGGCGGCGCTACTATCAACATCAATGCGATTGACGCCGAAAGTTTTGGCGGATTCCTCGAAAGTCGAGGCGGTAGGGCTTTACGTCAATTCCTTGTGAATCAAGACAGGGAATTCATAGCAACAGCGGGGACGTGGTAGCATGGCAGATTTATTGAAATTCCCTAAGATTATTTCATTGGGGTGGAAATCTCAAAAAATACAAAAATGGGATACTAAAATCAAGACAACTGGCTCGGGCAAGGTGCGGACCATGACAACGTGGAAATATCCGCAATATACGATTTCGACAGATTTCGAGGTACTAAAGCCAGCGGAATATAAGGAACTCATGGGGTTCTATTCCAAGACAAAGGGCGGTACAATTCCTTTCTTGTGGTTAGACCCCGAGGACAATCAAGAAAAGGGCATACAACTCGGCACAGGCTCAGAGGGCTCATGGCAAGCCGTGAGAAAATTCGGTGATTTCCTCGAGCCTGTTTATCATGTTGAGGATTTGAAACTATACGCCAATGGTACGCCGATTCGTGCAGTTAGTGATAAAGGTGTTATCAAATTAGCGCAAGGCCAAACAGTAGCGCCGAATGCAGTTATAACCGCAGATTATACCTACTATTGGTTAGTGCGGTTTAGCGGTGATATGACAGCCGAGTATATTTTTACCAATGTTTACAAATCGAAAACATTCAAATTAGTAACAACTCGATAGGGGGCAATCATGAAAGCGGTAAACGAGGCGCTAAGGCAGCACCTAAACAATGATAAGTATTTCGTAAGTTGCGACCTCTATGAGTTGCGCTTGCGCAGCGGCGTCTCTTACTATTGGGCCGATTCAGACGCGGACGTTTCTTATAACGGCCAAGTCTATAAAAGTAACGGCCCTATTATCGTAAGGGATAAGATAACCACAAACAGCACTGTAAGCGTTGACAAGATGACTGTTAGTATTTCGACGAATGAACAGGATACAATAGGCGGCGTCCCTATTATGGCGGTGGCGCATAATGGCGGATTTGATGGCGCTGAGATGACGCTACGCCGAGCGTTCTTTGACGATAGTTATAAAATCATCGGCGTAGTTGGTTTGTTTACTGGCTTATGTGAGGTTACGCAAGGCGGCGGCCTCACATTAAAGCTAAATGTAAAATCAATCGTGCAAAAGCTCAATATTGAATATCCTAACCGCCGATATTATCCTCAATGCCCTTTCAGCGTGTACTCTAAGGAGTGCGGCGTTGATATTAAGCGGTTCCGCAAAAGTGGCAAGGTTACAGGTCTCGGCAGCGGCGCCAATTCGATAAGAATAGATATTCCATTCGAGAATGGCTATTACACGGCTGGCGGTATAGATTGGCTCACTGGCCCAATGGCGGGGCAATCAACACAGATATTACAAAGCAATGACGGCGTAATTCTGTACATGAGCGCCCTTGAAGTAAGCCCAAGAGTTGGCGACCAATTCTATATATACGCTGGCTGTAATAAGACGCCTACAGAGTGCAAGAATAAATTCAATAATTGGGGTAGGAACAGAGCGACGCCTTACGTTCCATTAAAGGAGAGCATACGATGACAGATATTAATGAATTAACAACAGGCGAGAAAATCGCAAATGCGGCCGTTAAATGGTTAGGCACGCCGTATGTCAATAATTCAATGGTTAAAGGTGTAGGCGTTGACTGTTCTTATTTGCTCGTTGCGGCAGTTGTTGATAGCGGAGTAATGAAACGCGACAGAATCGATATAGAAGATTATTCAAACGAGTGGCATTTACACCATTCTGAGGAGAAATACCTCAAGTATGTGCAGCAAGTAGCCGATGAAGTAAAAGAGGGTGCGCCGCTTGAAATAGGCGACTTCCTACTATATCAATATGGCCGATGTATTTCACACGGCGCTATCTATATAGGGAAAGGCCTTGTAATTCATTCCTTTGTTGATTATGGCGTAATCATCTCGAAACTTGATGATGTACTATTTTTCGATAAAAAAGGCCGCTCACGATTGAGAGCGGTGTACCGATACAGAGAGGAGCGTGAATAATGGGCTTTCTATTTCATAGAGGGAAAAATACTACAACCCGCGCCGACATGATTGCCGATTTCCAAATCAATACGGCCTCTTATGGTGAGGTGGTTCCCGAAATATTGGGGACTACTCGGGTTAGTGGTAACATCATCGACTATGAGGATTTCACAGCACACGAACACAGTAGCACCACTCGAACAGGTAAGGGCGGCGGTTCATCGCATACTGAAATTACTTACACATATACAGTGGCGGCAGCCATTGCATTATGTGAGGGGCCTATCGCTGGCGTTGGCAAGGTGTGGCGAGATAAGGAAATATATTCTTATCCTAGTGAAAAGATTGAGCTTACCTTATTTAATGGTGAGCAAGGTCAAGCGCCTTGGCCTTACATGGTATCTAAGCACCCAGACAAAGCACTACCATATAGCGGATTGGCTTACATGGCTGGCGTGGTTGATTTGGGCGAGCGTGGCAGCTTGCCACAATACAACTTTGAAATTATGGGTAAACTCAGAAATACAGGCGACGGCGTAGACGTCAATCCAGCCGACTATATCGAGCATGTACTACAATCAGTTGGGGCCGATGTGCAAATCGAGGGCATTGAGAACTATCGGGCCTATTGTAGAGCGGCCGATATATTAATCAGCACACCGCCAGAGCAAAAGAGCGCCAAGGCTCAAAGTATTATCAACGATATAGCCGAGATTACTAACAGCCTTGTATTTTGGAGTACCGACCGCCTAAAAATTGTACCTTTGGCCGATAAGCCTGTAGGCGATTGGACGCCAGACAATCAAATTCAATATGACCTCACGGCAGATGATTTTATCGCAGGAACAGATGGGCAACTTATTCTATACAAGCGCAAGGATACAAGTGAGGCCTACAATGAGGCGACAGTCGAATTCATTAACCGCGCCAATAGCTACGAGAAAGAAACAGTATCTTTTGAAGTAGTGGCGGACGTGCAAAAGAACGGCCTCAAACCAGCCTCAAAGAAAACGGCTCACTACCTTTATACAAAGGCTAGAGCGCAGTACTATGCGGAACAATTAGCCATGAAACGGCTGTATTCAAAAACACAGTATACTTTTAGGCTAGATTGGGCCTTTTGTACGCTTGAAGTCGGCGACCTTGTAACGCTCACAGATGAGGCTTGTCAATTAAACAAGCAAATCGTAGTTATAACCGCAGTCAATGAGGCAGCCGACGGGCAACTTGAATTCACGGCCGAGGGCAAGCCAGTAGGGACTTACGCGCCAGCACGTTATGACGTGCATGAAAACGAGCGGCCTTTTGTGGATTACAATCAAGAGGCGCCTAGTGTCAATGATGTGGCAATATTCCAAACAGTTGGCGACGTTGGCGGTAATCAAGTATTTATCGGCGTAAACGCGCCAAGCGGTTGGGGCGGCTGTTCCGTGTGGCTATCTGATAATGATGAAAACTATGCAAGAGTAGGTTCTATCACGCAACAGGCTCGCATGGGGCGAACTCTTACCGCATTGTCTAATACAGGCGACGCCGTAAGTGTGAAACTCAATCAAGGCAGCATGAAAGGTGGCACACACATCGACGCAGAACGTGCGAATACCCTATTATGGATTGACGGCGAGGCGTTGAGTTATGAGGGCGCGCAGCTACAAACCGACGGCAGCTATAAACTAACTGGATTTGTTCGCGGCCAATATGCAACTATACCAACAGACCACGCAAGCGGTGCGCGGTTCATTCGTATTGATGAGGCTCTATATAGGCATTCTTACCGAAAGGAAGATATAGGAAAAACAGTATATTTGAAGTTTACCTCTATGAACCTATTCGGTACGAATGAGCAAGGACTTGATGAAGTGCAAGCCTACCAGTATAGAATAGTGCCTT
>ERZ772974.2757-NODE-2757-length-10599-cov-6.041351_pt1 | contig 10599 bp, 4 predicted proteins | sample MGYA00580671_ERZ772974 | MGnify/ENA primary metagenome ERZ772974 (study PRJEB29015, sample SAMEA2738065) | human oral metagenome | biome: human oral; feature: human-associated habitat; material: saliva | place: China | collected 2218 ... | reverse complement strand
TATTCAAAGCCAAAAACAAACAATATAGCCAAAAAACTCCACACTCTATAAGAAATGTCGGCATTCCTCGCAGTTTGGCCGACTTTCTTTTTTTGTCTAAAGTAAGAAGATGTAAGATCTCAGCCTGGGCTGGGATTTTTTACGAATAGGCTAGAAAAAGTTAATGTTTACAATTGAATTATGGTACTTACTAGGTGGGCTGTGAGGTCTGAAAAAGAATGGATGGTAGGCTGCATGTTGAACTTAATGTGCGATGTTTGATAAGGTTCTGATGATTTTTGCTGTATGAATTTGTATTTTAAAAACTTCTAGGCATGCGTTAGTAATGTCTCTTTTTGATATATAAATGTGGTGTAGGATTTAAAGTTTAAAACAGCTAATCTACGGTCGGGGGGGTCAGTGTAAGAAAATAATATATGAAAAATAGTCAATTTAAAAATTATGTAAAATCTATTAAAAGATGCTTTGATATGTGGAACACTGAATGAAAAATGATACTTATATCATTTTTATTAAATAACGGTCAGACAAGAAAAAAGGGGAAATAATTTTTAAGCAAGTTAAATGCGTGGAATTTAATACGTATGTTGTAAGAAATATTGTGTTTAAAATTAGACTTTGTTGTGTTTTTTACGGGTAAATATTACATTATTATGCTAAGTTGTACGAAATCGATGTAGAAAATACATTAATTAATTTCAAAAATTAATTATGAATTACAGATAGAAGACTTGTTAAATTTGACAATGTTGTATTAAATACATATAAAATATGTATAATCTGCTTGATTAATTAATATGGTTATGGTAGTATAAGAGTGTCGAAAGACAAAAATAAAAATCAACGAAAAAAAGATTGTGAGAATCAAAGTGTAAATTAAAAAGTTGATTTAAGGTACAGAAATATGCTTAATATTTCTTGATGCCATAGGTGATTGATGAGGGGATCGATCAAGACGGATGCCCCACTATACGTGGAGCGGTCAAGTAGTCTAGGTGGCGATGGTTGCGGTATTTATTTATGTTTTAGCGCCGGATAACCACCCACCTAGTCTCAGGGGAGAGTACATTATAAGTTAGCGCAAGCTATATAACGAGGTGTTTTTTTAATTAGATAATCGTGAACTTATATTTTAGCTAGGTATGTGTGGACATAGATAGGGGAGAAGTATAAGACTTTATCTGCCAGTGTGTTTTAACACTTTGGATATTAGTTGCATAAAAACGTAGATTGGCTGCTAGAATAGCGTATAATATGCATATGGTAAATCGATTAATTTTGATCTTATCTCTCGTTGTCCTGTCAATTGTGTCTGCGATTTTATTTTTCACATCACCAGCTACTATTGGGCCACTGGGGATTTTGTTCTTCTTTGTATTGGTTTACTTTTTATCTTTTGGGATTATTACTTTTTTCATGAAATTTTTCGTCAAGATCTTTTTTGCGAGAAAGGTAATGATAAAAAAGGATTATATCAATGCAGGAATCATAGCAATTTTACCTATCACTATTTTGGTTTTGATCGCTTCGGGTGTAAGGAATTTGATTATTTTGATATTGGGGCCAATTTTATTAGTAGGTTTGAATGTTTTTTTATTCGCGAAGATTAGTGAGACGTAGAATATAACCTAAAAATACATAGTCCGTGAGGAGGAAATCCTAAAGGACTATTTTTTGTGGCGGTAATATTGAATAAAAAAATTAACAGATGTTACTGTTTGAACAAAAATAGTACATAAAAACAAAGTGGATATGGTAAAATAGGGCTATGGATAATGGTAATGTTGGGCCAGGGCAAATGATGGGGCAGTGGAGTAATTTTGAGGCTCCGCAATATAACCCAGATCGTAAGAATATGGACCCAATCTTGTCTCAGGAGTTAGTGGAGCAAGGAGTTGAGCAGAGGGCTGAACAATTACCAAATAACATGAATGCAGTCAATCAAGGACCGCCGAGTGCGTATGGGGATGTAGTAGCTCTTGGAAATGCAGGAATTAACGCTACTGACTTCTTGTCTACTGATGAAGCCCCACAGGCACCGTTGGGTGAAGTTGTAACTGTCGGAAACTTAACCTATAACGATGAGGGTAAAGTATTAGGGACAGATTTGCCAAAAGCAAAAGATATGGATGGTTTGGAGCTAGAAATTATTAAGGCTGTTGGTGAAGTAATGAAGATTAAAGATCCAAACGAAAAATACAGAAGAAAACGTGAACTTGCGGCAAAGCTTCTACTTGATCGTTACGGTAGAATATTAGGGCAAGGGAACGAATAGGTTAAAGTATGAACGGTGGTAATAGACTAGAGAATCTAATTAGGGGCGGACAGCCAATTGAACAGGTGACTACTGAAGAGAATAATGAAGTGAATGCTCCTGCTGTCCAAGAGCAGAAGACTCAGTCGGTACAAACTTTAGTAACACAGAAACGTGGCGCAGAAGCAAAGGAAGGCCATGTTAGTAGTATTTTAGTGGGGTCACTTGTTTTTATATTGATTTTAGCAGCTGTTACTATCGTGGCTGTGAGAGCTTTAAAAAAGAAGCGTCAGGCAAAGGAGTTTGAGCGAGCGCTGAAATTAGTTCCAATGTTAATCCATTTACCACCTTCGACTGATGATATACAAGGTGGCGGGAGAGATGAACGTGACGTGAATGATGAGGCGATTTCTCAAGCCACGATTATGTATACAATTATTTCTTCGACTATAAAGAAGTCTGGTATGAAGACTCACATTTACGGGCAGAAATATTTTTCATTTGAGATTGTGGCTGTGGATGGATTTGTGAAATACTATGCAGTAGTGCCAGCGGTGTTGACGGAAACGGTGAAACAGGCTATTTTAACATCTTATCCAACAGCTAGGCTGGAGGAAACTGAGGTTGAGAACATTTTTAGTAGGGATGGTATGGATACTAGCGAAGAGGGGACAAATGTTCAGTATAATGCTGAAAACTTTGTATCTGGTGGTGAATTAGTGATGAAGAAGGATGTGGAATATCCAATTATGACCTTTCAGGAAATGAAATGGGATGCTCAGCTTGCTCTGCTTAATGCGTTTTCAAAAGTCCGCAAAGAAGAGGGGTTAGGACTTCAAGTGATGTTTAGGCCGCTCGATTCAAGCTGGTCTAAGATAGGTGAAGCGAAAATTAAAAATATAAAGTCTGGTAAAAAAAGTTTTGGCAGTAAAGGGTCTAATCTGTCAATGCGAGTACTATATTTAATGACAGATATAATCCGTGCACCATTTGAAGTACCTGATGAACACAAAAAAGATAAAGATGAACAAAATTCTGAACTTTCACAGAAAAAACAAGAAGAGATTCAAGCAATTGATACAAAGTCTAAGTATCCTGCTTTCGAGTGTCTAATTCGTATTGTGGCACATTCGAAGTCTAGAGCAAGAAGTGAGGGGTTGGTAGGTGGTGTGGTAGCAGCTTTTTCGCAGTTTGACTCGCCAAACTCAAACGGTTTTAAATATGATTTGAGTAAGAAAATTGATCAATTAGTAACAGATTACATATTCAGGTTTTTCCCAGTTTCGAATAAAAAAATTGTACTAAATACGCAAGAATTGGCGACCATTTTTCATCTACCTTCTCAGGCCTCAATTCCGTCCAGCGGTGTGGAAAGACAGATGACTAAGCAGGTTGATGGGCCAGCTTCGTTGATTACCGATGGTGTATTAATTGGGTATAACGAATATCGTGGGGCGGTGAAGGAAATTAAGCTTAGCGTGAATGACCGCAGACGCCATATGTATGTTATTGGTGCTTCTGGTATGGGTAAATCGGTATTTTTGAAGAATATTGCCTATCAAGATATGATTGAAGGTAAAGGATTTTGTTTTATTGACCCGCATGGCGATGTGACAGAAGAGCTGCTATCGATGGTGCCAGAGGATCGCATTGATGATGTGATTTACTTTGATCCGTCAGATATGGAGTTTCCAATTGGTATGAATATGTTGGAAGCAAAAACTCCAGAAGAAAAGGACTTTATTGTGCAAGAGGGAATCAATATGCTGTATTCTCTTTATGATCCTGGACATACTGGTATTTTTGGTCCACGTGGTGAACAGATGTTTAGAAACGCTGCTTTACTTCTTATGAGTGACCCAAAAGGTGCAACATTTTTGGATATCCCAAGTCCATTTATTAATAAAGATTTAGTTGTTGATAAATTAAAATATGTAACAGATAGAGATCTATTTGATTACTGGACAAAAGAATTTCCAGCTTCACAAAAATCAAATGATGCAGGCGAAGTAATTACTTGGTTTGCTTCAAAATGGAGCCCATTCAAGCAAAATACGATGATGAAGCGTGTACTTGGTCAGATTAAATCAGGTTTTAATATCCGTGAGATTATGGATCAGCAGAAAATCTTACTGGTCAATCTTTCAAAAGGTAAATTGGGTGAATTAAACTCTAAGTTACTTGGTATGATCTTCGTGATGAAATTTCAGACAGCGGCAATGTCAAGGGTCGATACTCCAGAACATGATCGTAAAGATTTCTGTTTATTTGTAGATGAGTTCCAGAATTTCTCAACAGAGTCGTTTGAGTCGATCTTGTCAGAGGCTAGGAAGTTCCGACTTAATTTGATTGTGGCGAACCAGTTTATGACACAGCTGACTGATAAAATTCGTGAAGGTGTGCTTGGTAACGTGGGTACAATCGTGGCAGGACGTGTGGGTGTGACTGATGCAGAAATGCTGGAAAAAGTGTTCACGCCAGTATTTAAGGCGGAAGATTTGCATAAGCAGCCAAACCATCATGCGATTACAACAGTGTTGATGAACGGTATGCCATCATCGCCATTTACGATGAATTTGCCAGCTCCAATGGGGAAGGAAGATCGTAAGGTGTTTGAGTCGCTAAGAGAGTATTCGGCAAAAAAGTATGGACGACCAGGAGCTGAGGTTGATAAGGAGATTGATGAGCGTTTAAATATTAGCGAAGAAAAAAATAGTGATAATGAGAAAACAAAAGCGCCAACACAGGCTCCAGACATGAAGGGTGGTGGTTTTATGTCAAAGATTAGTGAGAAGAATCATAGTCAAGGAATTGATCTAGGGGTAGCTAAAGTGCCAGCTAGCCAGGCAATACCTGGCTCACCAGAGGCAGCGAAGATTATTGAACAGGCGAATGAGCCTTTAGATAAGGAATTATCCTTGGAAGAAATTGATGCTGAGTTGGCTAGATTGAATCAGGAAAATGAATCTGGAGATCTGGATTGGTTAACTAGTGAAGATCAAGAGGGGAAGGTTGTAGAAGTGGAAAAGACTAAAGAAGTTAAAGCTGAAGAGGTGCAGCTAAAAAATAGAGATTCAGGCCAGATGAGTTCTGGAGATGTGATTCAGTTAAGATAAAAATAAACGAGCGCGCTCTTATATATAGCACAAAGTATAAAAAACTGCTGGTATGAAAAATACTAGGTTGAATGTTCTAAGGGCCTTAGCGGTCCTTAGAATGCGTTAGAGGGGGTGTTTATCTTGACAGTTATTATAACTCAGAGTAAACTTAGAACAGATATCGAGTGAGGTGAACGATTTTGTTTAATCTTGAGTTTGACTTTTTAATCAAGAGAGGATCGAATTTTACAGCGAGTCTTTGGTATCAGCATAAAAAACTTAATGAGGTATTTGTTTGATGGCTGAAAAACAAAAAATTGAGGAATACGATAGTTCCGAAATTCAAGTTCTTGAAGGACTAGAGCCAGTCCGCGTGCGTCCTGGTATGTATATCGGTTCAACTGGCTATGATGGTTTACATCACTTAATAAAAGAAATCGCTGATAACTCTATCGATGAGGCGATTGCTGGTTTTGCTACGAAAGTGTTGATTACTTTACAGAATGATGGTGGGGTAAAAGTAGAGGATAATGGTCGTGGTATTCCTGTTGATATTCACCCTAAAACACATAAATCAACACTCGAGACTGTTCTAACTGTATTACACGCTGGTGGTAAGTTTGGAGGAGGCGGTTATAAAGTTTCTTCAGGTCTGCACGGTGTGGGTTCATCAGTGGTGAATGCTCTTTCGACAAAGATGATCGCTGAAGTCTATCGTGATAAGAAAGTTCATCACATTGAATTTGAAACTGGTAAGCCAACTATGCAGCTTGATGCCTCAAAGAAGACTGATAAACAGGGTACCTGCATTACTTTTTATCCTGATCCAACGATTTTTAAAGAGACAACTACTTTTGATTATGATTGGGTTTCGCATTATGCAAGACATCAAGCTTATCTGACAAAAGGAATTTTGATTTCAGTTTTTGATGAAAGAACAGGGGAGAGGGAATCATTCTATTTTGAGGGTGGCATTAAGAGCTATGTAAAACGTTTGAATGAAAGCAAGGAAGTGCTTTCTGACGATATTTTCTATGTAGATAAGCAAATCGAAGAGGCAGAAGTTGAGGTTGCTGTACAGTATAACGATACTTACACAGAAACGATGAAGCCATTTGCTAACAACGTATTGACCCCTGAAGGTGGTACGCATGTCGTTGGCTTTAGAACGGCTTTGAACCGTACGATTAATGATTATGCGAGACGTAATAATCTCTTAAAGGAAAAAGAGGATAATCTTACTGGGGATGATATTAAAGAAGGTCTAACCGCCGTTATTTCAGTTAAGATTCCGAATCCAGAATTTGAGGGACAGACAAAGAATAAGCTTGGTAATCCTGAGGTGCGTGGATATGTAGATAAGGTGATGTCAGAATATTTTGGCTATTATCTTGAAGAAAATCCAGCGATTGCGAAGAAGATTGTTGGTAAGGCAACTTTGGCAGCTCGCGCACGAAAAGCAGCGAGGGCGGCACGCGATAATGTAATTCGTAAGGGTGCGTTTGAAGGATTAAACTTACCTTCAAAACTAGCTGACTGTTCTTCAAGAGACCGTACAGAGTGTGAACTGTTTATCGTCGAGGGTAACTCGGCGGCTGGTTCAGCAAAGGAAGGTCGTAATTCGAAGATTCAGGCAATTTTACCGTTACGTGGTAAGGTTTTGAATACTGAACGTGCCAGATTAGATAAAATGTATGCGAATGCGGAATTGGTTTCTTTGATTAAGGCTCTTGGGGTAGGGATTGGCGATCAGTTTGATCTATCGGGTCTTCGCTACTACAAGATTGTTTTTATGACCGATGCCGATGTTGATGGCGCACATATTTCAACCTTGCTTCTCACTTTCTTCTTTCGCTATATGCCAGAAGTAGTGAAGGGTGGACATGTTTATCTTGCGAAGCCACCACTATTTGGCTTAATTAAGGGTACGGGTTCAAATAGGAAGATCGATTATATCTATGATGAAGAGGCGTTGGAAGCAAAAATTGCCGCGAGAATTGAGGAGCGAAAGAAGGAGGGTTTAAAAATTAACCCTGAGGATGAGAGATTTAAACAGGCTGGATACACTGCACAGCAGCGCTTTAAGGGTCTTGGTGAAATGAATGCACAGCAGCTTTGGGATACGACAATGAATCCAGACAATCGAGTTTTAGTGAGAGTGAATATTGAAGATGCAGAGAAGGCAGATGCAATCTTTACGAAACTGATGGGACAGGAGGTGGAACTTCGTAAAAACTTTATTCAGTCAAGAGCTTCAACTGTTAAAATTGATGATTTGGACTTCTAGTCTAGAAAGGAATGATGATGAAAGAGAATAAAAACAATCCAGAGAGTCTAGACAACGAAAAAGTGAGTAAGGTTGGTGGTGTACCAGATGCAGCTGATGATAAAGGCGTAGATGAAACCATGGGAAAAACTCCTGACCTAAAAGATAAAAGGTTAGAAGCTGATGAGGATGAAATGGTTGAGTCTGATATTAGCGATGAAGATGTGCACGTTGGGGGATTAACCGCTAGACGGGCTGAAGATGGCATTGAAGAATTGACGGTTGAAAATGTGATGGAAGATTCTTTCTTACGTTATTCAATGTCGGTAATTATCGATCGTGCTCTTCCAGATGTGAGAGATGGCTTAAAGCCAGTACATCGTCGTATTCTTTATGCGATGTATAAAAATGGCTGGAAGGCACCACATGCAACGGTAAAATCAGCACGTATCGTTGGTGAAGTGATGGGTAAATATCACCCACACGGTGACTCTTCAATTTATGATGCAATGGTAAACTTGGCGCAGCCTTGGAAGATGCGTTATACCCTAGTGGAAGGTCAGGGTAACTTTGGTTCAATGGATGGCGATGATCCAGCTGCTTCTCGTTATACTGAGGCTCGCATGGACAAGGTGGGAGCGGAGCTATTGTCTGACATTGAAAAAGAGACGGTTGATTTTCGTGATAATTTCGACGGTACAGAGAAAGAGCCAGTAGTACTTCCTGCAGCGCTGCCGAATATTCTGCTTAATGGTCAGATGGGTATTGCTGTTGGTATGGCAACAAATATTCCACCACATAACCTTAGTGAAGTGGTGGATGCAACAGTGGCTTTGATCGATAATCCAGAAGCTACCCTAGATGATTTGATGAAGCATGTGAAAGGTCCAGATTTTCCAACTGGAGCTGAGGTGTATGGTGGAGCTCCAATGAAGCAGGCTTACGCAACAGGTAAAGGCTCCGTGACTATTCGGGCGATTGCAGATATTGAAGAGCGTAAGAACGGTCGTTTTAATATCGTAATCACAGAAGTGCCATATGGCATGAGTAAAGAGTCGTTTATCGAGAAGGTTCGCCAACTTGTACTGGATAAAAAATTGACACATATTGCGGATGCTAGGGATGAGTCGGCGCGAGGTAAAATTCGCGTGGTGGTGGAATTGAAAAAAGATGCTTATCCTAAGAAAATCTTAAATCAGCTCTATAAGATGACTGATTTACAGACAACTTTCCACTATAATGTTTTGGCACTAGTGAACGGGATCCAGCCACGAATTATGGGCTTGAAGGAAATTTTGGCGGAATTTATTAAACATCGCCAAAAAGTAATTCGTCGTCGTACTGAATATGATCTTCGAAAAGCGAAAGAGCGTGCTCATATTCTCGAAGGTCTGAAGATTGCTCTTGATAATATTGACGAGGTAATTAAAACAATTCGTGAGTCATATGATGATGCGGATAAGCGATTAATGGAGCGATTTGGGCTTTCAGAGATCCAGGCAGCAGCAATTTTGGCAATGCAACTTCGTCGCTTGCAAGGACTTGAACGCGACAAGATTGAAGCTGAACTTCAAGAATTGATGGCTATGATTGCGAAGTTTGAAGAAATTTTGGCAGACGAAGCAAAGGTGCTTGCAGTTGTAAAAGATGAACTTCTTGCAATGAAAGAGAAATATGGTGACAAGCGTCGTAGTAAAATCTTTAATCATGAGCTTGGTAAATTCTCAGAGGAAGAGTTAATCCCGGAGGAGGAAAGCGTAGTACTCCTAACCGCTGAGAATTACATCAAACGTGTTTCCCAGACTGATTTTCGCCGACAGAATAGAGGGGGGAAGGGTAAACGTGGAATGACTACAAAGGAAGAAGATGTGATTTCACAGATTATTACGGCGAATTCGCATGATTTTCTCTACTTCTTCACTTCACAGGGGCGAATCTTCAAGATGAAGGCTTATGAAGTGCCACAGGCTTCGCTGACAGCTAAAGGAACTGCAGCGGTGAATCTCTTGAATATGCACCCAGATGAGAAGATTACAGAAATCATTAAACATAATGATGGTATTGATCCTGAAACAGGCTATTTATTTATGGCGACCAAGAAGGGTACTATTAAGAAGACGGCGGCGAAGAACTATATGAATGTGCGTTCAAATGGTTTGATTACGATTAAATTGGATCCAGGAGATGAGTTGAAGTGGGTAAAAGCAACAACAGGGAAGAATGATATTATTATCTCGACTTCAGCTGGTCAGGCAATACGGTTCAATGAGGAAGATGTCAGAGCAATGGGTCGTTCAGCAATGGGAGTACGTGGTATTAGGTTGAGACCAAAAGATGAAGTGGTGGGGATGGATGTAGTAACAGATCCAAAACAGACTCTAATTGCGGTGTCAGCTAATGGATATGGAAAGGCAACATTGGTTTCTAACTTCCCAACCCATAAGCGTGGTGGTGTAGGAATTAAAGTTGCATCCGTAACGGAGAAGACTGGACCGATTGTGGCGGTTCATACGTTAGATCCAGAGGCATCAGAGGTAATTATGATGTCCAGTCTCGGTCAGGCAATTCGTGTAGCAGTGAAAGAGATTCCAGTACTTGGGCGTGCTACGCAAGGTGTAAGGATTATGAGGCTTGCGGATGGTGATACCGTGGCTTCGCTTGGAATAGTATTACCAGTAGATGATGAGGAAGAGCTTGAGGGGGAAGAGTAGGGTCTAAATAATTCTCAAAAAAACACTTCGGAAAAGGAGTGTTTTTTTGAGGCAGGTTTTTATTGATGAAAATTTTTCGATGAAAAAAGCACGAATGATGGAGGGGGGCAGAATATTAATATCTTGCTTATGCCTTGAAATATCTTGCTTATGACAAAGTGAAAAAATGAAGATTTTACCTCTGTAAAATAAAAAAATAAAATGGTAATGTTTGCGTATTTTGAGGACTCCGTGTTAAGGTGTGGGCAAAAGAAATCTAAGTGAGGTAAA
>ERZ772974.2756-NODE-2756-length-10600-cov-6.584258_pt1 | contig 10600 bp, 7 predicted proteins | sample MGYA00580671_ERZ772974 | MGnify/ENA primary metagenome ERZ772974 (study PRJEB29015, sample SAMEA2738065) | human oral metagenome | biome: human oral; feature: human-associated habitat; material: saliva | place: China | collected 2218 ... | reverse complement strand
CGAAGATTCTTGTAGATGGAAAAGAACTTGCTGATTTCGCTGAAAATCGTCAAGACTATCAAATCACCTATAATGGACAACGTCCAAAAGTGACCGTTCAAGAAAGCAATCAAGTAGCTTCAACAGTTGTAGATAGTGGAGACGATAGCCTTCCAGTACTTGTTCGCCTTGTTTCAGAAAGTGGAAAACAAGTCAAGGAATATCGTATCCAACTAGTCAAGGAAAAACCAGTTTCTGAGAAAACAGCCCCTGCTATTCAAGAAGAAAATCCAAGTCTTGAGGTTGTCGAAAAAGAACTTGCCTTCCAGACTGTTGAAAAGGAAGATTCAAGTCTATATGTAGGAGAAAGCCGTGTAGAACAAGAAGGGCAAGTTGGTAAGGAACGCATTCTTACATCTGTAAGACCAGATGGAACTCGTGAAGAGAAACTCCGTGAAGTACTTCAGACTCCTGTTAACCGAGTTCTTCTCGTTGGAACTAAGCGAGGTACAGCCCGACCACTTGATGGAGCTGCAGGTTTAGTTCATGAAAAACCAGAACTTCTAATAGAAGAAGAGAACATTGATTTCCAAGTGCAAGAACGTAAAAACGATAAACTCCCACTAGGTCAAACCCGTGTTCTTCAAGAAGGTCAAAAAGGTATTCGTGTCCACTTAGTAGAAGTCGAAAATGGTAAGCGTACACTGAAAGAAACCTTTGATAAGATAGTTGCGCAAGATCGTATCGTGGAAGTTGGAACTGCAGTAGCACAAGAGAAACCAGAACCGCAAGCACCTGTTAAGCCAGATGAGCGTGAACAGAAACAGACGGAACCAAAACCGCAAAAAGAAAAAGCTAGTCAGACTGGAAAAGACCATCTTCCAAATACAGGAAGTGAGTCCTCTATGTCAATATTAGCAGCAGGATTGGCTCTCTTGGGCTTAGGTACAGGACTTGTAGCATCTATGCGTAAAAAAGAAGACTAAGTTTGGTTAGAAACTAAACAGGATAGTAGAAGGCCAGAGTGATGCTCTGGTCTTTCTATCTGTTGTTCTAATAAAGTTGTCCAGATTTCTTGTGATTCTGTTTGCTGACTTAAAATAAGAAGATGAACTGCGAATGATTCTTCTAACTCTGCAATCGGCGTAGCTTTAAAGAGCCAAGTGATGTTTGAAGAAAGTCGCTAAATATGCTATACTAAAGGGAATTAGTAGATTTTTACAGAACGATTCACTCAGGGAAATTAAGAAATAAATCTAACAAAAATAGGTCGTCTTTCAGAGACTTTTATGTCATTTCTTAGATGAAAATGCTTGACAACCAAGGGATTTATCTTGAGAATTAGAACTGACTACAATGAAAAATTGAATGCTAAGGAGATAGAGGGAAATGTTTTACTTTGTACCATCTTGGTATTGTCAAGGTAGGAAATGGTATTCCACTGCTTTGCCTTTTTATTGTTCATCAAAACAGATGATGTTTGATGATACCATGAATTTATTGCAGATGTTTCAACCTGCTGGAAAAGATAGTAGCATTCTGGTGTTGAACTATTCGCCCCATATTCGAAGCCACTGTTATCAGGAGAAAATCGAGCCGGCTGGAATGTGGAATCTATTTGATAATCTACAAGGTTTGACAGATGTTTTGCCTCGAAAGCTCGGCTTGGATGATTTGAAATGGCCACAGGGAGCGGAATTCTTTTATACTCCCTTTCTTGTGGATGTTTATTTAAATCAGAACCACTATGCCCAGATTAATTTTTCTCAGACTGGCAATATTTTCGATATTATCTATTTTAAAAATAATCAGATGGATTACCGTTTGGTCTTTGATGATCGAGGTGTAGTTTCTAGTGTGATTTATTTTGAAAATAATCAGCCAGACCATCAAGATTATCTGAATCCACAAGGCCAGTGGCAGTTTAGGGAATTCTTGACAAGAGATAATCATCAAGTGCTTGTTAATCCTGAAGTCCAAGAAGCATTCGCAAAGGATGTTTATAGTGACATTGAGGAGCTAATCAAGGAAAAACTGGACCAGTATTTATCTTCTGCCCTAACAAGAGATGATATGCTTATTGTTTCAGCAAATCCTCAACATAACAATCTTTTCCACAAGGCTAAGAGGCATTACAATCTTGCCTTCTCTTTCTTTGGTGAACGCTACCCAATTGAGGATAAAGAAAAAATTCTAGGGGATTTGCAAGGTACACCATTCTTTATTGTTGATAGCTTCAGTAAGGTTCAAAAGATGGATGAACTGATCGGCAAAGCCCAGCTTCCCCCTTATTATGAGGTGGCTCCTTATGACATTCGTCTGCAGACAGAAGAAAGCCAGCAGGAAAAGCCAGCAACTGTCTATGTCAATGTTGATACTTTACCTCAAGAACATCTTCAAACTGTCTTTAGAACCATATTTGATATGATGTTAGAGAAGGAATGGATGAAGTTACTGATTGGAACTCAGAGTTTGGAGTCTGAAAGAGCAGTATTTGTCAGACAATTTCTCAAAGAGTATTTATCGTATCAGCTAGGTTCAGAAGAAAAAGCACAGATCCATGAAGATATAAAGCCTAAGGAGAGTAAGGCTCTTTTGGAACGAGGAAAAACTCTCAGAGAGAGAATGGAGATTAAGACACATCGCAGTTCTACTGAATTAGCAAAAATTTTGAAGGAGGTTCGTGTCCTTATTGATTTGGGAAATCCAGCAGATATGCTTCTACAAATTGCAGGGCTAAGTGGAGGCATTCCTCAGATTAATTTATATAGTTCCTCTTATGTCAAGCATGCAGAAAATGGTTCGATTATAACTGACATTTCTATCCTAAAAAATGTAATATTGTATTATTTGACGGATATAGAGTCAGCATATAAATGCAAGGCTCATTCTTTGAGTAGGATGGAGCAGTACAAAAGGGGAGAAATTGTCGAAATGTGGAAGAATTCAATAAAGGAATTAAGGGAAAATGAGAGAGATTAGTGTTCTACAAATTGCTGATGAGAACTGGCAAGAGCAATATGATATTCCTAGTAATATAAGGTGGAGATTTGTTAAGCCAGAGGATATGGCATCACTTGTACCTACTGATATTGAGATGTTGAGTGGGGGCATAGAAGATAGGGCGAGGTTTGCAAAGATTTATGACCTTATATTGGTGGATACGCTAGAACATTTCGAATACATCACTGTTCTGGATAGCCTGATTCAGCCTTATCGTTTGTTTTACCATGAACGTTGCCAGATTACTACGAAAGATTTGAAAACATTCTTGTTTCGTAAGAAAGCAGTCAAATCTCAATTTGAAAGTCCTGAGCAGATTTTGTATCGTTTTTCTCGTGCTTTCTTTCCTCAGCAAAGTGGTTCCAAGCTCAAAGTAAATCATTTAGCAGTTCATTCTCTCTTTAGTGGACAGATTAACTATGAAGGAAGCAATTATCTCAGTTTGGCAGGGGAATTTGGAGAGGACTATCAAACCCTAGCGAACTATCAGTATAATATCTATCTGGATGCAGATACTCCTTTGGATTTGTGGCCAGAATTTAGAATTTCTGGTGACTGCTCAGTCCGCTATGTCATCAAAGGGTATCCTGTCGCGCCTTCACCAATGCAAGAATGGGTTTATGATGAAACGGTCTATGACAAACCTCTAATTTTAGACACGCAGGATTCCTACTATCTAAGCATTAGTATTCAAGCTAAGGGGCAAGGAATCGTGAAAATAGGTCCCCTTCATCATCGAGATTCTCATTTAGGCTATGGTGACTTGTTAGTTGGTGGAAATCGCATTATTGATAAAAATAGAGAGGAACTGATTTATTTCTTTCATCCAGGTGATTTGAGACCACCTCTTAATGTATATTTTTCAGGTTATCGTCAAGCAGAAGGCTTTGAAGGGTTCGATATGATGGCTGGTATGGGAGCTCCCTTTTTATTGATTGGAGATCCGCGTTCAGAGGGCGGTGGCTTTTATCTTGGATCGGATGAGTTAGAACAAAAGCTCATTCAAGTGATTCGCCACTGTTTGGATGAGTTAGAATTTACAGCCGATCAGCTAGTTTTGTCTGGCTTATCAATGGGGACATTTGGCGCCCTGTACTATGCTTCTAAACTAGAACCTCACGCCGTTATTGTCGGTAAACCCTTGGTAAATTTAGGTGATATTGCTGTAAATGAGTCTTCCCTTCGTCCTGGCGGATTCCCAACGTCTTTGGATATCCTTTATCGTACGATGGGCAAGCTATCTGATGAGACAGCAACAAAACTAAATGAGTATTTTTGGAAAGCCTTTAGAGCTGCTGATTTTTCGAGAACAAAATTTATCATGGCTTATATGTGTCAGGATGATTATGATGGCCGTGCCTATTCTACCTTGGAGGAAGAGCTCGAAAATCGTAATTATAAGGTTAGCCTGATTAGCAAGGGCTTTGAGGGACGACATAATGATGATACACAGGGTGTCGTCGGATGGTTTTTTAATCAATACATAGCACTGCTAATGAATAGTTTTGAAAGGAAGTTTAATTCGTGAGATATAAGGAGGAAGTCTATTTTGCTTATTGGGATATGCAAAGTGTATCTCAGTATTTATATGGTTCATCTGTCAGAGTCTTAGAGGATGGTCGAGTTTTATATGAGAATCAATTTATGCCGTCTGGGACAGTTATTCACGAATGGTACTCGAAAGCCAATTATCAGGATTTGAGAAATACAAGTCAACTTCCTGATTTGAAGCGGGGAGAGAAGTATGTCATTGGAAGCTATCTAGAAACTCTTCCTGAGAATTCAACTTACTTAAAAGTTATCTTTATGGATTCGGCTGATGAGGAAATTTTTTCTCATAGTGTGAAACCAGAGGAGACAGCAAGTGTTTATGTACCAACTGACACCCATCATTATAAAATTCAATTGGTCAGTGGAGGCTGTCAGCGCTTCTTGTTTGAGGGGATTTATATTACCCAAGAAGGTGTGGCAGACTATACAGTTAATCGCTATTGGATTTCAGATTTGCTTCATAATAACAATGAGAAGAATACCATTTACGTTTGCTTTACAGAGCCTGAGTTCAATCGGACAGGTTTTGTTCCAGAAAGAGTGCAGGAACATTTTCCAAATTTGGTAATGGTGAACTCTTCCTACAAAAGTTCACTTTTATACATGGAAAAAGAGTTTTTTGGAATTTTACTCGAAAAAATTGAAAGCCTATCAAGACAGTATTCTTTTGAAAAAGTAGCTTTTATTGGCTATGGACCCATTTCAAATATTGCGGCCCTGTTTTACTCAAAACAATTTTTAACTTCCTATGCTTTAGTGACAGATAGTTTTCTAGCTGAATTAGACTATCATCGCTTACTGGAACGTCATCGAAAACGAGTGAATTATCCGATTTTTAGGGATTTATTGCTATATCGCTATGATTCAACAAGAGTTAAAGAATATGGAAGTTCGAAGATGGAATCTCAGGACTTATCCAATTTTGTCTATCTGTTAGATCAGTCGGCTTTGTTGAAAAATATAAATCTAGAGACAACTGAAGAGTGGATGAGGGAAAATGTAACCTAAGAATGCCTTTCTATGAATCACTTGTCCTGAAAACCAGTAGGAAAGTCTAATCTGTGTATGACAGATTTTAGCAAAATGTAGTCAATATAAAAATTAGAGTTCAGATTGTCACGACAGTTTACACCTTTTGATGTTGAAAGGCTTTGATGAATTTTGTGAATGAAAAAACAGAAACAGAATGCTATTCACTATGTAAAATGAGAGTCAATTCTATATTGATATGGATAACAAAAGAAAATTAGCGCTCTTTTCTGGGTAATGCTTTGACAGATTGAACTTCAACCCTTATAATAGTAGTGATAAATAGTTTTTGGGAGAAATAATAATATAATGAGCAAAAAAGAAGAGTTATCAGGATTTCAACGCCTGTTATCGAAGATTAAGCAATTGGTCAATGAGGAAGATAATGATTATAATGATCATCATTCTGATGCAGTCGAACTGAAACCTGTTAGCAAAAAGATGAAGGAACAGAAAGAAATGGTGAGGAAGGCCAGTGAGGACTTTGAATTACCACTAGAGTCTGTTTCGGTTATGGAAGTTTTAGAAGCTTTTCAGGAGAAAAATAGTTTAAACATGGCCGAGTTGATAAAAAATGTTAGCCAGAGTTTATCAACTAGTGCGCTCGCTTCTCTTAGCGACTTCATCGCGATTTCCTACAGTGAATCTTATAGTCAAAGTATTTCTGAAAAAGGCTATTCTCTGCGTAATTCAATGTCTGAGGCTAACTCACTCAGTGATTCTGTTTCGGTGTCAGAATCGCTTACGGCTACGTCTATTCAAGAATCTGTGAGTCATAGTTTATATGTTTCTGATTCGGTGAGTACGAGCATGCTATCAAGCAGTGAAAGTATTGCTAGTCATACTGATTCTAGTGAAGTTTCGAATCAGAGTGAACCTGATTCAGAGAATCTTTCGTCTAGCCAAAGCTCTAGTGTATCTGAGTCAAAATCGCCTAGTCTTTCGCAGTCCTTGTCAGTCATTGACTCTGTTTCAGAGAGTGAAGACCCAAGTGATTTAGACTCAGAATCAATTTCAGAAAGTGTTTCAGACTTTGTCCCAGCAAGCGAGAGTCATAGTGACTCCGAATTTGAGCAAGACATCGCCTCTGCTTCATTTATCACATCAAACTTTCTCTCAGATAGTGAAGAGCCAAGCGTTTTAGTATCAGAATCAATCTCTGAAAGTGTTTCAGACTTTATCTCAGCAAGCGAGAGTCACAGTGATTCCGAATTGGAGCAAGACATCAACTCTGTTTCCATCACCACATCAGACTTTGTCTCAGAAAGTGAAGACCCAAGCGATTTAGCATCAGAATCAATCTCTGAAAGTGTTTCAGACTTTGTCTCAGCAAGCGAGGGTCACAGTGAATCCGAATTGGAGCAAGACATCGCCTCTGCTTCATTTAGCACATCAGACTTTATCTCAGAAAGTGAAGACCCAAGCGATTTAGCATCAGAATCAATTTCTGAAATTTCTTCAGATTTTATCTCAGCAAGCGAGAGCCACAGTGACTCCGAATTGGAGCAAGACATCAACTCTGTTTCCACCAGCACATCAGACTATGTCTCAGAGAGTGAAGACCCAAGTGTTTTAGAACCAGAATCAATCTCTGAAATTTCTTCAGATTTTATCTCAGCAAGCGAGAGTCACAGTGACTCCGAATTGGAGCAAGACATCGCCTCTGCTTCATTTAGTACATCAGATAGTACATCAGACTTTATCTCAGAAAGTGAAGACCTAAGCGTTTTAGCATCAGAATCAATTTCTGAAAGTGTTTCAGACTTTGTCTCAGAAAATGATTCAGATGAAGTAGATTCGAAACATCTAGTTAATTTAGTAGAAGTTGCAGATAATGTAGGCGAGTTTGTGTATGAGGCAAATCCCCCGGTAGCTCTGCCAACGGAGGATTTGGAGAATGAAAATTCATGGATGGGGCAAGAGAGAGAAGAGGATATGCAAAAATCAGATTCTCAGCAGCTATCTCGTGAATTTAAAAATGTCGTAAGTGGATTATCTGGTTTGAGCTCTATTATTCATAACAAGGGCGGAAAGAATCATTCAATAGCTAATGATATTTTTGAATAATAACAATCTAGTTTATAAAGAAAAAAATAAAAGGAGTCGTCATGATTAGAAATTTTTTGTCAAATAGTGGGAAAGGTTTAGGAACAACAGATGTTCTTCCAGTTGGTGAATTTCGTGGAGGAGTATTGCACGGGAAAATCGACTATAAAACAGTACCACTAGGTTTTTACGATTTACTAGGACAATCTAAACCGATTAGTTCAAGAAACTATATTGAGGATTTGAATTTGATTCAATCTATGGGCTTTAATGCCTATCGTATCTCTATCTCTTGGGCTCGCCTATTTCCAACTGGAGAAGAGTTAGAGCCAAGCGAAGAAGGATTGAAGTACTATGAAACCATCATTGACGAAGTTCTGGAGAAAGATATCGAACCAATTGTTACGCTCAGTCATTTTGATATCCCTCTTAACCTACATGAAAAGTACGGTGCCTGGAGAAGTCGCCAGATGATTGAACTATTTGAGCGCTACGCAGAAGCTGTTTTCCATTATTTTAAAGACAAGGTAAAATACTGGATTACATTCAATGAATTTAATATTTTGCACCATTTACCATTTTTGGGTGGAGGCTTGTTATTTGAAAATAGAGATAATCGTGAACAGTTAATCTGGCAAGCGGCTCATTATCAATTAGTTGCATCTGCTCGTGTTGTTCAACTAGGAAAAACAATCAATCCAGAGTTTCAGTTTGGTGGAATGCTTGTCGTCAGTCAAAACTATAGCCAGCAAATTGACAATGCTATAGATGCTATGGAAGCTGAAGTTAAGAATCGTGAAAACTATGTATTTACGGACGTTCAAGTTCGCGGTTACTATCCGAACCACTTCTTGCGTCACTTGGAACGTGAGCAGATTGCTTTGGATATTTCAGATGAAGATCTTTCTAGCTTAAACAGAGGTACAGTTGATTTTATAAGCTTTAGTTATCATGCATCGAATAACTCTGAAGAAGTTTTTGCTGATAAGTATGTAGCTGAGACTAGCACAGAAAAATCAGCTGATCCAGTTGGTCTTCGTTTGGTTATGAATAGTCTATATGACCGTTACCAAAAAGCATTGTTTGTCGTAGAAGATGAACTAGTCTTGGATGGTCCAGATAACTCTGTTATGGAAGAATTGAAAACAAATATTCAAGAAATCGTTAAAACAGTAGAGTTTGATGGTGTTGAACTCCTGGGTTATACACCTCTCAGCTGGGTGGAACTTGATTTTTAAAATAAAATTGGAGCTATTCTATTGAACAGCACCTCAAAAGTTAGATTATTTGTGTCTAACTTTTGGGGTGTTTTCTGATGCCGTAATTTATGAGCCTAAAGTCCATATCTATTAGCTAAGGATAAAAGGAACTAGATTTAATCGCTTATAGAAAAATATAAGCTTATTCTTTCGAATCTTCTGGTTGAAGGCTGTTTGCAACTAAGTGTTTGGATTGAATTTGATCTTACGAATCGTGAAATGCTTCCGCCTTGTCTGCACAATATGAGAAAAACGTCTATACTTATTGCTTCTAAAAGAAGAGGAAGACTATCTAAAATGGAACATATCTAAAGATAAGCTAGGACTAAATGAAAGAATTAGGAAATCTTCAAGCAGAAAATAAAAAAAAAACGATATGCTGTCTAGCATAACGCTGAACTTTATTCTTAACTTAACTATACTGTTCAATTTGTCATGGGCAGTGCATTGAGGAGGTCTTTTCGCCTCTTGAATATACAATATACGTACACTCATGATCTTTGACAAACTCGCCAATCTCAAGTCCAAGTTTGGGAATCGGAATTTCTGGGCGGAAAGTTATTATGTGAGTACAGTATAGGACTTAATGGAACCACAATAAAGAAATAGATTCAAGATTAAAGAAATTATCCAGTAAATGATCTCTTCACGAGTATAGAAATTCGAGAACGAGCAAGGCATGATACTGCGCCAGATAAATTAAGTGTAAAAGAATATGAGAATTCCTTTAGGGATAGTGGTAAGTAATTCCAAAGTCTCTTTAAGAGGAAAGTGATGAGTCAAGAGGAATGAGGCTTGAACAATGTAAAAGTGAGGGTCTTTTGGCGCTGGCTGATAATTTGGGCTTATAGCCCTGGTCGCTGTGTAAAATGGTATTTTCATAGTATTTCTCTGTAAAGGTCTGCTCCAGCATAGCTTTCCCTTGTTCTAAGTTAGGCGAAGTGGAAAGATGATAAGCAATAATTTCGCTGTTAAAGCCATCTAAAACAGGCGATAAATACAGTTTCTGAGCGCTATTTGGAATGGCAAATTCTGTCACATCCGTATAGCACTTTTCCATTGGCCTTGATGCTTCAAACTGGCGTTGAATGAGATTCTCTGCTTTCTTGCCAATCTCTCCTTGGTAGGAAGAATACTTTCGTTTCCGACGAATTCGAGCTTTTAAACCAAGGATCTTCATCAGACGTTGAACCTTCTTATGATTCACCATGAAGCCACGATTTTTTAGTTCAAGAGTAACTCTCCGATAGCCATAATTTCCTTTGTGCTCACTATAATTAGAAGTATTCCTTGGTTTGGGAGGGCATAATCAAGACTAACACTTCTTTGCGAACGACCTTCCAGCAGAACTTTATCCATCATTTCTCGTTTTAGTTCTAGAGAATAATAACGATTCTTCCCTTTTTTAACGATTTCTATTCCATAACAGTCAATTAATGTCACCATGTATTTTAGGCCAGCAATATCCACTCCAAATCTTTTTAAAAGCTGTTTGAAGCTTTGTCCTTGCTTTCTTAGTTCATGGATATGAACTTTATCTTTATAACTCAATTTCATAATAAAATCCCCAAAAGTTAGATTTTTCTGTCTAACTTTTGGGGTGCAGGTCAAACTGAGTGGAGCTTTTGTATTTAGATGACTAGTCTTTATTTTCGTATGGCAGGATCAAGTTTAAAAGGATACCTGTCATCGCTGATAGGGCAGTACCTGAAAGGGTTACTGGACCGAGTTTA
>ERZ772974.2755-NODE-2755-length-10601-cov-4.757633_pt1 | contig 10601 bp, 9 predicted proteins | sample MGYA00580671_ERZ772974 | MGnify/ENA primary metagenome ERZ772974 (study PRJEB29015, sample SAMEA2738065) | human oral metagenome | biome: human oral; feature: human-associated habitat; material: saliva | place: China | collected 2218 ... | reverse complement strand
CTTGCTACCTTCCGGTCCTGGGGGAGTTTTCCAAGATAACGCCACGTAAGAGGCACGTACCAGTCTACCTGATTTTGTGGTGGTTGTGAACTTGGTGCCGGGGCCTTGGGGTGCCTAGTGGCATTGGGCACTTTCGTTGGGGCAGAATTGCCTTAGTGTTGGGTTCCCTGTATAGTTTTATCCGTTCGCCCTTTTTGGGTGTTTTGTTGGAGGATTCGCCTAGCGGCCTATGGCGCACGCCTGGAACGCGTGTTGGGTTCACGCCCTCGGGGGTTCAAATCCCCCATCCTCCGCTCTTTCCCCGGCTTCGAGTTTTCGAGGTCGGGGATTTTTGCGTTTGGACGCGCTGACCGGGTTTTATTGTGGCGTTGTGCCGTGTATTGTGGGCGTGGCTTTTCGGCCTGGGGGAGCGGCATTTTAGAATGTAGATATGATTTTCAAGAAGGTTGGTTCTTCGCGCCCGTATCCTGAGCATCATTTGTCGCATGCTGATTGGGGTAATGTGCCTCCGCAGCAGGTGCGTCTTGATGCGCTGATTACGACGCAGAAGACGCTTGACCTTGAGACGCTGCTTGCGGAGGATTCTACGTTTTATGGGGATTTGTTTCCGCATGTGGTGAAGTGGCGTGATGATTTGTACCTGGAGGATGGGGTGCATCGGGCGTTGCGCAATGCTTTGCATCGGCGTGCGGTGATGTATGCGCGGGTGCTTGATTTGGATCAGGTTCCGGGTTTTTAGCCGGATGCGCTTTCGCTCCCCGCAGCCAACTTGTGGAGATGAAGAAAGCCCCTGACGTAGCGGTCGGGGGCTTTCGCGTTTAACGCTGGTTCGTTTTCTGCCGGACGGGGGGGCGAGTGTCTTTAGGATGCGACGGTCAGGTTGGTCGTTTTCTCGCTTTTGTTTGCTTGAGTTTCTTCGATTTTGAGGGGGTTTCCGTCTGCATCAAACCGGGCGCCCAGCCCCATCTGGATGAACCTGATGGTGCTTTGAATCTGGCGTTCGCGGGTTTGTGCGTCGGGGGCGTCTTCGGCGCGTCCGGCGCTTGAGGAGAGCGAACCGTGTACGAGCATCGCGAGTTCGCGAATGTCGTTTTCGGGTATGTATTTTTCGGTGATAGCGTCGGAGAGGATGTTTGCCAAAACCATTTGCAGTTCGCTCACGTGTTTGCCGAGGCGCGCGTATGATTCGGGTGAGAGCATGGAGCGCATGGCGGGCCCGGGGGGAAGGTGCCTGCGGGCGAGGTCTTCGATCTGCAAGCGAATATAGACGGCGAGCTGATCGATGGGGTTGGTGACTCCGGCGATCCCTTCGTCGAGTTCGTGCAGAAATCGTTCGGTTTCGTCAAGGGCGTAGGCAACCAGGAGTTCGCCCATGTCAGCGAAGTAATTGTAGACTGCTGTGCGACCAATACCGGCGTTTTTGGCGACGTCGGTCATGGTGAGTCCGGGGAGTCCTCGGGAGTAGAGGAGCTTCCCGAAAGATTCGAGGATGGCACGTTTGGTGTTTTCGCGCTGAGCGGCGTTTGTTGCGGCAGAAATACGAGGCATAGTGACACTTTACCGCAGAACGTCAATAAATTGCGACTGTGGCACAAAAAATTACCGAAAAACTTGAGATATTTCTCAACGAGCGCATCACGCCCTGACTAGGAGTAAAAATGCTGTGCCCGAAAATTTAGGAGCCCCGGCTTAGAGGTAGCCCAGCCGTGTGGCGGCACGCAAATCGTCCCGAATCAAAGAGGTCAGCGGATACCCACGATGCCCCTGCTTTGGCAGAATATGCAGCATGGTGCGTGCCTGCCGTCCCCGGTAAAATTCTTCACCCTCATGGGCTGCACGCTGCGCTGACCAGATCTGGCCCGCAGAAGCCGGTGCTTTGCCGTCACGGTCTCCCACATGCCAGCTGAGCAGCATCCCGTTTAGGGAGCGGCTGGGCCCACGGAAACGCTGCGGAATACCGTCGGAACCGCCTCCGCCGATCATAGATGCACCCCCGCCCAGCAGCCAGTCGTTGGAATGCGACAGCAGTTCGTAGGTAATAAATTCCGCCCCGCCCGAATACCCGGCAAGCCAGATGCGCGTGCGATCGTATCCGTATCGTTCGGCGAGGTCGGCGGCAAGGGCACGAAAAACACGGCCGTTCCTGCGGGCGCGCACCCACCAGGTGGTTGTGGGGTCATTGAAAACGGGTGCTTCAAGGGTTCCTGGTGCTAACACGGGCACGCACAGCATACGGTGTTCGCGGGCAATATCGGCGAGGTCGCGGCGCAAACTGGAGGCGCGGCTGAGCAGCCTGCTATTGGAACGAAGCAGGTAATCGCCGTCGAAGAAGAAAAGAATTCCGGGCGGTTCGGCCTGGGATGCTTCAAGATAGTGTGCGTTATCGACCCGATAGTGCAGGGTTCGTCCGTAGGCACGATAGGGGAGGTACCCGATGAGTTCGCTGGAGGAAACGAGCAGGGGTTCCAGAACCGAACCGGCGCGGCGGGCACCGCGCATCGCCGCCGAAATGCTTCGGGGCAAACGCGGGATGTGCGCGGTTGTGCGGCGCACGGATGAGCGAGCAGGTTCTTGGTGACCCATATTTCTAGTTTAAGAGGCGGCAGCCTGCACCGTAAAAAGGCTCGTGATACGAATAAAGCGGCGAAACTACGTTTTATCACCTCAAGAGCCTTCGTTAGGTTCTCACCCAAACGGAGTTACTGGGTAAGATAGTGAGTGCTCGGGTGGCAGACGAGCATAATCTCAAAACAACATTCACATCAAACCTTTCAGGGAGAACTATGTCTACACCCGCTAGGGCACCGCAGGATATTACTACCCCGCCGTGGGCGAAGCGCCGCAGCTATTTTGATCTGTTGCTGGGCGCATCCTGCGTGATTCTGATTATTTCGAATATTGCGGCTACGAAAGGTATCGAATTCGGGCCGCTCCCATTTGAGCTTCCGCCGTTCACGAACGGCAACTTTATCCCCAGTGATGGTGGTTTCTTCTTGTACCCGCTGGCCTATGTACTCGGCGATGTGCTCTCTGAGGTGTACGGGTTTAAGCGCGCTCGCCGGGCTATTATCGCCTCGTTTGTGGCGGCGGCGTTCGCTGCCGGATGCTTCCTGCTGACTGTTGCCTTGCCGCCTGCCAGCTACTATGAGAATCAAGAGGCGTTCGCCATTATTCTCGGTCCCGTATGGCAGATTTTTGCCGGGTCGCTGCTGGGGTATTTGACAGGTCAGCTTCTGAACGCGTGGGTGATGGTCGCCATGAAGAAGGCCACCTCCGGGCGGTTTATGTGGGCGCGTATGATCGCCTCAACCCTTGTGGGCGAGCTGGCGGATACCATTATTTTCTGTGCGATTGCTTCGCCTATTCTGGGGATTACTAGCTTGGATCAATTCATCAGCTACACCCTGGTCGGGTATGTGTATAAGTGCCTGGTTGAGATTGTGCTCATGCCTATCAGTTACCCGGTGATTGGCTGGTTCAAACGGCACGAGATCGAGTACGACGGTTAGGCTGATGCCGCACACCGCCGTGAAAAATTGATGATGTGGCGAGAAGCAGATGGGTTGTCTGCTTCTCGCCATTAATATTTGTGGCGCTGTATCCTTGTGCGGTGGGTGGCGCATCTTATGCACAAATTTGCATTACATCGTGGAACACCCAAAAATAACCAAACTCTGAGAATCATAGGGAAAATCTGTTTCGCCACGCACAAACCCATGCAAAAAGTTGCATAGATGATGCTCAACGCGGGATAGTTATTCGATACGCCTTTGCCACATTTGCTGCAGACCGGGTACCGAGCCGCGCTCGGTTTCGACGCGACATACGAGGGCAGGCGCCCAACCGATGAACGAAAAAATGGAAAGCACCACCTGATGAGTAAAGCACAGGACGCCTCAGCACCTAAGACGGCACCGGCAGAAAACGGCGAACTGAAACGTTCCCTCTCGCACGGTCAAATGACTATGATTGCGATGGGTCTCGCCCTGGGGACCGGCCTCTTTCTGGGCTCTGGTTCCGCCATCAAAATTGCGGGACCCGGTGCTATCATCGCCTACGCTGTTGGCTCCATGATCGCCGCTATTATCGCGGCATGCGCGGGCGAAATGGCGGTTCGCCACCCCGTTCCCGGCGGGTTCGGCACCATCGCCACCAGATACCTCAGCCCCTACGCCGGGTATATTGGCCGTTGGGCGTATTGGGCAACTACCGTGCCGCTGACCGGCGCCGAACTCGTGGCGGTTGGCAAATATTTCTCGTATTGGTTCCCCGCAATTCCGCTGTGGGTGACGGTGGCAGCCTCCGGCATCCTGATTCTCATCCTGAACCTGGTGAGCGTTAAATCCTTCGGCGCCCTCGAATTTTTCCTCTCTTCCATTAAAGTAATTGCGGTTATCGTCTTTATTGTGCTGGGGCTGCTTCTTGTGTTCGTTGGCCTGCCCGGGCACGCTGCGGCGGGCACCGCAAACCTCGTGAACGACGGCGGGCTGCTTCCCAACGGAATCGGCGCCGTCTGGGTTTCGATGGCAATTGTGATGTTCTCCTTCGGCGGCGTTGAAATGCTTTCCATCTCCGCCGCAGAGGCGCAGAACCCGGCGCGTTCGGTGCGTACCAGTGTCAAGGCCATGATCTGGCGGCTCTCCAGTTTCTACGTGCTCTCGATGTTGATTATTCTGTGCCTGATGCCCTGGCAGCAGGCGGCGCAGACCGGCAAAGACCTCAGCCAATCGCCCTTCGTGATGGTGTTCTCTGAACTGGGCATTCCTTATGCGGCAGATATTACCAACTTCGTGATTCTGATCGCCGCGCTTTCGGGCGCGAACGCCTCGCTGTATGCGGCAACCCGCCTGCTCCACGCGCTTGCGGGCGATAAAATGGCACCCACGTTTGCGGGCACCACGAACCATAACGGCGTGCCCGTCACCGCGCTTCTGCTTTCCTTCCTGGGTGTGGTGGTCGCATCTGTTATGGCGGTGGCAGAAATCAGTAATATTTTCGAGCTGCTGATGGCCCTGGTCACCCTGTGCATTTTGGTTGTGTGGATTATGATTCTGCTGACCTATCAGGCATACAAGAAGCACCAGGGGAACTCCTCAGGATTCACCGTCTGGGGTGGGCGCATTACGGCGGGTGTGGGGCTTGCCGGGGTCCTTGCTACACTGGTCGCCCTTTTCATGCTTCCCGATTCGAGCGCCGTAGTATCCGTGCAGGTGGGCGTGGTGTTCTTCGCCATTATCTCCGTTTTCTACGTGGTGTTGGCGAAAAAACGCGGCGGTTTCCCGCGTGCCGATCTTGACGCGCTTGCCGAACAACAGAAGGAAGACGCATAGCCTGTTGCTATACCGCGAGCAGATAGTATTTTGACGAGAAGATAGCGCTATCTTCTCGTCAAAATACTATCTGCTCGCGGTTAATACGGGCGATGTACTACCCTAGAAACACACTCATTCTTTGACATTTTCACAACATCACAGTCCAGGCATTCAGAACCCGAAGAAGGCTTAAACATGACCGACGGCCACACCCCTCAACCTGCTAAGAGGCATAGAAGCGGCGCTGCGCATCCAGCTGGCGGAGCACCACGCAATAAATCCGCCCGCGCCGAACTCAAGCGTTCCCTCTCGCACGGACAGATGACCATGATCGTTATGGGCTCGGCGCTTGGCACCGGCCTATTCCTGGGGTCCGGGCGGGCAATCGCTATGGCCGGACCAGCCGTTATTCTTGCGTATGCTATCGGCTCGGCGCTCGCCTCCGTCATAGGCGCGGCCACTGGCGAGATGGCGGTGCGTTATCCGGTGCGAGGCGGTTTCGGCGCTATCGCCACCAGGTACCTTGGTCCCTATGCCGGGTTTCTCACACGCTTAGCCTATTGGACCGCAACCGTGGTCATTACCGGCGTGGAACTGGTCTCTGTGGCTACCTACCTGAATTACTGGTGGCCGCAGCTGCCTCTGTGGGCGGGCATCGCAGTATTCGGTGTAGCAATTATTATCCTGAACATCACGAGCGTGAAATCCTTTGGTGCGCTCGAATTTTTCCTGTCGTCCATCAAAGTTATTTCGGTGATCGCCTTTATTCTGGTGGGTCTGTGCCTGGTATTCTTCGGACTTCCCTCACATGCGGCGGTCGGCACCGCTAATCTTGTCAATGATGGCGGGTTCATGCCTCACGGGTTCGGCTCGGTCTGGCTTTCACTGGCGGTCGTGATGTTCTCATTCGGCGGTATTGAGATGATTTCTATCTCCGCCGCAGAAGCCAAGGATCCTGCCCGATCGGTGCGTTCCAGTGCGAAGGCTATGATGATTCGTTTGGCAACGTTCTATGTGCTGGCGCTGTTTATTGTGGTGTCGATTATTCCGTGGCGTTCGGCGGGTGAGCTGGGCGAGAAGGTCGAAACCTCCCCGTTTGTTCTGGTTTTCGATCAGTTGGGCATTACGGGCGCGGCGCATTTCGTGAACTTTGTGGTGCTTATTGCGGCGCTGTCCTCGGCAAATGCTAACCTGTATGCCGGTGCCCGCCTGATGCACTCGCTGGCGACCGACCGTATGGCGCCTCGCGCATTGGCAGCGGTGAACGCCTCCGGGGTGCCTTCGCGTGCCGTATGGGTTTCCACCAGCGGTGTTGTTATCGCTATTCTGCTGGCGCTGTTCAGCCCGCAAGAGGCGTTCCTCTCCATGATCTTCCTGATTATGGTGTGTGCGCTCACCGTGTGGGTGCTGATTCTGCTCGCGTACATTGTGTACCGGCGGGTTGAGGGCAAAAGCTCGGCATTCCGCCTGTGGGGCGGGCGCATGACAGCGGGCGTGGGCATCATGGTGCTTTTCGCCGTGTGGGTTGCCCTGTTTATGGTGCGCGGTTCGCTCATTCCCGCGATTGTGGGCGTGGGGTACTTCCTGGTTCTGACGATTGTGTACTTTGCGCGTGTGAAACACACACTCACGGTTGATGAGGATGCGTTTGCCGAGGCACAGCAGGCTTCCACTGAGCACGCCACAGCCTTAGAGGAGGAAGAGGAGGCGTTGAAGACCGCCTCCGAATTCGGTCGCTAGAGCGCCTTGCTGATGCGGCGCATGCTGGGTTTCGTCGCTGAAGTGCGGGGTGATGGGTGCTCTGCCGCAGCCATCACCATAATAATTTGCAGGGGAAACTTCAAGTAATGATGATTTTATCTATCATGTAGTAGTTGAAGGTTTTGTGGGTATTCTCAAAAGACCGCGAAATTCACAAAAAGTTTTTCTGTAACAAACCCGCAATAATGCATCATAGGCTTACAAGAGGGTCTATAGTTATTGGTGAACCGTATGATCTTGTATGCGTTCAAATGTCTGTGTGTTGGGTGTTCCCCGGAGGCGGTGATGCTTCCGGGGAACATCATTTTTAAGGCTATTTAAGATGTTTTGGTATCAGCAGATGACGATCTAGCGAGAATTTCTTATAGCGCGCTGCATAGGCCCAATAGTAGTGCAAGTTAGGGGAAGTACGACTGTAAAACTTTACCCATATACGTATTTATGCATAAAAATGCACAAGGTAGAGTTAAAGACATGAACGCACATCAATCCACTGCAAACCCAGCAACTTCGATGACCGGCGAATCCGGTCTGACCGTGCAGGTGCCGCCGCGCTGGGGTGATATGGATGCCTACGGACACGTCAATAACGTTGCAATACTGAGCCTTCTCGAAGAGGCACGCATTGCCGTCTTCGGACCGCCACCGTCTTCGGGGCAGAAACCGCAGAATTTGCCCGCGCCGCCCATTCCGCTTTTTGAAACCATGCCCGATGGGGTGCAGGCCCTTATCGCCGAACACGGGGTGCGTTATCTGGGGCAGCTTCCCTATACGGGCGAGCCATTAGAGGTAAACGTGCGTATCGAAAAGGTGAGTGCCGCCTCGGTGCGAGTGGGCTATAGTATCTATTCCCCGGTGGATCATGCCGAGTGCGTGCGTGCCTTCACTGTGTTGGCTTTTTGGGATGCACCTGCCGCCCGCCTCGCGCGCCTCACCCCCGAGCAGCGGGAGCTGCTAGGAATGTATACAGGCTAGTAGCTTGTCTAAGCTGTGGGATATGCAAAGAGGAGAGATTCTAGGTTAAATCTATACGATTGACAGGGCGTAGCTTATGAATTTTAAGATGATGAAGTGACGCTCCTGCTGTGAGAAAGGGGTTCGAATTTCGAGGGTTGACCTATCAAATAACATATCGTTAAAATGCAATATGTCGATATAACGATTTGAGTTGATGTTTCACTTGGTTTTAGTCGTTTGGAGTTGTACTTACTCCACTGCAGAAATAGCTGACTGTCGAATAAGTCGATATATAGGTTGGCTGTTTGCATGAATTGCTTATCTAGAGAGGATGTTATGGTAACAGAACAGAAGTCAAGCACCTTACCAGCTGGACTCATCGCCCTGGCCTTAGGTGGGTTCGGCATCGGCCTAACAGAGTTTGGGATCGTAGGCCTCCTCCCAGAAATTGCTAAAGATTTTTCAGTAACCGAAAGTGTCGCAGGGTATCTTGTTTCCGGATATGCACTGGCCGTGGCGTTTGGTGCTATTGCACTTACTGCGGCACTTGCCCGAGTGGAACGTAAGAAAGTTCTTTTGGGGCTTGTGGTTCTATTTATCATAGGAAACTCGGTCTCGGCTTTGTCTCCAACGTATACAGTCATGATTATTGGTCGCGTTATTGCTGCTTTGTGTCATGGAGGCTTTTTCGGTGTAGGTGCTGTGGTTGCAGCAAATATGGTCGAAGAAAAGAAGAAAGCTGGGGCTATATCCCTGATGTTTGCAGGCCTTACGGTCGCTAACGTAGTTGGCATCCCGTTCGGAACTTTTATAGGTCAGCAATTTGGCTGGCGAGTTACTTTTTGGGTTATTACCGTAATTGGAATCGCTACCTTCTTTGGTATTCAGCTTCTTGTTCAAAAGTCTCCAGCGCCTGAAACTGCAGGATTACGTTCCGAGCTTGGTGTTCTTAAAAGGGCACAAGTTTTGCTCTCTGCTCTAGTAAGCATCATGACCTTTGGCGGTCTCGTCGGAGCTTATACTTATATTGCATTTACGCTTACTGAGGTCAGTGGTTTTGAAGCGAATGCAGTACCTTGGCTGCTATTACTGTTTGGTGTAGGAACTTTTGCAGGAAATCTTGTTGGTGGGAAGCTTGCCGACCGTTCACTTGACCGTTCTTTGTTGAGTATCCTTATTGCACTTGTAATTGTTCTGACGACTTTTGCATTCGGCGCATCACTATGGTGGATTGCTCTCGGGGGAATGTTCTTCTTAGGAGCTATTGGCTTTGCAACTGCACCTGGTTTGCAATTATGGATTATGCACTTTGCTGATGATGCTCCTACAGTAGCGTCAGGTACAAATATTGCGGCACTAAATATCGGTAACGCCATTGGAGCATGGGTAGGTGGCTTAGCTATTGCAGCTGGTTTAGGGTTTGTTTCTCCGCTTTGGGTTGGTGCTGTTATGGTTACTTGCGCATTCATCGTATTATTACCTACTAGTATTGCTGGTAAGCAGAGTACGTAGTTTAAAAATAAAAATATGCTTGTTTTGCATCATACGTAACAAATAGGCCTCATTAATTCAGTTATATATTTTATATTCACCGTAACACTGGAGAAGTATTGTATGACTGGGGTATTGAGCACTTATCAGATAGAAGGCAAGAGGAACCAGAACGGCTTTATGATAAATCATGTCTTTAGTTAGGCTCTATCACTTACGTGAACTTGAACGCTAGTCTAGGGAGTGAAGATAAAGGCGGTTCTTATTGATTAATATGTAGTCGCTTAGTTTGGGCTAAAGAGGGCTGCTGCATTAGGCAGTGATAGACTGAGAAGAGTTTATTATGAACAGCTCTCGGAGGTGAGTACTACATGACGGTGCATGCCGATGGCCCCCCAAGTGATATTGAGGAACTTGGTGACTTAGTTGAAGTTTTGAAAGTGCTTGCTCATCCAGTACGTTTGGAGATTCTTCAATGGTTACGAGATCCGCAAGGGCAGTTCCCTGTTGACCAGGGGATTGCTGATCCTGATGACTATGGAATTTGTGTTAGTCAGATTACGGATAAATCAGGACTTGCTCAGTCTACAATTTCAGCTTTTATGCGCTCGTTGGAACGTGAAAGTCTTGTAACTTCTACACGCGTTGGTAAATGGACTCATTACAAGCGCAATGAAAAACGTATTGGTGAGATACGTGAGAGGCTTTCGCTTGCTCTGTGAGGAGAGTGAAAGCTATGTCAAGTTACATCGGGGCGCGTGGTACCATACTACGTGCCTTTCTTATAGATAGATAAATTAACTGGTTTTGCTTGTGGTATGAGTAGTACTGACAATGGATCATACTGATTGCACAATGTGATGCAAGGAATTTTTTGTGTTTTCGGTATTTATGCGCTCACACAACGCCGCGAGTCTCCAGGAAGGAGGTGCGTATCATGCAGCAGATGATATTCGGCGGCGCAGAGGCATAGGCAACTATCCCTCTGAACCGAAACGAAAGCATGAAAAAACTAACTCAATACTTCAAAACTCCCCTTCTTCTCATCACCCTGATCGATGGATTCGCGGACGCATCCTT
>ERZ772974.2752-NODE-2752-length-10603-cov-3.499526_pt1 | contig 10603 bp, 10 predicted proteins | sample MGYA00580671_ERZ772974 | MGnify/ENA primary metagenome ERZ772974 (study PRJEB29015, sample SAMEA2738065) | human oral metagenome | biome: human oral; feature: human-associated habitat; material: saliva | place: China | collected 2218 ... | reverse complement strand
TGCGGGAATTTTACGCGGGTACCGTGTACTTAGACGAAGCGCTGACAGAAACGGCCGAGCGCTTCAAGGAAGAGATGCTTACCAAACGAGCGAAAGAACGGATTTTACCGAACCGAAAACCACCGGCAGAATAAGGAGGTAAGCCATGAAACATTTCCGAAAAAAGAGTCTTGCAATGCTGACGGCGCTGACCCTTTCCGCGTCCGCGCTTTCGGCCTGTGCGCCGACGGCTGCGTTGAAGGCGGTGGAGGCGAATTACCCTGTTCCGGCGGCGGAGGAGAAGAATGCGCAGACGTTTGCGGAAAGCCAGGAGTATCAGGACTGGCTCAAGTTCTATCAAAAGAAGATTGCTCTGTCTGAACCGTATCAGACAGAACTCCGCGGCTATTATCGGGGCTTGCTGCCGAAGCTTTTGAATGAGTCGGATGATAACACCGTCTGCTCCCCGCTCAATATTTATATTGCCCTCGGAATGCTCGCAGAGGTCTCCGACGGAGAGACCAGACAGCAGATTCTGAATGCGCTTGAGGCGTCGGACATTGAAGTTCTGCGGAGTCGCATTACGGCGCTTTGGGAGAGCAACTATGTTGACACGCCGCTCATCAAGAGCTTACTCGCGGATTCGCTCTGGCTCAACAATTCCATGAGCTACAACGAGGAAACTCTGGAGAGGCTCGCGAAAATCTACTATGCGTCTTCGTTCTGCGGAAAGCCGGGATCGGCGGATATGGATGAGGCGCTCCGCAAGTGGACAGATCAAAACACCGGCGGACTTTTGACGGACTACACCAAGAACTTAAAGCTCGAGCCGGATACGGTGCTGGCTCTGGTCTCGACCATCTACTATAAGGCGGCATGGGTTGACGAGTTTTATGCCGCGGGCAACACAAGGGAGACTTTCCATGGGACCAAGGGCGATGCGACGGTTGATATGATGCACCAAACCGACACGATGGGCGTTATGGAAGCGGAGAAATTTACCGCAGTGCGCTTGCCTCTTAAGGATAGCGGCGACATGTATTTTTACCTGCCGAAGGAGGGGGTTGCGGTCAACGAACTCACGGAGGATGAGGCTGTCTTCGACGCTTTGCCGCCGACGGACACAGCGCATTGGACTTCGTACCGCGTGAATCTGACCCTGCCGAAATTCAAGGTTTCTAAGGAAACAGATCTCATGAAGACGCTTGCTGCCATGGGAATTACAGATGCGATGGATGCCGGCAAGGCGAACTTTAAACCGCTCACGGAAGCAAATAACAATTTTTTCCTGAATCGCGCGACACACGCTGCCATGGTAGAGGTGGATGAGCAGGGCGTGACCGGAGCGGCCTACACCATGCTGGCCATGGCGGGAGCGGCGATGCAGATGGACGAGCCTCTGGACATTACGTTCGACCGCCCATTCCTCTTCCTCGTTGTCGCGGAAGATGGTTCGCTGCTGTTCTCGGGCGTGGTACGGAATATCGAATAAGATAGGTTCTTGCAGTGCGTCTTTGACGAGGCTTCGGCTTCGGAGCCGCTTGCTTTTGAAAGAGATAGCGCAATCCGACTTCTTCACGGAGTCGGATTGCGCTATCTCTTTGCTTGCATCTTCCGCTGCGCTTAGGAAACGGTCAAAGATGCAAATCAGAAGAGAAAAAATTCTGTTGAAAACACTCGGCAAGCTGATATAATGTACATGTACAATAAGTACACTTTGGCGAAAGGGGGGACGCGGTTTGGACATTGTGATCAGCAACAATACCGGAAAACCGATCTATGAGCAGATCACAACACAGGTAAAAGCCATGATCATAAGCGGGGAGCTGAAGGCGGGAGATGCGATTCCCTCCATGCGTGCGCTGGCAAAATCAATCCATGTGAGTGTCATTACTGTTCAGAGAGCGTATGAGGAGCTGCAAAGAGATGGCTTTATAGAAACCACAGTTGGCAGAGGCAGTTTTGTTTCCGCACAAAACAAAGAGTTTTATCAGGAAGAACAGCAGCGCATCGCCGAAGAACATTTGCAAATCGCCGCGGAAATCGGCCGAACGAACCGAATTTCGCTTGAAAAATTGAAGGAGCTATTGGCGCTGTTCTATCTGGAGGACGAATAATATGGAAAATATATTAGAGCTACGACGGGTCTCCAAGTCATTTCCGGGATCGAGTTTTAGGCTGGAGGACATCAGCTTTTCCCTGCCGTATGGCGCTGTGTTGGGCTTTGTCGGAGAAAACGGGGCCGGAAAGACGACCACAATCGGCTGTATTTTAAATACGATTGCGCAATACGGCGGCAGCATCAAATTATTCGGAAAAGAGATGCGGGATTCCGATACGGATATCAGAGAACGGATTGCTGTCGTCTATGATGGGGCTAATTTTCCGAGTTATCTGAATGCAAATCAAGTGTCGGATATTATGGCGGGTGTTTACAGGCATTGGGATAAGACGCTGTTTTGCCACTATCTCGAGAAGTTCAAATTGACGCCGACGCAGAAAATCAAACAGTATTCCAGAGGAATGACGATGAAATTGGCGATTGCGGCTGCCTTATCGCATCATCCGCAGCTGCTTGTTTTAGACGAGGCGACTAGCGGACTGGATCCCATCATGCGGGATGAGATGTTGGATGTGTTTCTGGATTTTGTGCAGCATGAGCAGCACTCTATTTTGCTGTCATCTCACATTACAAGTGATTTGGAAAAAATAGCCGATTACATTACCTTTATCCACAACGGGAGACTGATTCTCTCCGCACTGAAAGATGATTTGCGCTATAACTATGGTGTGATGCGTTGCAGTGAGAAGCAATTTCAGGCCTTGAACCAAGAAGATATGATGGCCTATCTGAAACGGGATTATCAGATTGATGTGCTGCTTTCCGACAGCAAAGCCGCACAAAGAAAGTACAAGGATGCTGTGATTGACCATGTATCCATTGATGAGATTATGCTGCTGCTGATCAAGGGAGAACGGATATGAAGGGACTGTTGAAAAACAATTATTTCGCGACCTTGGACAATGCGAAGGCAATTACAGCTCTTATGGTTTTGCTCTGTGCGTTGGGTATTGTTATGAAAAATCAAATGCTACTCATTTCGTTTACCCTGTTTTGCATGGTCGGATTTTCGCTCATCTCGCTTGTGGGAAGCCTGAAAGAACGGGGCTTTAAGTGGGACAAGTATAAGCTGTCAATGCCGGTAAGGAGAGCTGAGATTGTGAGAAGCTACTTTCTGAGTCTGCTGATCTGGCTCGTTTTCGGAATGTTGCTTGCCGGAAGCGGTATTGGTTTATCGCTGGTAATTCGGGGCTTTCTATTTGACAAATCCACAGATGTCTTTAATCTGTATGTTGGCGGGATTGGTGTCAGCTTGTTTGCGGGGGCAATCTTTTTTCCGCTGTATTGCTCATCGGGAGGAGAGGAAAGAGGAGAAGCTCTGTTGGTTATCAGCTTGCTTTTGGGCTTTGGCATCATTGCGGCAATCAGCAGCTTCATCAATGCACGCATCCCGACCCCGCTGACAGCGCGGGGAACGATTGCGGTCGGAATTATGATACTGTCAGCTGCGGTGTGTGCATTTGTTTTTTCGTACGCACTGACGATCCGTATCTACCGGCGGCGGGACTGCTAGACGATTTCAGGAAACAGAAGGGAGATTTCACTATGGGGTTTGACATCACCTATCATGCGATTCGCAGGGATGAGATGGAGCGCTGCTTCTTTGCGCCGATGAAGGCGTTAAAGGAGGGAGACAGCAGTGTAGCGGAGCGCTTTGTGGCGGCGTATCAGGCGGAACACGAGTCGTTTTACGGGGAGAAGTACCTGGATATCATGAAGACCGTTGCGGCCTGGGACATTCGAAGGGCCAGTGAAAAGGGCATACTCTACGGGATGGCGGTGGTCAGCGGGTTCTTCACCGAATATCAGTATGTCCGCGGCTCGGCTTACTCTTTCCTCATTGAGGAACATCCGGAGATGAAGCGCTACTGCAGTCCGTGGAAGAGCTTTGTGCCGGAGTGGATCCCGGAGCCCGACCATGACATCTTAAGTGAAAATTATGCGGCCGGCATCTACATGGCTCCGGAGCAGGTGAAGTCCCTGCTTCAGGATTACGAGGGCGATGCAGACGTGCGGAACTGCCTTGAAACTTTTTTCGGTGATAACCTAGCGGTATTTCTGACTTCGCTCCGTCAGGCGAGTGCATCGGAGAGCGGTCTCATGGAGGCGGCCGAGGTCATGGAGGTAAATCCCTTTGATCTCAACCAGTCGACTTGTTACTCGGACATTCGTCTCTGTGACCCGCAGGGCGCCTTCATCTATCAAAAAGTCGCAATCGAGCAGGTAAAAGCCGCGAGCGGAATGGAGACGGAAGAAATCATAGAAAAAGTGAAGTACGAAAAGCGCCATTACGATACCCCGGCGGAAGAAACACAGGCGGCAGAGGAAGCGGCGCAAAAGCCCGAGAAGGCTACAGAGAAAAAGCCCGGTTTCTTTGCGCGGCTTTTCGGGAAAAAGTGACGCATGAGAATCGAACATGTGGCGCTGTATGTCTCCGACTTGGAGCGCGCGCGGGCGTTCTTTGTCCGCTATTTCGGCGGAAGTTCGAATGCGCTGTATCACAATGAGAAGACCGGCTTTCGCTCCTACTTTATATCCTTTTCGGACGGCGCGCGTTTAGAGCTCATGACAAAGCCGGACCTCGTACTACAGGATAAGGCGCTGCATCTCGCGGGCTATGCACACCTTGCCTTTTCGCTCGGCAGCAAAGAAAAGGTGGATGCCCTGACAGAGCAGTTGAGAGCGGCGGGCTATGAAGTGATCAGCGGGCCGCGCACCACGGGGGACGGGTATTACGAGTCCTGCATTTTGGATTTTGAGGGAAATCAAATCGAATTGACGGTGTAGTAAGACACAGCAAAACACAAAGAAAAAGAGCGACAGCCGTGCCCAAGGGAGCAAGCGGCTGCCGCTCTTCTTGTTTCGGCAGAAGCTCTTGTAGGCGATTTGTTTTATGAAACGCTTCTGTGCCGGGGCGGAAGCGGAAACAAGGTGGATTGTGGATAAACTACAGTATAATGACGATAAAAAGGGCTTATAGTCGATAAATAGACAATATATAAGTGGGAGGTGAAACAATAATGGAAAATAATGCTGCATAATACCGCTAAAATATTGAATTAATTGAGCTGATTGTATATGATAAAGAAAAGCAAAGTTGCAAAGAGAGACTTTATTGTAAGTGAAGCTTGCTCTGGGGCTGCCTTTAGACAGAACGCGGGCGCACAGAAAGGAGACGGCGGAGACAAGAGCGGAAGGAGCGGATTTTCGGAATTAAGTAGGAATCAGATGGAAACGGAAAGCAAAACGTTGTGCGGAGGTGCAACATGGGAGAACAGGTAAACAAAACAAAGAAACGCGGCTCGATTAATGCTTTTGTCATTGTGTTTCTCGTCATTGTGGGATGCTATATTCTTTCGCTCTTCATCAGCCCGGGTGCCTTTGAGCGCGAGCAGCTGAACGGGCGCACGGTGGTCATTGCGAATTCCTATCACGTCACGGATAAGATCTATCTGGGTCCGCAGGCAATCTTCCAGGCAGTGCCGAACGGCCTGGTCTCCTCGGCGGGGATGATGTTCCTTGTCATGCTGGTCGCGGGTTGTATCGAAGTCTACAAGAGAACCGGCGCACTCAATAAGGGCGTTGCGCGCATCCTATCGAAGTCGGAGCGCGTGGGTCACGAGAAGATACTTGTGCTCATCATGATTATCTTCGGCGCACTGGGCGGCTTTCTCGGCTGGAACGAACAGATTGTGCCCTTCATACCGATTGTGCTCTCGCTCTGCCTGGCACTCGGCTACGACCTGATGACAGGCATTGCCTGCTCGGCGATGATTGATATGATCAGCTTTTCGTTCTCGCCGACCAGTGTGTACACCGTCGGGATCTCGGATGAAATCGCGGAGCTCCCGATGTTCTCGGGTTTCCTGTTCCGCTTTATTCTGCTCTGCGTCGCGGACTTTATCATCATCCTCTATGTCCTTCGCTATGCGCGCGGCGTGCGGAGCGGAAAGATTCAGTCGCTCACCGCGGACTTAGACAGCGACAAGTTCCGGGTTGACTACTCGCAGGAGATGCGGGAGCCGCTTACCGGCGGGCAGAGTCTTTCCCTGCTTTTCTTTGTTGTGGTTTTCATCACGGCAATCGCAGGTGTTGCGAAATTCGGTTGGTCGATGAATGACCTCTCGGCCTGCTTCCTCTTCACGGCGATTGCGGCGGGCTTCATTAACCGCATGGCGCCAAACGATATCGTGAATGCAATCTGCGCCGGTGCGAAGGACGGCTTGGTACCGGCCCTGGTGATAGGCCTTGCGCGCGGCATTCAGTGGATACTCACGGCGTCCGGCATCATAGACCCGATTATCTACAGCATTTCGATGCCCTTAAAGAGCCTGCCGGGACCGGTCGCAGCGATTGCGGTCATGTTCGTGATTGCGATTTTTAACGGTCTCATCACCTCGGGTTCCGCGAAAGCCATGGCACTCATGCCCATCCTGATTCCGCTCGCGGATCTCATCGGCATGACGCGGCAGACGATGATACTTGCCTTCCAGTTCGGTGACGGTCTCACGAACTCGCTCTGGTTTACGAGCGGCACCCTGCTCATCTTCTTAACGATTGCGGGCATTCCCTTAAAGAAATGGTGGAAGTTTGTCACGCCCTTGATTACGATGTTATTTGTGGTCTGTATGATTGCCTTGATTGTCGCGACCAAGATTCACTACGGACCGTTCTGAGCAGGAGACAGAGCACAGCGGTAAAGCAGAGGGTATATGACGGGTTCGGCGAAGCCGGAAACGGCGTGTGCCTTCGCGCGGCAAAGGGTAAAACCGGACGGGACACAGAGACGTTGACAGGGTTCGCGTGTCCGCGCGGCGAGGAGAAAACAGCTGGGGGTAAGTTTTTATGATAGATATTTTGGAAGAGGGAACTGCGCTTAGAGAGGAACTTGTGGAGCTACGCCGCTATTTTCATGCGCATCCGGAGCAGTCCTGGCAGGAGTTCAACACGCAGAAAAAGATTTGCGAGTATTTGGATGCGCTCGGCATCCCCTATGTGAAGGTCTGTAAGACCGGTGTGATTGCGACCGTAGCGGGGAAGCATTCCAAGGGGAAGGTGCTCGGCATACGCGCGGATATCGATGCGCTGCCGGTTACGGAGCTTTCGGAGGTCGCATGGAAGTCAGAGAACGAGGGCTGTATGCATGCCTGCGGGCATGACACGCATATCACCATGCTGCTCGGCACGGCCAAGCTCTTAAAGAAGATGGAGGATGAGCTCACGATTACGGTGAAGCTCTTATTCCAGCCCGCGGAGGAGTTCATTGCGGACAGCGGCGCAGGGCTTATGAAGGATGAACCGGAAGTCTTGGCCTGCGACCGCCTGATCGCCATGCATATCTGGAGTAAGATTCCTGCGGGCTATGCCTCGCTCCGCTACGGCCCCGTCATGTCGGCAGCGGATACCTTTGATTTTCACGTGAAAGGCAAGGGCGGACACGGTGCCCTGCCGCACCAGACAGTGGATCCGATTGTTGCGGGGGCGGAACTGGTCATGTCCTTGCAGCGCCTGGTCTCAAGAGAACTGAATCCGCTGGAACCCGCGGTGATCAGCGTGACCTCGTTTGTTTCGGGAACCACCTCGAACGTGATACCGGGAGAGGCACATCTCATGGGAACCGCGAGAACCTTTAATCCCGAGATACGAGATCGCTATCCCGCGATGCTGCGCCGCGTTGCGGACGGCGTTGCCATGGCGACCGGAACCGAGATTCAGCTGGACTACCACCCGGGACCGCCGCCGACCATCAACGACGATGCCTGTGTGGACACGGGGCGGAGAGCAGCCGAGAGGGTTTTCGGAAAAGATCATCTTCTCGACTGGGAGCAGCAGATGGGCGGCGAGGACTTTGCCAAGTACGAGGCGCCGAAATGCCTTTTGTTCCTCGGCGGCGGTTTTTCGGAAGAGGCGCGGCGCTACCCGCAGCACAGCCCCTACTTCGATATCGATGAGAGTGCCTTAGAACTCGGTGTCCGCTACTTCTTAGAGTATGTGCGGGAGTACGGCAACGAGCAAGAATAAAGAGATATCCTTAGCTTGCGGTAGGCGGAAACAGCAGTCGGGGGATAAAAACAAGAAAGCATAGTGATACGAAGAAATGAGCAGCTTGTGGGATACAGCGCCAAGCAAGCGAAGCAGAAAACAGAGTCAGGTAAGAAAAGTTGAAAACAGTGTCAGCAACAGAAGTGGAAATAGAATTGAGGAGCGACAGCAAAAGTAGCGCTTACCGGATGTAAAGCTTGCCTGCACCGAAACGGTGCAGGCTTTTGATGATTCGCTTCGGGGTATCGAAGGAGAGAGGCATTGCGGAAATCATATCGTGAACTGACAGAGGAAATCAAAACGGACGGGGAGAGGCTTAAACTCATTGCGGCGCTCGGAAGTAGCGATGACCTCGCTTATCACTATGCGCTGATCTGCGAGGACTGGGCGGCGGGCGGAAAACTCCTGCTCGAGAACAGCTTTGATCGGCATGGAGAAGCGGGGATTGTTTTTTTGCTCGAGCGGCTCAGAGCGTTTGGGACAGCTTCAAAAACGGACGCAAGTGCAACTGCCGGTACAGCTACCGATACCGCTTACCTCGCCGCCAAAATTCTCTCGCAGTTAAGACACAGAGACTTTTATGCCGCGCGCGCCAAAGAGCTGGCAGCACTCCTGACCGCAAGATGGGAAATTTCGGATATCGCGCTTCGAAGAAAGCAAATCATTGCCCTCGGTTGGATCGGCTCTGAGTCGGAAATCAATCTTCTGATTGACTCTATGCAGAGCGATTCGGATGCGCTCTGCCGCGCCTGGGCGGCTGCCGCGCTTATGCAGCTCTCGTTCCACGGTGTGGCGGCAGATGTTCTGCGGGAGAAAACGAAGGCGGCCTTTGCGGCGGCAATACAGAAGGAGGGCGACTTGAATGCTGCCGGCATCATGATAGAGGCGGCACAGACGCTCTTCGGAAAGAAGTGGATATCCGCCGCGGCTGCGGAAGCGGCCGAGTCCGAGTCGATTGAAAAGGCGAGAAAATCGGCCCTCCGTTTTCTCGGCAAAGCCTGAATTCCTTGTCGCCTTTGATTGCGTTGTCTATTTGCTTTGCCTATAATGAATTCAGCTCAAACTGCCGTATACCGGGCACTCAAATGCTCTTTTGCCGTACATTGCATCGGTTTAAGGGGCAGCGGCAAGGGACGGCAGAGCAATGGTTTTCGGAATAGGAGACGGAATTCATGACAAATCAGACAAAACAAGCAAGGGAGTTAAGAGACAGCGGAAGGAGCAAGCCGGGAGCAGCCATTCTGATCGGGCATGTTCTGCTCTTGCTCTTTGAACTGGCGGTGGTCGTACACGGCTTTGCGGACGAGGGGTTAGCGACACTCCGCTTTTACACGACGGATTCCAATCTGCTCTGTGGCATCGCTTCGGCGCTCTATCTTTGGACCTATTTCCGGGGCGGAAACGTGAAAGGGAGCGAGGCAGGGCGGCTCTCGCTGCTCCGCTTTATTGCGACAAGCTGCCTGCTTGTGACTTTCACGGTGGTGTTACTGGTACTCGGCCCGGAGAATGGTTTTGCACATGAGTTTCTCGACGGCACGAGACTGTTCAGTCACCTTCTCTGCCCGTTCTTATCCCTGATTTTATTTCTCTTCGGCGATGAACGCGCATCCTTTGCTTACATTTCCCGCGCGCTTTTTACGACCCTCCTTTATGCTGTGCCCATGATACTCTTAAACGCGGTGGGTCTGGTCTCCGGTCCCTACAGCTTCTTAAAAATTCGGGAGCAGAGCGCACAGGCGACCGTATTCTGGATTGTCGTAATCCTCGGTGGAAACGCGGTTCTTGCCTGGGGCGCGGTGCTCTTACAGCGGCGCATTCGTCACTGAAGCTGTTTCTGCTGAGAAAGGAGGCTGTCTATGCTCCAAATCAAGAATCTCAAGATAGAACATCGGCGCGATTTGCGCGTCATTCTGGAGAACTTTAACCTGGTTCTGAATACCGGTGATAAGACGGTTATCATCGGCGAGGAGGGAAACGGGAAGTCTACCCTGCTCAAGTGGATTTTTGACCCCGCCCTTGTTGCGGCCTATGCGGAGTGCAGCGGTGAACGTATCTTGGGGACAGAGCGGCTTTCGTATTTGCCGCAGGAGCTGCCGGATGAGCGGAAAGGCCTCTCGGTCTATGAATTCTTTTCGGCGACGGATGCGTTTTTTGACTGCAGTCCGAAGGAGCTCTCGGAGCTCGCCGCACGCGTTCGCCTGTCGCCGGAGTTCTTTTACGGAGAGCAGCGCATGGACACACTCTCCGGCGGCGAGAAGGTGAAGGCACAGCTGCTCCGCATCTTTTTGGAGCGGCCTACGGTACTCCTGCTCGACGAGCCCTCGAATGACTTAGATCTTGCCACGCTCGAATTATTGGAAAGTCTGATCAATGCGTGGGAAGGCATTGTCCTCTTCACCTCGCACGATGAAACCCTGATTGAGCGGACGGCGACTGTGGTGATTCACTTAGAACAGCTGA
>ERZ772974.2750-NODE-2750-length-10606-cov-13.848356_pt1 | contig 10606 bp, 14 predicted proteins | sample MGYA00580671_ERZ772974 | MGnify/ENA primary metagenome ERZ772974 (study PRJEB29015, sample SAMEA2738065) | human oral metagenome | biome: human oral; feature: human-associated habitat; material: saliva | place: China | collected 2218 ... | reverse complement strand
ATAAGGCAAATGAAAAGTAACCCTAAAATACAATAGTCTTTGTTTTAAAAACTATGATTGACTTTTTTGGTTAAATTTGGTAAAATTATAACATTGGCCTCATCGTCTAACGGTTAGGACACAAGGTTCTCATCCTTGCAATCGGGGTTCGATTCCCCGTGAGGTCACCATTTTTTGAAATAATTAGTCTGTTTCGGCAACGAGCAGACTTTAAAATAACCTTACAGATTATAGTTCCGTAAGGTTATTTTTTTACATATTTAGAAAAATTTTATCACAGCAAGTAATGAGTTCATGTAAGATTTCGTCGTATTTTTCATAAATTCGAAAACCTGCAGCATAAGCGTGACCACCCCCACCAAAATAGCCAGCGATATCGGCCGCAATTGGTGAGTTTGTGCGAACTTTCCCTGTTAATTTACCATCTGGGTAAGTTTTTATAGCCACGCAAGCCTCTACACCCTCAACCATTCGCATTTCATCAATCACTAAAACACTTGGGTTATACTTATCGGAATATTCTTTAATCTCGCTCCATGGAATATGTACAACTGCCAATTTTCCATCTAAAAAATATTCAATTCGCTGAATTAGTTCTCCCTTATATTTTAAAATTTCAGGCGCTTTTTTCGAAAGTTCACGGCGATCCTCTTCAAGCTTGGCTGAATTTGCGCCAAGTTTTGTTAATTCGCCAGCAACTTCAAAAGTTCTGGCTGAAGTATTGCTCGTCGAAAGCCCAAGCGTGTCGCTAAAAATTGCCCCAAGTAAATTTTGTGCAGCGTTTTCATTAATTTTCCAGCGATTTGCTTTTGCAATTTCGAAAATTAATTCACCTGTCGAGCTAGCTTCTTCTAAAATTAATTCGTGTTTAAAAAACAAATCTGGTGTTGTATTGGTATGGTGGTCAATAACTAAAACTGGTGTTTTTTCAAGCAAGTTTTTATAAAGTGGGTCCTCAATTATTTTTGATAGTAGAATACTGCTAGTTGTATCAACAATAATGAAAAGGTCAAATTTTTCATAAATTGAACTTTCCACTCTATCCCAGCCCTTAAAATATCGCAAATATTTAGGGATATCAACTGGACAAAAGAGTTTAACTTCTTTACCCAACTCGCCTAAAATTTCTTCCAATCCTAGAGCCGACCCTAAACTGTCGCCATCGGGGTTTTCAGCCTGAATAATGCAAATTTTTTCTGCATTTTCGACTAATTTTTTGGCATTTTCGAAATTCATTAAATTGCCTTTCGTCCCTCTAAAGCATGACTTAAAGTGATCTGGTCGGCATATTCCAGATCAACGCCTACTGGTAGACCGCGCGCAAGTCGTGAAATTATTAAGTTTTCGAAGCCTTTTTCGCGTAAATAATTCTGAATATAAAGTGCTGTGCTTTCGCCTTCAACGCTAGCGTTTGTTGCAATAATTATCTCTTGAACTTCATCTTTCAAAATTCTTTCAGCAAGCTCACGAATATGTAATTGATCGGGTGTGATTCCGTTAATTGGCGAAATAACCCCACCTAAAACATGGTAGGTTCCGTTAAAATGCTTTGTTTTTTCAAGGGCGATAATGTCTAGAGGCTCCTCAACAACCGCAATTAGTTTTTTATTGCGAGTTTCATCAGTATAAAGTGGTGAAATTTCTTCGTCTTTTGAAATCAATGCAAAAGTTATAGGGCAACTTTTAACATTTTTATGCAAATTTAAAAGACTATCGGCGATTTTTTCACTTATAGTGGTATTATTTTTTAGTAAATAGTAAGCGTAGCGTTCGGCTGTTCGTGAGCCAACGCCAGGGAGTTTGCCGAGATTTTCAATTGTTTCGATTAATGCTTGGGGTAGAATTTGTGACATTTTTCTCTTTCGAAAAGATTAAAGTCCCAAGTTTCCCAAACCGCCCATTAAAGGTTGCATTTTTTCAGCTGCAACTTTTTGAGCTTCTTCTAAGCCATCACGAATCGCAATTTGAATCCAATGTTCAAGTTCTTCGGTATCTTCAAAATCGATCAATTCGGGGTTGAGTTTTACACTTTTCACTTTTAGCTCACCGGTAAACTGAATTACGACTGCGCCCTCACCAGCTTCAACTTCAATAATTTCTTTTTTAAGTTCTTTTTGCGCTTTCTGTAGTTCGCGTACCATTTTCATTTGGTCTTTAATTCCTGCCATAATTCCTCCATTTAAAAATAATTTACTTTTCTAATTTTATCAAAAAAATTCTTGAAAATCAACCTCGCCTCAAAACATAAAATCTATCAGCATTATATTTACGGTTTGAAACTAAAATTCTTTTTACGCTATAATTTGCTGGAATTTTTGCGTTTTGGTAGGCCTCTTTCGAAAGAATTACTTCGGAATCTTCGAATTTATTTTTTACTTTTGCCCTTCCTTGACGCTCAAGTGTTTTGTAGAAATCTTCTTCATTTTTCGAGACCATTAAAATGCGGTTCGAATCTGTTTTTTCAAGTAAAATATTTAAATCTTGGCTAAAAGCAGCGAGCGGTTGTGGCGAATATCGATAGCTTAAAGCAAAGACTGAAAGATTGGTAATTAATAAGTTGAAAACAAAAACTGAAATTGGAATCAACCCAAAAATTCGAGCATAAGGGTTTTTTGGAAAGAGCGCATACCAAGTGTTAATCAAACCTTGGAGACCTGTAATTGTTAAAATTAAAATTGGCGTAAAAAGAATTGTGATTGTTGTGGGGTTAATAATGCAAACTAAAAGCAGAATTATTGTCCAGATATTGATTAAATAGCTTTTTGCGGAATGTTTTGCGATAAATGTAAAATATAGCCCGATTGCGACTAAAATTGAAGTTGCTGGGTTGATTATTGGCGAAATCATTCCGTTGCTTATTGGATTCGAAAAACCAAAAAGTGCTAAAACCAAGCTTTTGAGATTTTCGAAAAGTTTTAAAGAGCTTGGAATTCCGAAAATTATCTTCAAAATTGAAAAATCGAAAAAGATCGAAACTAAAAGTGGTGAAATTACTGCTAAAAATAATATTAGCGCCGCGATTTTTTGATAATTTGGTAATTTTTTAATAATAAACCGTAAATGTGGATGCACTAAAATTGTAATTAAAAATGCTAGTGCAATGTAAGAACTGAGTGGTGTGTAAAAACTAAGCCCTAAAATTGAAATTAAAGTGAAAATTTGGCGTTTTTTCGGTTCTTTTAGAAATTCCATTCCGCTCCAAATTAGCAAAATTGGGTAAAAAATATAAAGAATTTCGCTCGTTCCGTTTTGAGCAATAAAGAAAAACTGGCTCGATGTGATTGCGATAATAGAAGCTAAAACAGAGGCGCGTTTCGAAAACCACATTCCTGAGATTTTCGTTATAAAAAATATCGAACACAGAGAAATCAAAACTGACGGCAATTTAATTGCAAAATTGCTTAAACCAAAAATATCAATGCTAGTTTTTTGCAAAAATCTAAATGGAAAATCTAGAATATTCTTCGAAAAAATATTTGAAAAGTTTAAGTTTACTGAACTTTTAGCGCTCTCAATTTCCCCGGCGGTTAATCCATTTGGTGCAAAAAATAAAGTATAAATAATTATTGCAAGGTAGCTGAGTGATAAAATCCCAACTCCAATTTGGTAACGAAATTTATAAATCCAAAAATCGCTAATTTTTAAGTTTTTCATTCTCTTTAGTATATCACATTTCTTTTTAAAAATCTACTTTAAGCTCCAGATATTTCCGCCATTGTTTGAAATTAACCCTTTAATTTCAAGCATTGTTGCAGCTTGATTGAAGTCGCTCACAGAAAGCCTAGATTGCTTAATTATAGAATCGCTGGTTGTTGTGCCATTTTTTGAAAGAATTTCGAGAATTACGTTTTCGGCAGGTGTGTCACCCTGGAAGAGCTTGGTTTGTTTTTCGAAACGGTCTGGAATTAAAAAATCGAGTAGATCTTCGATTGAAGTTAAGGGATTTGCCCCGTTCTTAATAAGCTGGTTGCAACCTGCAGAAAGTGGTGAGGTGATATTTCCTGGAACGGCAAAAACTTCCTTTCCTTGATCGAGGGCATGATTTGCGGTTGAGAGAGTCCCGCTACGGGCGGCAGCTTCAATAATTACTACAGCATCAGCAAGACCTGAAACAATTCTGTTACGTGCTAAAAACTGCCAAGGTTGGGCTGGCGTTCCATTTGGATATTCGCTTAAAATTGCTCCATTATTTTCAAGAATTCTCTGCCCTAAGGCTTCATGTGAACGCGGATAAATTTTATCAACACCATTTGCAAGAACTGCCAGAGTAATTCCACCACTATCAAGAGCTGCCCGATGCGCAACCGAGTCAATTCCTAAAGCCAAACCACTTACAACCACAATACCGTTTTTTGCGCATTCGCTGGCAATTTTGATCGCAACTTCTTTACCATAAGCGCTCGGCTTGCGAGTTCCTACAATCGCTACAGTTTTAATCCTTTTTGAAGGTAACTGTCCTCGCATAAAAAGCTGCTTTGGTGAGTCTGGAACATGTTGTAAATCTTTTAAATAATCTAATGACGTAGGTTTAATTTTAATAATTTCCATAAAATTCTAAAATATTGTTGACATTATTGTAAGTTTATGATAATATATAAATATTGATAAAATAATTTAAAAATTTGTCAATGAAATTTAAATCTATTGTTATAGTGTGTAATATGTTCTTAATAATTCTTTATCCCTCCTTTATATACTATAAGAATTATAAATATTGCACATGGTAACCTCTTTGACCGGCGAGCCCTTTGTTGAATTTTGGTGGGTTTTCAGCTTCGAGCTTTTCGAGCCTTAGCGGGCGCGTCGAAGAGATAAAAAACCGTCTAAGCGATGCCCACCCGTGCTTAGGCGGTTTTTATGCTATAATATTAAAATATATATTACTTTTGTCAATGTGCTTAAGGTTAATAATTAACTCACCTATTTTAACATAAGCGATTATATTTAGCAAGTTTTCGAAAAAGTAAATAAATTAAAAATCGTGCGACCTCGCAATAGTTTCGCACGATTTTTAACTAATATAAATCTCTCAATTTTTTTAGAATGAAGCCTCAACCGCAGCCCAAGTGGTGTCAGTGTTATCTTCTGGGATGATGATTGTAACCTGGTCGCCAGCTTGAAGGCGGAAATAAGTCACGCTTGCAAGCAGAATTTTATATTCATTTCCACCCGCTTCAACGAAGAACGAACCATCGTGATTGATGAGCGTTCCGATAATCTGTTTTCGCGGAACCGGACCAATTTGCTTATAAATAAACCCACCATCTTCATTGATTGTAAGCTTCAAAATATCGCCCTCCACAAGCTTTGATTTCGAAGCATAATTCGCTGGAACTGGGTAATTTTTGCCATCTGGACCAATCATAGTTTGACCATCGAAAACACCTTCAATAACTTTGCCATGAGGGCTTTCGATGATGGAATTGCTTGGAGCTGTCACGGTGTTATCTTCACCGCTAATGCTTATTAGCAATTCTTTGGCTGCCGCAAGATTCGTTTCCGCTTCTCGAATCAAGCTTTTTAGCCGCTTTACTTGTTTTTCTGGTAATTCAGACATATTCCTCGCATTTTCCTTGTCTGTTTTCTTTTGATATTATCTTTTAAATTCTATCACGAATTAACCTAAAAGTCAATATTTTTATATAATTTTAAGCTAATTTTAAGTTTTCCACAATTTTTAATCTGTTAAATGTAGGATGTTGTAATTTTTACAGAAATGCTTATGCTTAAAAATAAAATCTTAGTATTGAATTTTATTTAAAATTAAAAACCCTATTTTAGGGTTTTATTTTAAAATGACTGGGGCTTCCAATTATGTTTGTAGATTGTCAACGAATGGCCGATTATGTCGACCTCGTAGACTTCTCCCGCACTCTCAAAACGAAAGTGCGTTTGATTTTTAGCTCCAGTTAGACAATATTCTTGGATGTAGGCCCAGAGGTTTGGGGCTTCTCCTTTATCAAATATTCCTGAAGGGTTTTCTTTTGTTAGTTTTCTCAGTTCTTTTAAAGCTCTTCCGCTGATATTATAACTCATTTTCTTCCTCCTCCAATTTTACAACTTTGATTGTATCATCTTTCAAAAATTCAATACTGAATTTCCTCTCCTTTACATCCTGAAAACTATCATAGATTACAAAATTATTTTCATTTTGTTCAAATAAGCTACGAATTCTCTCTAATTCCTTATAAACTTCTTTTCGAATTAGAGTCTTTTCATCTTCAGTTAGAAGATTCGATCCATCAACAACTATATTCAATTCTTGCATTAAATCATCACTGTCGCGATCATAAAAGATTTCAGTGCCAGCGGGATTGCAAATAATAAAATTATAATAAGACATATAGGCTAAGCCCTCTTTTCTAATATACTACTCAAATGAGTGCTAAAAATATTATACAACTTTTTTAAAGAAAAATCAAGAATAAAAAAATCCCTGCAAAATTGCGAGGTTCCACATTAATTTAATTCGAACGAATTCTTTTGATTTCAATACTGTCACCTCTTCGACAGTAAATTTGGAAACCATTGTTTTCGCCTGAATTTTGAAATATTTTATAGTAATAAGCTGAATCGTTAATGTTCTGTTCTTCGAAAATATCGAAGACTTCTTCCATTAGCACTAGTCTATCACTAAAAATATTGACTCCAGCCGTTATTCTAAGGGAATCATTTCCCTCAAGGAGCGTTTCGAGATTTTTCACGATTCGCTCTGCAGATTCACCTTCGATTTTAACGGGTTTGATTTTGTTGAGCTCAACCGAAAGCTGTCTTTCGCTTACGGCTTCGTCAACAAGTTTGATGAAAAAACTGCCCATAATGAGCCTCCCCCATAAGCTTATAGATTTCGGCGAACCGAGAAGCTTATTGCTTAAATTTTATAACAAGATTTTTTAAAATGCAAGCTTGAGCGAAATAAAAAAGCCGCGTTTTTGCGACTTTAGGTGAAGAGCTAGTTTCGTAAAAATGGTGGTATTTCAAGTTCTTCTTGAGAATCACGCGGTATTTTGATATTTTCTTCAATTCTATGTGGAATTTCTTCGCCACAAAACATTTTTACGACTTTGAAATTCTCATCAACCCGCACAACAATTTTTTTAATTTCTCGCCGCGTTATGGGTCTATTTGGTGCGATACCTCCAAGATAAACAATTTCCGCTGATCCGTGAATTTCTACAATCTCTTCATCTAGATTGTAGGCTGCATTTGGTGAAATATAAATCGCTTTATTTCCGTCAGCTTCTAGCCTCACTGGTGTTCCAGTTTTTATTGCTCGAAGTAGTTCTTCCTGTAAGAAAAATTGTTGATTCATTTTTTGAATCCTCCTAAATAAAAGTTCTAGGCAAAAGCTTAGACGATTAAATTATAGCAGAAAATATGAGTTTTGTCAATAAGAGGTTTTCGAAAAGCTCTTGAAAAGCATTATTTTTTTTGATATAATTGAAAAGTATTGGGATGTCGCCAAGTGGTAAGGCAGCGGGTTCTGGTCCCGCCATTCGGGGGTTCGAATCCCTCCATCCCAGCCAAAGTAAAAACATGAGTTAATGCGCTCATGTTTTTACTTTAATTTGAATATTTTGAACTAGTTTTTATTTAGATAATGTATTTGTCTAGATTTAGAAAATTAGGTGTTAAACCTTCGACCTTCGAAAGCCAGCATTTTGAGCTTCAGCCTCTGAACAAAATATTGCTTCAGGATTTGTTTTGTCATAATATTTTTGACCAGGCAGATGATAGATCTTGCCATTTTTACCAATATTACCTTTAATTACACAAGCTTCTTGAGATTGTTGTGGTGCTGGTACAGTGGGAGTGGGTTGTGATTTAGGCGTCTGTGTACCTGCTGGCTTTGTAGCGTCACCTGCACAAGTATTTTCCGCCCATAAACCTTTATTCTCTTCACGAGCTTTACGCGCCGCTTCCTTAAACTCATTCTGATATTTATAAGGATTTGAATTATAAGTATATTCATTTCCATAGCCCTGTCGAATCATCTCATAAGCCAAGTTTTTATTATCTTCGCCATAAACAAAAGCTAAAAGCCGCCCATATTTATCACGTTCACCTTGCGTTTTATCAAATTCAAGTCGAACATTTTTATTTTCAGCAAATTCAATCATTTTTGCTGTAGCTTCACGCCCAAAGCATTGAATCGGTTTACGTGGATCTTTAGTTTCAGGTGTATCTAAACCAATAAAGCGTATCTTTTCATCTTTACCGTTGTAATTTATATGAATTGTATCACCATCAACAACTCTTAGCACTTTATAAGTTGGACTTTTCCGAATTTCTTCATTTGCCAATAAACTTTCACCAACAACACCGCTTTCAACTTTTGATTTTTCTTCTGGTGTTTTTGTCTCTTCGTCTTTTTTCTGAGTTAAGTTTTTCTGGTTATTATCTCGAACAAATAGCGGTTTCCCTCCGGGTAGTATCGACATCAATAATGCAGAAAAGAAAGCTATCGCAATCAGCCCAAAACCAACTCGGTATTTATAATTTAGAAATTTAATTTTTGATTGCTTTTTACTAACTTTCAAATAAATAAAATAAGGTAATAGGATAATTCCTAAGAAAATACTAACTGAATATATAAACATTAAAAAGTTATGCATTATTTATAAGCTCCTCGTGACCAAGCTTCCGCAAAAGCTAGAGCAAGACATAAAAAGAACCCAATCCATAAAGATAATTTTTTACGATGGTTGATTGCTTTCAAAGGCTTAATAATGTCTTTTTTTGTAATTTTCAAATACACACAATAACAGAAAAATATAAAATAAATAAATGTAATAATATTGTATGAAATGTTAATAATAGTATGAATAGGCCCCATTTTATTTAACTCCCAATTAGTTTCTATACATATTTAGTATACTCTTAAGATATTCAACTTGCAACTATATAATTATATATTAAACATCAATTTCGAAAATCTTAAATCGTGATTTTATACCAGCCTTCAAGGAAACTTGGCTTTTCGAAACGCCAAATTCTTTACTCAATAATTTAATTACTGCCAGATTTGCTTTGCCTTCAATTGCTGGCTCACGAATAAAAATCTCAAAAAACTCACCATTTTCATCTTGTGATTTTTGAATGAGATTCCCTTTTTTCGAATTTGGCTTAATTTTGCAACGAATCTTCATTTTGCTTAGTTTCGAAGTCTTTTGCTCGCTCTTCACCATAATATTTTGTTAAAAATTGGCGCTTATATTCAAAAAAAGTGCCACTTTCAAGACTTTCACGGATTTTATCAACGGTATTAATTACGAAAAATTCATTATGAATTGAAGCAAGTGTGCTGGCGAGAATTTCGTCCGCACGGAAAAGATGATTAACATAAGCTTTTGTGAAATTTTGGCAAGTGTAGCAATTGCAATCGCTATCAATCGGTGTAAAGTCTTCTTTAAACTTGGCGTTTTTAATATTAATTCGCCCAGAATAAGTAAAAATTGCACCGTTTCGAGCTTGACGAGTTGGCGCCACACAGTCAAATGTATCAATACCAAATTCCACACCTAAAAAGAGATCGGCGGGTTGTGCGCCCATTCCTAATAGATGTCGCGGCTTTTCTTCTGGCAAGGTTGTGTTCACCCAAGTTAAAACTTCTGGGATTTCTTCTGGCTGAAAAATTCCACCAATCCCAAAACCATCAAAGTCTTTCGATCCTAAAAAACTCGCACTTTCTTTTCGAAAATCTTCTTCGCGTGCACCCTGAACCACTGCAAAAAGCGCCTGCAGATTTTCACCTTTCGCGATATGTTCAGCGTTTAATTCGTTGTGGCGTTTCAAACATTTTTCAGCCCAAAAATGAGTTTTATCTAATGCGGATTTAATTTGTGCTCGGCCAGCTAGTGGCGAAGTTAATTCATCAAAAGCCATGTGCATATCGGCGCCAATTTTATGCTGAAGCTCCATTGAGATTTCGGGACTCATAAAAATCTTTTCGCCCGAAATGTGAGATTTAAACCAAACTCCATCTTCGCCAACTTTTGCGAGCTGATTTGAGTTATGGCGTGCTAGATTTGAATCACCCTTCGAAATGTGTGAAGTTGCGTCAATTCCCTTTCTGTAAGCCATTCCAAGTGAAAAAACTTGAAAACCGCCTGAATCAGTAAAGGTTGGTGCGTTCCAATTCATGAACTTATGGATTCCGCCAGCTTTTGCTAGAATATCTGCACTAGGTCGAAGCATTAGATGGTAGGTGTTTGCCAGTACGGCTTGCGCACCAGTTGAGCGGATTTGCTCGGGCGTCATTGCTTTCACTGTTGCATTAGTTCCGCCTGCAATGTAGGCTGGGGTTTTAATTTCACCGTGTGGAGTTTGAATTACGCCAGTTCTTGCCAAAGTACCATTAAGGCGAGTTTTAATTTCGAAACTTAAAGCTTTTTTCATCTGTTAAAGTATAACATAGAAATGTTTTTTTTGCAATTTAAAAACCGCCCAGAAGAGCGATTTTTAAGAATATTATTCAGTAATTTCAACACCCATTGAACGAGCTGTTCCGGCGATAGTTTTCATAGCGCCTTCAAGTGAAACTGCGTTCAAGTGTTCCATTTTAGCTTCAGCAATTTCTTGCAATTGAGCTTTTGTAATTTTACCA
>ERZ772974.2749-NODE-2749-length-10615-cov-15.180682_pt1 | contig 10615 bp, 8 predicted proteins | sample MGYA00580671_ERZ772974 | MGnify/ENA primary metagenome ERZ772974 (study PRJEB29015, sample SAMEA2738065) | human oral metagenome | biome: human oral; feature: human-associated habitat; material: saliva | place: China | collected 2218 ... | reverse complement strand
GCATGTCAATGATTTCCTTGCGACCAGTAGTAAATCCTCCAAGTGCACCACCAAATGCTTTACCGAGTGTACCAGTGTAGATGTCCACACGATCATAGGTCTTGCAGAGTTCGCTTACACCATGACCAGTAGCACCAACGACACCGGCAGAGTGAGACTCATCAACCATCACGAGAGCATTATACTTCTCAGCGAGGTCGCAAATCTTGTCAACTGGAGCAACGTTACCATCCATTGAGAACACACCATCAGTAACGATGATACGGAAACGCTGTTCCTGTGACTCCTGTAGACAACGCTCAAGGTCTGCCATATCGGCATTTGCGTAACGATAACGCTTTGCCTTACAAAGACGTACACCATCAATAATAGAAGCATGGTTAAGCGCATCAGAGATGATAGCATCCTGATCAGTGAGCAATGGCTCAAATACTCCACCATTGGCATCAAAACAAGCAGCATACAGAATAGTGTCTTCAGTCTTGAAGTAATCTGAGATGGCAGCCTCAAGTTCCTTGTGGCTGTCTTGTGTTCCACAGATAAAACGAACAGAGGACATACCGAATCCTCGTTTGTCCATCATCTTCTTAGCACCTTCTATCAAACGTGGATGATTAGAAAGACCAAGATAATTGTTAGCACAGAAGTTCAAAACTTCCTTACCTTTTACTTCGATTGCTGCACTTTGAGGACTCTCAATGATTCTTTCTTCTTTGTAAAGTCCTGCTTCTTTAATCTCAGCAAGTGCATTACTGAGATGTTCTTTCATCTTACCGTACATAACATTAGATTTTATTTATTAGTAGGCAAAGTAACTTATAAAAAATGAGAAAAAGGACGTTAAGGAGGTTTTTTTTACGTGATGACTTAATTTTTTAATAATTTTAATACCTAATAGTGTGTTATCAACAAAAAATATGCTTACTTTGCAACCAGTTATATTTAAGCTTAACAATATTTATGAAAAATGTATTGGTTATAGGCTCTACAGGTCAAATCGGCTCAGAGCTTACCCGAGAACTTAGAAAACGTTATGGAAACGACAGCATTGTTGCTGGTTACATTAAAGGAGCAGAACCTAAAGGTGAACTGAAAGAAAGCGGTCCATCAGCAGAGGCCGACGTTACTAACCCAGAGATGATTGCCGATGTTGTTAAGAAATACAACATTGACACCATCTACAACCTTGCCGCATTACTCTCTGTAGTAGCAGAAAAGAAGCCGCAATTGGCTTGGAAAATCGGTATTGACGGTCTGTGGAACATCTTGGAAGTAGCACGTGAGAACAACTGTGCGGTCTTTACTCCAAGTTCTATCGGTTCATTCGGTTTGAGTACACCTCACACACAGACGCCACAGGACACTGTTCAACGCCCTGGTACAATCTATGGTGTGTCAAAGGTTACCACAGAGTTGCTCAGCGACTACTACTTTAAGAAGTACGGTGTTGATACCCGTTCAGTACGTTTCCCAGGTTTGATTTCCTATGTAACCCCTCCGGGTGGTGGTACTACTGACTATGCAGTTGACATCTATTACGCTGCTGTTCGTGGTGAGAAGTTCGTGTGTCCTATCAAGAAGGGAACACTGATGGACATGATGTACATGCCAGATGGTTTGCACGCAGCTATCTCATTGATGGAAGCTGACCCAACTCGTTTGGTTCATCGCAATGGTTTCAACATTGCTTCAATGAGCTTCGACCCTGAAGAAATCTTCAATGCTATCAAGCGTTACAAGCCTGACTTTGAGATGGAATACGACGTAGACCCACTCAAGCAGGGTATTGCTGACAGTTGGCCAGACAGTCTTGACGACAGTTGCGCACGCGCTGAATGGGATTGGAGCCCTCAGTATGACCTCGACGCTATGACTGTTGACATGCTGAAGAACCTTGAGGCTAAGCTAAAATAAGTCTACAACACAAGAGATAGATTAGCGTAAGCTTGACTATAGTACGTATAAAACTACTCTATCAGGCTATAATCTACATGGTATAAAGAAATAAAGAGGTGGTTACCAGCATGGCAATCACCTCTTTTTATTTATTAAACATGTTCCCTCGGATGCGCACTTATTCATCATCACCTAACAATCAACACCCAACACCCAGACAAAACATGTTCCCTCGAATACGCACTTGGCATCATCAGCCAACATTCAACACCTGGTACTCGACACCCAAACAAAACATCTTCTCTTAGACGAACATTCCATTATCACCCAATATTCATCACCCAACAACCAAGCAAAACATGTTCCCTTGGATGCGCACTTGGCATCATCAGCCAACATTCATCACCCAACAACCAAACAAAACATGTTCCCTCAGATGCGCACTTTACTTCCTTTGGGGAATTATTTTCATGAAAAAAAATAATTATTTACGTGAGAAGAAATATTTTTCTTCATGAACAAAAATATTTATTTTCATGAAAATAATTTGCACATAAAGCACACTTTTCTTATAAAAGAAAGAAATACAAGCCTTTACAGCAATACTATCATTACCGACTTAGCCTACTATTATCATCAAACACACGAATGAATTAATATTTATTTCTATCCGCCTCTATACTTATCGACGGATATTCCACATCGGTGTTTCACCTCCTCCGAAGAGAACGTCTATATTAGCACCATTCTTCTTCTCGATAACATCCCATGCACGCAACTGAATAAACTGTGCTGGTGAGAGGTTCAACTCAGTCATATAAGCCTTATCAGCCACCGCCTTATTACGCTCGGCCTTTGCACGTGCAAGCTCCATTTCGGCACGTTTCTCCTGTGTCTGCTTAGCCTGAATGCTTGCTGCAGTCTTGTTCATTTCCTCCAACTGTTCCTTGTTAGGCATAACACGGTCGGTAATGACCTGCTGGATGTCGATGGGGAAGTTTGCCTTTTTTGATAAAGAAGCAACGTATTGGCACATAGATTGCTTGATACGGTCGTCAAACTTAGCAAGCACCTCACGATTACTCATCAAGTCGAATGGTGAACAAGAGGATACATACTCACGCACTTTATTGCGGAAATAAGGTTCGATGAAGTTCTCAAACCAGTTTTCTCCATAGTTTCTCAGTAAGTCAGGGGTCTGTCCTTTCTTCACTTGGATAATCATATACATATTAACATCAAGTGGAGTATTGTCGTTTGAGAGCAAATCATCAAACTGGAACTGCATCTTCTGTGGTAAGATATTAAAGTAGACTGCAGTCGTTGTTGGTGCTATCAGAGTTATTGAATTTACAGGGTCGTCAGCAACACGTGTACTACCAAAGAAGATAGGTTTCATCTTTAACGCTGCTTCTTGGTCGTATGAAGGATTCACAAAAGACAAGAAAGCAAGGCCGATGGCACAAAGAAAAGCTATAAAGGCTACGGGAATCAGTATTTTTTTAGGACTATTCATACCAAAGAAATCTTTAAGATTAAAATTTGAATATTGTTCGCTGGGTCGCTGTGAATCTTTTCTCATATAAGCATAAAGTTATATTACCTATTATAAAAATGGTTCTCTATAATTGCAAAGATAACAAAAAAAATAACACACAACAAATAATAATATACTCAACCTTTACTTTCACAAACTATAAATGCCGTTATTTCGTCTTCTCTCGAACGCATATAACTATATTTCTATCAGATAGTTGATTCCTTTCTTACAATATCTTGCAGAGTAATTAAACATCAACACCATTGGTGTTCGGCCTCAACACGCATCGTGTTTACCACCAACACCACATGTGCGGAGCACAAACACATTATTAGAAAGAGGAAGAAAAAAACTGATTTACATGACTATCATAATTGTAAACCATAAGAAAATAAAGGATGCCTCATAGAAGATATGCTTACTATCCAGCCCTATTATCTCTTAAAAACACCATCATCACACAGCAAAGAAATGATAAAGCGAAAGCAATTACCTTTCTAAACGAAATAAAAGATATAAAAGTTGTTAAGAAACTTTGGAACTTTCATCTATTTTATATATCTTTGTTGCAGAATGAAATATAAAACGTTTTGAACGATAGCATACACATTTAATTAAACTTTCGTTACGAAACTACGCGAACAACTTTTGACCGAATAGAACTATCTATACAATGAGCAGAGTATTAAACAAGGATTACGATGTGATTATCATCGGAGGAGGTATTACAGGCGCAGGCACTGCACGCGACTGTGCTATGCGTGGGCTGCGAGTGCTTCTTGTAGAGAAGTACGACTTCAGCAATGGTGCCACAGGTCGCAATCATGGTCTGCTCCATAGTGGAGCACGCTATGCTGTGACCGACCCAGAGTCAGCCTCTGAGTGTATCAAGGAGAATATGATACTCCGTCGGATTGCTCATCACTGCATAGAGCCAACAGATGGTCTGTTTATTACGCTGCCAGAAGACGACATACAATACCAGAAAACATTCGTAGAGTCCTGCCAGAAAGCAGGTATAAGTGCTTGTATTATTTCACCTGAAGAAGCACGTCGCATAGAGCCATCAGTCAATCCCGACTTGATTGGCGCTGTGCGCGTGCCAGATGCTTCCATTGATCCATTCCACCTAACGACGGCTAACATTCTTGATGCACGTCGTCATGGAGCTGAGATTCTAACCTATCAGCAGGTGGTAGGACTCATTTTAAGTAATGGTCGTGTGGAAGGCGTTCGCCTCCGCAATAATCATACAGGTGAAGAGAACGAAGTTCGCTGTCGCATCGTCATCAATGCAGCAGGTATCTGGGGGCATAATATTGTCAAGATGGCAGGTGTAAGGGTGAATATGTTCCCTGCAAAAGGTACGCTTCTTATCTTCGGTCATCGTGTTAACAACATGGTTATCAATCGTTGTCGTAAGCCTGCTAATGCCGACATTCTCGTCCCAGACGATGCAGTATGTGTCATCGGAACAACGAGTGACCGTGTGCCATACGACACAATAGACAATTTGAAGATTACACAAGAAGAGGTTGATGTGTTGATAAAGGAGGGAGAAAAACTCGCTCCAAGCCTTGCGACAACTCGTATCCTACGTGCTTACGCTGGTGTTCGACCACTTGTTGCTGCCGATAACGACCCGTCAGGGCGCAGCATCAGCCGTGGTATCATCTGCTTAGATCATGAGTCAAGAGATGGATTAGCAGGACTTATCACGATTACTGGTGGTAAGATGATGACCTATCGACTCATGGCTGAGATAGCAACCGACCTCGCTTGTAAGAAATTAGGTGTAGAAGCTGTATGCCAAACAGCTACCCTTCCGCTCCCAGGAAGCGAAGGACAAGACACTGATAACAAGCATCATACCTATTCAACTGCCCACTATGCGGCTAAAGGTAGACAAGGTTATCGTGTGCAGGAAATACCCGATCAGAGTGCAGAAGACCGCTCCTTGGTTTGCGAATGTGAGGAAGTGAGTGTCGGCGAAGTAAAATATGCAATGGAGAAGTTGCACGTTCATGACCTTCTCAACCTGCGCCGCCGTACCCGAGTGGGTATGGGAACCTGTCAAGGAGAACTTTGTGCGTGTCGAGCAGCTGGTGTTATGTGTGACGCTGGAGACGAGGCTGAGAAGACGTTAACCGACCTTCACAACTTTATCAATGAGCGTTGGAAAGGAATGAAACCAGTTGCTTGGGGCAGTACACTCGATGAAGCACAGCTTACAGCAGCTATCTATCAGGGCTTGTTGGGACTGGACAATGAATAGAAGGCTTTTGAAAGAAGGAGAAATCCTTAGCAATCTAAATCATATAGACGCCTAAATGGCTCTATAAAAACCAACGATTTCAAACAATCTATCACAATCAAAGACAATCAACAATGAGATATGATACTATTATAATAGGTGGCGGACTGAGCGGACTCACTGCTGGTATCACACTGGCAAGCGCAGGCAAACGTGTTTGCATCGTGTCAGCGGGACAGAGTAGTCTGCACTTTAATTCGGGTTCGTTCGACTTACTGGGCTATGATAACAATGGAAAGGTGGTTGAACATCCGTTGGAAACGATTGCATCACTGAACGACCAGCATCCTTACAAGAAGATTGGCACAGAGAAAATTGCGCTCCTTGCTAATAAGGCGAAGGCTTTATTGAATGAAGCTGGCGTAAAAACGACTGGCGATAGCGTACAGAATCATTATCGTTTCACCCCCTTAGGAACCACAAAACCTGCATGGTTGACTACGGAAGGCTATGCTATAAGCCAGCAGAAAGACTCCCTCCCTTGGAAAAGTGTAGAACTCTTGAACATCCAAGGCTTCTTAGATTTACCCACAGCCTTCATCGCTGCGAACCTTAAGAAGAGTGGAGTGACTTGTCAAGTGAAGTCTTTTACAACCGACGAGTTGAGCCATGTGAGGAAAAGTCCTACTGAGATGCGTGCCACTAACATTGCTAAAGTACTGTCAGACAAGGTTGCTTTGCGTAAAGTTGCCGACCGCATCAATGCTATCAGTGGAGAGACAGAAATGCTCTTGTTACCTGCTGTCTTAGGTTTTAGCGACAACGAGAGCCTCAACGAATTAAAAGCAATGGTCAAGAAACCTATTGAGTTTCTCGCAACTCTCCCTCCATCGGTATCGGGTGTACGCACAACTCACCTCTTGAAACAACTCTTCACTCGTTTAGGTGGAACGATATTGGTGGGCGATACAGCCAATAGTGGTATCTTTGAAGGCAACCGCCTTGTATCTATCACAACCGAAAACCTCCCTGATGAGACGCTTTATGCAGACAACTTCATCCTCGCTTCGGGTTCATTTATAAGCCACGGACTGCAAAGCAATTACCAACGAGTATTTGAACCAGTCTTCAACCTTGATGTTGATGCTGCTGAAGCACGAAGCGAATGGACCAAGGATGATGCGTTCGAAGCACAGCCTTACATGGAATATGGTGTGCAGACAGACAAAGACTTCCGCGCTATAAAAGACGGAAAAACTATCAGCAACCTCTTTGTTATCGGTTCCCTCTTAAGCGGACACAATAACATTAAACTCGCTGATGGTACTGGTGTTTCACTCTTGACTGCCCTTCAGGTAGCCGAAACAATAACAGAAAGGAAATAAGGTCATGCCAGAAGGAATACAACTAAAGAATATCAGCGGTAATAACTTGGAACAATGCTTAAAGTGTTCCATCTGTACTGCCTACTGTCCAGTGTCTGCAGTGGAGCCAGAATACCCCGGTCCGAAACATTCAGGACCTGATTTGGAACGCTACCGCCTCAAGGATAAGAAGTTCTTTGACAATGCGTTAAAGATGTGTCTGAACTGTAAACGCTGCGAAGTTGCCTGTCCTTCAGGTGTTCGCATTGCTGACATCATTCAGGCTTCACGCATCAAATACAGCACACATGGACCTATCCTGCGTGATAGAATGTTGGCAAATACCGACTTCGTGGGTACGATGGCGAATATGGTCGCACCGATTGTCAACACCACCTTGGGACTGAAGCCTGTCAAGGCTGTGCTCCACAGTGTGATGGGTGTTGACAAACATCGCAGCTTCCCAGCCTATAGCAGTCAGAAGTTTGAGACATGGTACAAGCGTAATGCAGCCAAAGAGCAAGACAAATATAAGAAACATGTAAGCTACTTCCACGGCTGTTACGTCAATTATAACTTCCCACAGTTGGGCAAAGACCTTGTAAAGATTATGAATGCGGTAGGTTATGGTGTCCACCTGTTAGAGAAAGAGAAATGTTGTGGCGTAGCATTGATTGCTAACGGACTCAGTAATCAGGCGCGAAAGCAGGGAGAAGTGAACATCAACTCAATCCGTCAGGCAGCAAAGCAGAACCGAGTTGTCCTCACAACAAGCTCTACCTGTACCTTTACGATGCGTGACGAATATGAGCATCTATTAGATATAAAGGTCGATGATGTGAAGGAAAACATCACACTTGCTACCCGATTCCTCTATCGTCTGATAGAAAGTGGCGACGTAAAGCTTGCTTTCCGCAAGGATTTCAAGATGCATGCAGCCTACCATTCAGCTTGTCATATGGAGAAGATGGGCTGGGTTATCTACAGTACAGAGCTACTGAAGATGATTCCGGGACTGAAACTTACAATGCTCAACTCCCAATGTTGCGGTATTGCAGGTACTTACGGATTCAAGAAAGAGAACTATGAACGCTCACAGCAGATTGGTTCTGGGGTCTTCAAACAGATAAAGGAAATAAACCCAGACTACGTTACTACCGACTGTGAAACCTGTAAATGGCAGATTGAAATGTCAACAGGATATGATGTAAAGAATCCTATCTCTATCCTTGCCGAAGCCTTGGATGTTGAGAAAACAAGGAAGTTAAACGGCATAGAATAGGCAGATTCTACTAATAACAACGATAAAATAAAAACAAAATAACAACCTTATAAAATACAACCAGCATGGAGAAGAAATTCATCTTAGCCCTCGATCAAGGAACAACAAGTTCAAGAGCCATCGTCTTTGACCACAACGGACACATAAAGTCTGTAGCACAGAAAGAGTTTACACAGTACTTTCCATAACCGGGATGGGTAGAGCATAACCCCAACGAAATATGGTCTTCGCAGGCTTCTGTTATCGCTGAGGCTATCTCCGCCATTGATATTAACGGTCTTGACATCGTAGGTATTGGTATTACTAACCAGCGCGAAACTACGATTGTGTGGGATGTTGACACCGAAGAACCTATCTATAACGCCATTGTATGGCAAGATCGCCGCACTTCAGAGTTCTGTGATGAGCTGAAAGCACAGGGCTTGACGGACAAGATTCATGAGAAAACAGGTCTCATTATTGACGCTTATTTCAGCGGAACAAAGATTAAGTGGATTCTTGATAACGTTCCTGGCGCACGCAAACGTGCTGAGATGGGCAAGCTTCGTTTCGGTAATGTAGACTCATGGTTAGTATGGCGATTGACACGAGGAAAGGTACACGTAACAGATGTTACGAATGCTTCTCGCACCATGCTCTTCAATATTCACGACCTAAAATGGGATAAGGAACTGATGGAGTTACTGGACATTCCAATGTCAATGATGCCAGTAGTGAAGTCAAGTTCAGAGGTATACGGACACACCAAGACTACTATCTTCGCCCATGAAGTGCCTATCTCGGGTATTGCTGGTGACCAGCAGGCAGCCCTCTTTGGTCAGATGTGCATCGAACCAAGCTCTATCAAGAACACGTATGGTACTGGTTGCTTCGTAATGTTGAACACAGGCAACAAACCAGTTATGTCCAAGAACAACCTACTTACCACCATTGCGTGGAAGATTGGCAACCAAGTTGTTTACGCTTTGGAGGGTTCTATCTACGTAGGCGGCTCTGTTGTACAGTGGTTGCGTGATGGATTAGGCTTTATCACCTCATCATCAGAGATAGAAGACTTAGCTTCAACCGTGCCAGACAGTGGTGGTGTCTACTTCGTTCCAGCCTTAACAGGTCTTGCAGCTCCCTACTGGGACCAGTATGCTCGTGGTACAATTATTGGCATAACACGTGGCACTACACGTGCACATATCGCTCGTGCAGCCCTTGATGGTATTGCCTTCCAAACTTATGACATAGCACAAGCAATGGCAAAGGATATGAATGCTTCGCTTACAGAGCTAAAAGTCGATGGTGGTGCATCACGCAATATTGCAGAGGAAGCACTCTACGAATATGCTCGTCGCAACTATGCAGGCAAGAAGGACGCTAAGTCTGTTGAGAAGTTCAAGTTGGTTGACAAGATGATTAAAGAGGATGCTATCAGTCGTGAGCGCGACCGTATTAAGTTCCTTAGTGGTCTTACTCCTGAAGAGGTACAGCGCATTGGCGACGATTGCTTCCATGAGAAGTATCAAAACAAATTCTATCCACAGATGAAAACATTGCTTGCCAACCTTCGCAACTATGGCTTCGAAACATGGGTTATCTCTGCTTCTCCAGAGCTACTCTACCAGCGTTTCTGTGTTGAAGAGCTCGGATTCCAAGAGGATCGTGTAATTGGTGTGAAGTCACTTGTTACGATGAGCGGTGTTGTTACCGACCAAATCGTCTTCCCTTCACCACAAGATGAGGGCAAGGCTGAGGTTATAAGAACCTTTATCAAGACTCGCCCACTCTTCGCAGCAGGCAACAGTCGTGGCGACATGGAGATGATGAACACTTCAGTAGGTCTGAAACTCATTCTTAACCCTGACGACAAGACACCACAAAAGGTGATGGGTGGTAAGACTGTTAAGCAATATTGGGCAGCTGACCCTAACTGTATTACAGAGTACACACGCGACGTTGTCGAGGGCAACTATAACTGGGCATGTGACGAATACAACGTAAAACAGAACGCTGCTACTGATGTTTCAAACCCTGCTGTAGTCATCTATTAACCCAAATCTCTCAACAAATAAATAGATTTAATTCTAAATTACAGGTTCTATCATTTAATTCACAAGATTGTTTTAAGGATTACAATGAGCCCCAGCCACTGTGAAAGTAGCTGGGGTTCACTATTCTTATTCCTATTACTTCCCAAAGGAAAGCTATTAAGATTTAACTTTGTAAATCATCAGGTAAGGACTCTTTAATCCTTTCTGCAAGCATATGGAGCAATGTATGACGAATGAAGT